>Ga0079224_100000233_pt1 | contig 49105 bp, 44 predicted proteins | sample Stecom2015_FD_80414 | JGI IMG/M metagenome (GOLD analysis project Ga0079224, IMG submission 80414) | Agricultural soil microbial communities from Utah to study Nitrogen management - Steer compost 2015 | ecosystem: Environmental > Terrestrial > Soil > Agricultural land | place: USA: Utah... | reverse complement strand
GCGGGAGATCTCGGGGGCACCACCGTGGCCCCGCGCTGGTGGCCGTGACCTTCCGCGAGGGAATGGCCCGTGATCAGCGGTGGCGCGGAGGGTGGCTCGGCGGCCGGCGTGACCAACGCTGGTGCGGAGGCGGGGACTGCGGCGGAGGCGGGGATGTCCTGCCCACATCGCTGTCGGTTTACAGTGGAGGAAGCAGATGAAGGGACTGACGGCTCAACCCCCGGCGGCGACCGCCGGTTATGAGTCGTCCGCCGGCGGTTGGCCATCCGGCGGCGGATAAACCGCACGATTTCCACCAGCGCCGTGATGGCACCCGCCACTCCCAGTCCAAAGATCAGGCCTTTGAGCCGGTCGTGCTCGAACGCCGCACCACCGAAATAGCCGATCATGGTGGAGTAGATCGCCCAGGAGCCGGCCGCGAGCGCGTCAAAGAACGCGAATTTGCGGCGGGAGTAGCCCACCGCCCCCATGGTCAGCGTCAGCGTCGTCCGGCCACCCGGAAGGTAGCGCGCCACCACCAGCAGCAGCCCACCCCGCAGCGCGAGGGCGCGCCGCGCCCAGTCGAAGGCGGCGTGGCGTCTGGTGCCCGGACGGAGCCGGCGCAGCAACGCGCCACCGCCACTGCGTCCGATCTGGTAGGAAATATGGTCGCCCACGAACGCGCCGACCGCCGCGGCCAGGATCACCGGTACCACCGCCGGCTCACCTTGGGCCGCGAAAACCCCAGCGGTGATTACCAGAGTTTCGGACGGCACAATTGGGAAGAAAGCGTCGAGCGCAGCGATGGCAAAGATCGCCAGGTATGCCCATGGCGACGTGATCGCCGCCTCGAGTGCTTCCATCACGGCAAAAACCGTACGGGGTCGCGTGGGATCTCACATATGACAATGGCCCCCAATGACCTCGATCACGTCCGGAATTCGCCCGAGTGCGCCGTCACGAAGCCGCGTCGCTCCGCCAGCCGGCCGGGGAGGCCCGGGACGGCGCCCCGTCCGAGCCTCCCCGGCGGGAGGTGGCCTAGTTGCACCCCTTCCCCTGGCGCTGCACCATCTCGGCGATCTCGGCCGCGCTCAGCGATGAGGGCTGGCTGATGCGGATGTGATTGCCGAATGGATCCCGCAACGCGCAGTCGATGCCGTACGGCTGTTCGGTGGGCTCCTGGCTGAACTCCACTCCTTTGCCGCGCAGCTCCTCGTAGGTCTTGTGACAGTCGTCGGTGCTCAGGATGAACGCCAGCCCCAACGCGCCCTTGGTGAGCGAGTCGCGGACCTGGGCGGCGGCCTCCTCACTCATCGCCGGCGGTCCCGGCACCTCCAGCAAGACCTCCCGGGGATCCCCTGGCACCCCCACCGTGAGCCACCGCATGAAGCCGAGGTCGACGTCCGCGCGGACCTCGAAGCCGAGCTTGCCGACGTAGAAGTCGAGCGCCTCGTCCTGATCGAGTACGAAGATCCCGGAATGGGTGATCGTCTGGAACATGCCGCTTACGCTACGGCGTCACGGGGCTTGCGGGCTTCTCCAAAACTGCTCGGTCGAGTCCAGGTCTGGACGAAGCAGCTGGGAACCGACACCGGCAGCGGTGCGGACCGGCGCCGATAGGCCGAGGGGGACTCCCCGACGATGGCCTGGAAGGTGCGGCTGAAGGTGCCGAGGCTGCTGAACCCGACCGCCAGCGAGATCTCGGTGACCGGACGGTTGGTGTGCCGCAGTAAGGACATTGCCCGCTCGATGCGGCGCCGTTGCAGGTACCGATGGGGAGTCTCGCCGAAGACCGCGCGGAACGACCGGATGAAGTGCGCCTCTGACAACAGCGCGATGCGGGCCAGGGCCGGGATGTCCAGCGGCTTGGCGAAGTCACGGTCGATCGCGTCCCGGGCGCGTAGCAGCCAGCGGTTGGTCTGCTCGCTGGGGCTGCCCCAACCCGCTGGCCCGCTCCGCCGTACCGTCCACTCCGCCATGCCGTTATGCTGCCATGCTCCCGTGGCCCATCCCGGGCAGCTGACGGCGAGTCCTGCCGACGCACCGATCGATGACCGCCACCTGACCAGGCTGGCCACCGGGTGATGCGCGCCCGATCGCGCGCTATCGAGCCCTTTCAGCGTCATCATCCGAGTTGACGCAGCCGGCGGTACCCCCTATCGTCTGGCACCACACCTGCGTAAGCGTTTACGCATTGCGAAAGCGCTTACGCAACCGGATGGACAGCACCAGCCCGGGTGAAGGAGCAACGATGGTGACGGTCTACGACGTCGCGAAACGCGCCGGGGTCTCCATCGCCACGGTGTCGCGCGCCCTCAACGACCGCTCCCGGGTCTCCCCCGAGACCCGCCGGCGGGTGCGGGAAGTCGCGGCGGAGCTCGGCTACCAGCCCAACGACCTCGCCCGCAGCCTGGTAGGGAAGGCCACCCAGACCATCGCGCTGCTGCTCCCCGACATCACCAACCCGTTCTTCCCCGAGCTGGTCAAAGGAGTGCAGACCGTCGCCGACGAGCGCGGCCACCTGCTGCTGCTATGTCATAACGCCGACGACGAAGACAAAGCCCTGCGCGACCTGGCCATGCTGCGCCGGAAACAGGTCGACGGGGTGATCTTGGTGGCGGGGGCGCTCCCCGGGGAGCGCTTCGCCGAGGCCGCCGCCGGCCTGCCGGTGGTGGTGATGGACCGCGCGGTGGCGGTGCCGCAATCCACCCTGGTCGCGGTCGACCACCGGGCCGGGGCCCGTCAGGCGACCGAGTACCTTCTCCGCCTGGGCCACCGGGCCATCGCCCACGTGACCGGTCCGGAGCATGTGCCGGTCAGCGCGCAGCGGCGCGCCGGCTGGGAGGACGCGCTGCGCGCCGCCGGCATCGAGCCGGACGAACGGTTGGTCGTCCCCGGCGATTTCCAGGAGGACGGCGGGTTCGCCGCGGGCCGGGTGCTGGCGCGGCAGCGAGGGCGGTTCACCGCCGTCTTCACCGCCAACGACCTCACCGCCATCGGGCTGCTCGCCAGCTTCCAGGAGCAGGGCATCCGGGTCCCGCAGGACGTGAGCGTGATCGGGTTCGACGGCATTCACCTCGCCGCCTACACCTCCCCGACCCTCACCACCGTGGCCCAGCCGATCTTCGCGCTCGGGCAGCGCGCCGCCGAGCTGCTACTGGACCGACTGGCCGGGCAGGAACCCCCGGCGGACGTGGTCACGCTCGACACCGCACTGGTGATCCGGGACAGCACCGGCCCACCCCCCGGTGACCCACCCGCGGCCACCCACCCCACTTCCCGTACTCGCGTAGAGGAGTCCCGTGCCTGACATCGTGGTGTTCGGCAGCCTCAACGCTGACCTGGTGCTCCCGGTGCCCACCCTGCCCCAGCCTGGCCAGACGGTGCTGGGTGGCCAGGTGCAGCGGCACCACGGCGGCAAGGGCGCCAACCAGGCGGTCGCTGCCGCCTGGTACGCCCAGGCCTGGGCCGCCCCGGTCCGGGTCCGGATGGTGGGCCGGGTGGGTGACGACGACGACGGACGGCGGATGCGCGCCGACCTCCAGGCGGCCGGGGTCGACATCGCTGGGGTACGGGTGGATCCGACCGTGCCCTCGGGGATGGCCCTCATCCTGGTCGACCAGACCGGGGAAAACATGATCGCGGTGGCGCAGGGCGCCAACGCCGCGGTGGACGCCACCGATGCCGACCGTGCGGTGGCCGGGCTCTCCGCCAGCGATGTGGTGCTCTGCCAACTCGAGGTGCCGATGACGGCGGTGACCACATTGGCCCGGGCGACTCGCGCCGCTGGCGCCCGACTGGTGTGCAACGCCGCCCCGGCCCAGGCGCTCGACGCGGACATGCTGGCCGCGATCGATGTGCTGGTGGTCAACGAGACCGAGGCCCAGGCGGTCTTCGGCACCGCGGTCCGCACCCCGGAGCAGGCGGCGGCCGCCGCGTCCCACATCGAGGGAACGGTGATCGTGACCCTCGGAGCAGAAGGGGCGGTATATGCCGAACCCGCAGGTGACGCCGGCCACTGCCCGGCACCAGTAGTAAAAGTCGTCGATACGGTGGGGGCCGGTGACGCCTTCGTAGGGGCGCTCGCGGTCGCGCTGGCCACCGAGGCTGACCTGGCCGAGGCGGTGGCGGCGGGAGTGGCCGCCGGCGCTGAAGCGGTCACCCGTGCCGGCGCGCGCCCCACCCCACCACCCACTCGCCGACCGAAGACCCAGGACTGTGGAGGCGCGGGCTGATGCTGCGTGATCATCGAATCCTCAATCCGGCGTTGTTGCGCGCGCTGGCCAGCGCCGGCCACACCGACCTCGTCGTGGTCGCCGACGCCGGTCTTCCGATCCCGGCCGGGGTCCCGCTCATCGACCTGAGCCTGACGCCGGGCGTACCGTCGTTCGCCGCCGTGCTGGAGACGGTGCTGGCGAGCCTGACGGTGGACGAAGTGGTGATAGCGGCCCAGTCCGCTGACTCACCCGCCGACGCGACTCTGAAGCGGCTGTGCGCCGATCTCCCTACCCGCACCGTCGACCACGAAGAACTCAAGGCGCTCAGCCGTCGTGCCCACGTGATTGTCCGTACCGGTGAATGCACCCCGTACGCCAACGCCGTGCTGGTTGCGGGAGTGACGTTCTAACGAGGAGGTTCCCCTCATGTCCCGTCCGATCAACCGCCGTGATTTCCTGCGGCTATCCGCCCTCGGTGTCGGTACCGCCGCGTTCGGTCCCGCTCTGGCCGCCTGCGGCAACGGGTCAGCCAGTGATGACGAGAACACGATCGTGTACGCGGTGCAGGCGTTCGCGCACGACGCCATCCGCCCGATCATCGACGAATTCACCGCGGAGACCGGCATCACGGTCCGGCTGGAGGGCGGGCCGGCGTCCGGGCAGGACCTGCTCACCCAACTGGTGCCGGCGTTCAACTCCGGCAGCACCCCCTACGACGTGGTGGACGTCGACGACCCCGCCGGCGCCGCGCTGATCGCCGGTGGCTGGCTGGAGCCGCTGGACGACGCGCTGCCCGCGGACCTGGCCGCTGACCTGACGCCCGGCATGACCGAGGCGATGAACACCTGGAACGTCAAGGACGGCAAGACCCTGCGGGTCTACCACAACTGGGACGTCGGGTACTACTGGGTGCGCGAGGACGTGCTGGCCGCGCACGACCTGGTCGTGCCGACCTCCTGGGACGAGCTGGTGTCGATCGGCACCACCATCAAGCGGGAGACCGGCATGTACGCGATGGCCGACGCGGCCAGTAAGCCGGGGCTGACCTTCGTCTACCTCGCCTACCTGACCGCGCAGGCCGGCGGCGACCTGTACCGCTTCGACGACGGCACCCGGCAGGCGTTCGAGTTCGCCAAGGAGCTGATCGACCGGGAGCTGGCCCCACGGGACATGCTCACCTGGACCTACGACCAGCTCAACGCGGCCTACCTGCAGGACCAGCTGCTGTCCATGCGCCAGTGGCCGTTCTTCGACGGGGTGGCCGCCGGTAACTCCGACTGGTACGCCCCGGAGAAGGTGCGGATCGCGCCGCCGCCGGCCGGATCGGGCGGAGCGAAGACCTGGGCCGGCGGTTGGGGTTACGCGATCCCGACGGCCAGCAAGAAGAAGGAGCAGGCCAAGAAGTTCATCAACTTCATGACCTCCACGGAGGTGGCGGTCCGGCTCGCGCAGGCGACCTCGTTCTTCGTCACCGCCCGCACCAGCGTGATGGAGGCGATGGCGGACTCCCCGCTCATCGCCGCCCTGCAGGAGTACGCCGATGGGAACCACATCGCTCCCCGCCCGTACCACCCGCAGGCGGCGCGGGCGGAGACCGTGATCGACGACGTCGGCCAGGCGTACCTGTCCGGTCAGCTGGACCTCGACGCCGCCCTGGCCGAGGGAGCTGAGCGGATCGCTGACCTTTCCTGACCCTCTGGAAGGACCCCTCTGTCATGGATTCCGTCGGAACCGCGCCGACGCGAAACCGCGTCGGCGCGGCCCTCCGCACCGTCGAGTGGCGGTGGTGGATAGCCCGCCTCCTCGGCTGGCTGTCCCTGCCCCGCAAGGTGTGGTTACTCGCCGCGGTGCTGATCGCGCCGGCGCTCCTGCTGCGCCTCTTCACCTCGATCTATCCGTTCCTGGCCACGGCGTGGACCAGTTTCACCAACGACAGCGCCTACCAGGCCACCGCCGAATTCATCGGGTTGGAGAACTACACCGCCCTGCTGACTGACCGGGTGGCGCGACAGGCGCTGCTGTTCACGATCGCGTTCGCGGGCGTGTCCACCCTGCTGGAACTGGTACTCGGGTTCGCGCTGGCGCTGCTGCTCAACGCCACCTTCAAGCTCCGCGGCCTGGCCCGCGCGGTCGCGCTGATCCCGTGGGCGATCCCGGCGGTGGTGTCGGCGTTGGGGTTCCGGTTCATCTTCTCCGACGGATTCGGGATCGTGCCGCACCTCCTCGGGTTCGTGGGGATCGACATCGACTGGTTGACCAGTCCGCTGCCGGCCCAAGCCGCGGTGATCATCGCGAACGTGTGGCGGAACGTGCCGTTCATCGCCTTCGTGATCCTCGCCGGGCTGCAGGGAGTGCCGGCGGAGCTGTACCAGGCGGCGAAGGTGGACGGGGCCGGCTGGTTCCGCACGATGTGGAGCGTGGTGCTGCCACTGGTGACCCCGCTGCTGATCACCATGGGCGTGTTCATGACGATCTTCCAGCTGGGCACGTTCGACACCGTCTTCGGGATGACCGGTGGTGGCCCAGGCACCGCCACCCAGGTCGCGCCCTACCTGGCGTACCAGGAAGCCTTCATCGGGCTGGAGTACGGGCGGGCCTCGGCCCTGGCCATGCTGCTGTTCCTGATCGTCCTCGCGGTCGGGGTGCTGGCCCTGCGCTGGTTCCGGCGCACGGAGGTGGAGCTGTGATCCGCAGACTGCTGGCTCGTGGCGGCCCCTACGCCGGGTTCGCGGTGTTCGCGCTGGTGTTCGGGCTACCGGTCTACTGGATCCTGCTGTCCGTGTTCCTACCTCCGGGACAGCTGTTGTCCGATCCGCCGACCTATTTCACCACCGATCCGACCCTGGACAACATCCAGCGCACCGCCGAACAGATCCCACTGTGGACATATTTCCGCAATTCCGCCATCTTCGCGGTGGGTTCCTCCGCGCTGACCGTCGCGCTGGCGTTCTTCGCGGCGTACGCGTTCGCGCGACTACGGTTCCGCGGCAGCAACCTGGTCCTGCTGGTGCTGCTGCTCACCATGGCACTGCCGCAGATCGCCACCACCATTCCGTTGTTCAAGCTCTACAACCAGCTCGGGTTGGTGGACACCAAGTACGGACTGATACTCCTCCAAGCCAGCCTCATGATCCCTTTGACCGTCTGGCTGATGGTCTCGTTCCTGAAGCAGATCCCGGTGGAGCTGGAAGAGGCCGCGCACTTGGACGGCACCACCTTTCCCCAGATGCTCTACCTGGTGATCTGGCCACTGTTGAAACCCGCGCTGGTCACCCTGTTCATCGTCAACGTCATCACCGCCTGGAACGAGCTGTTCTACCCGTTGGTCTTCAGCAGTTCGACGCAGACCCGGACCCTGACCATCGGGCTGACTCAGCTCACGCAGGTCACGGCGGGCACCGCCTCCCGCCCGTGGGACCTGCTCAGCACCCTTTCCATGTTCATGATCGTGCCGGTCATCCTGCTGGTCGTCTTCGGCCAGCGGCGCATCATCGCCGGATTGACAGCGGGAGCAGGTAAGTGAAGCGACAAGTCTGGTACACCTACGGCAACCACTTCCACTGGGTGGACATGCAGTGGCTGTGGGGGTACGAGGTGCTCGGCTCCTCCGTCCGCGACATGCTGCGGTTCAACGCGGAAACCGGAGCCCGGGGGAACCTCAACTTCGACGGGATCGGCTATGAGCGGATGGCCGCCGAGGACTCCGCGGCGCTGGCCGAGCTGCGCAAGGCGGTGCACGCCGGCGAGGTGGAGATCGTCGGCGCCACCTACGCCCAGCCGTACCTGCTGTTCCACCACGGTGAGTCGGCGATCCGGCAGCTCACCTACGGGGTGCGGGCGGTGCACCGGCTGCTCGGGGTGCGGCCGCGCACCTTCTGGGAGGAGGAGTTCGCCTTCTTCCCGCAGCTGCCGCAGATGCTGGTGCACGCCGGTTACGAGTACGCGTCCCTGTTCTTCCAGTGGACCTGGCACACTCCGCACGTCCCCAGTGAGGAACTGCCGGCGATCTGGTGGGAGGGGCTCGACGGCACCCGGATCCTGACCTTGCCCCGCGGCCCGCTCAACCTGCACCAGTGGCCGGAAGACTTCGCCGCCCTCCAGTCCCACCCGCTCCTGCGCACCTCCCCCGCCCCGGTGATCCAGCAGTGGTTGGAGCTGCTGCCCTCTCCGGACTGGATGTGCCGCTCCGAACTCCTGGTCGATGGGGTGCGGGAACTGCGCGCCACCCCCGGCATCGAGTTGACGTTCGGCACCGTGTCGGAGGTGCTGGACGCGATCCGGGAGCATGCCGAAGTCCGGCGCTACACCATGGACGACGTCTTCCACGGCATGAGCCTGGGCAAGAACGGCGACCGGGGCCACCGACGCAGCCGGGAGGCGGAGCAGACCCTGCTGTCCGCGGAGACGGTGTCGGTGATGGCCGGCCGGTTCGGCCGCCCCTACCCGCACTGGGACGTCTATCCGGTGTGGGAACTGGAGGAGGGGTGGCGGGAGCTGCTCGCCTTCCAACACCACGACAACGATGAATGCGAAGGGCTGTGCGGCCACATCGGCTACGCCGGACTTCAGCGCGGCCAGACCCTCGCCGACCACGTCCTCGACCGGACCGTCACCCTCATCGCCGATCGCAGCTCCGGCCCCGCCGGCCGGACCGTGGTGGTCAACCCGCTCGGGTGGGCGCGGCCCGCGGTGGTCGACGGCCGCCTCGTCGAGGTGCCCGCCGCCGGCTACACCGTGCTCACCGGGGACGAACCTGCGGTCACCCCGGTGACGGTGGAGGAGACCGACCAGCAGATCACCCTGACCCGGGGTGAGTTCCGGGTGAGTGTGGACCGCGCCCGGGGTGTGGTCAGCGCCATCAACGGCCTGGGGTGCGGCCCCCACGGGCTCGGCCGCCTGCGCCGGGAACGCGACGGACAGGAGGAGTGGTTCGCCCCGGTGTCCACCCAGGTGGACGGTGACCGGGTGGTGGTCGTGCACCGCTCCCCCGCCGGGGACGAGGTGCGGCTGACCGTCTCGCTCGCTCCGGAGCGGGACGCGGTCGACCTGACCTTCACCTCCGAGGCGCTGGTCCGGCCGGACGGACGCCACCACGCCTCCCTGATGACGCTGATCGAGCCGGACCTGGCCGTGCACACCCTGCTGCACGACACCCCCTACGCGGTCACCCCGGTGGTCGGTCGGGGCCGCTACCAGCGCAAGTACCCCACCGGGGACTGGATGACCTCCCCCCAGGTGTTCGAAACCGTGGTCGATCCGTTCACCGGGCTGCAGCTGGTGGACCTGCTGGACGAAACCGGGGCGGGCCTGCTGTGGCTGCACGACGGCAGCCAGGGCTTCCTGCGGGCCGAACGCGGGATGTGGAACGTCCTGTCCATGTACGACCCGTGGGACGAGGACCACTTCGTGCCCGAGCTGCACGCCCGCATGCGGGTGTTCGTCCACCACGGCCTCGACCACGCTACCCGCTGGCGGCTGGCGCAGGAGTTCACCCGGCCCGTGCTGGTCCGCCGGCCGGACCGGGACGGTGGGGATCTGCCGGCCAGCTTCTCCCAGGCCCAGCTGACCGGCCACTCCGGCGCGGTGCTCACCGCGCTGTTCCGGGAGACCGGCTACGCCGCCGCCGGGATGACCGAACACGTCAGCACCCGGGTGGACCGGCCGGTGCTGGCACGGCTGGTCGAGTTCACCGGGGAGGCCGGGACCGCCGAGCTGGTGATCGACGGCACGGTCGCCCAGGCGTGGCGGACCAGCGCGCTCGGCGAGATCCAGGCCCCGCTACCGGTCACCTCCGGGCCGAACGGCACCTCCCGGGTGGCGGTCGAACTCCGCGCGTACGAGATCGCCACGCTCGCGCTGGATCTGGTCGAGGCCCGCAAGCAGGCCCGTGACCTCGACGCCCACCGCAATGTCTGGGCCACCGTTCACCGCATCGAGGAGGAGAGTTGAGCTACTTCCCACGGGTCGCGCGAGGGGTCCACTCCTACCCGGTCGACGACTCGGTACCGGAATCCGAACGGTTCGGCCTGGGAGTGGTCGGCCTCAGCGAAGGACGTACCGCCCTCCTGGCCGCGTACCGCACCCGGCACGTCCGCCCGGTGATCGGCTGCGACCTCGACCCCGAGCTGCTCGCCGCGGTCGGGGCGGACGCGCCCGGGGTCGCCATGACCACCTCGTACGCCGAGCTGCTCGCCCGGGACGACGTGCACATCGTCGGGATCTACACCCCCGACCACCTGCACGGTGAGCAGATCATCGCCGCGTTCGAAGCCGGTAAGGACGTCGTCTGCACCAAGCCGATCGTCAACAGCCTCGACACCGCCCGGCAGGTGCTGGAGGCCGCCCGGCGGACCGGCCGCAAGCTGTTGGTCGGCCAGTCCTCCCGGTTCTTCGAATCGTTCCGTCGGCAGCGGGCCGCCTACGAGCGCGGCGAGGTCGGGACGGTCGAGGTGGTCGAGGCCCACTACACCCACCGGATGGACTGGTACTACAACCGCGCACCGTGGATTGTGGACAGCACCGACTGGGTCTATCTCGGGATGAGCCACCCCCTGGACCTACTGCGCTGGTACCTCGGCCCCATCGCCTCGGTGTCGGCGGTCGGTATGACCTCGGCGCTGGCCCGGGCACACGGCCTGCAGACGTTCGACGTCTACTCGGTGAACGCGCTCACCGCGGACGGCCGGATCGGCCGGGCCTACGGCCACTACGGCATGCACGAACTGCCCCGGGCCCGTAACTCGATCGAGTGCGTGCTCTACGGCTCGGAGGGCACGTCCATGGCGCAATACCACGACATGCGCTATCTGCACACCGCCCCGGACGGCACCGAGGTGGTGGAGGACATGCTGTACGAGTACCGCCACTACTACTTCAACAACGAAGTACACGGCATGCACTACGGCGAGTTCGCCAACTACCTCCAGTACTTCGCGGAGGCGCTGCGGTCCGGGGCGGACTACTCCCCCGACCTGGTCGAGGGGATCGAGACGCTCTGCCTGATGGAGGCGGTCCGCCGCTCCGCCCAGGACGGCGGTCGACCGGTGGAGCTCGCTCCCCTGCTCAGCCAGGTGGGGCTGGGGTAACCCGCCCCCGCCGGCGATTCACCCGCGGCGGGCTCGCGACGAGCCGGGCGACGGGCCGGCGGAGGCCGATCGGCGTGACAAGCGCCACGCCTCCGCCTCGGCCGGGAACTCCCCGTCGCCGCTGCGCCGACTAGGCGGGTAGATTGCCGGAGTGGGTGGGTGAGATCAAAACATGATGACGCAGAGGGTTAACCGGAGTGGGCTGGGGCGTCGGTTCGCCAGGTGGCTCACCGCCGGATCGCTCGCGGTCGGGCTCGCCGTGCTGGCCCCGGCCGCCCCCGCAGCCGCGCACAACCAGCTCATCGAGTCCGATCCACCGGCGGGTGCGACCCTGACCACCGCGCCGGAGACGGTGGAACTGGTCTTCGTGGAGCCGCTTCGGGAGGAGTACACCACCGTGGTGGTGACCGGGGCGGACGGGACGACGGTCACCGCCACCGAGCTGGCGGTCGACCACACCCGGGCCACCGTGACCTTCCTCGAGCCGCTGCCGGACGGGGAGTACACGGTGGGGTTCCGGGTCGTCTCCCTCGACGGGCATCCGGTTCAGGGCTCGGTCGAGTTCACAGTGGCCGCCGGGGACGGGGACACGGACACCCCACCCAGCTCCGCGCCGTCGGCCGGTGAGGACACCGCTGCGGCCGACGCGACTGACTCGACCGGGGCCGCTGCCGGCTCCGACACCGGCGCGGACGGTGGCGGGAACCCCGCCCTGCTCGTCGTGGGCGCCGGGGCCCTGCTCGTGGCCGGTGGGGTCGGGGTCGGGTACGCCCTGATCCGCCGACGCCGAGCGGGATGAGCGCGATGAGCGAGGTGAGGCAACAACCGCGGACCGTTCAGTGGCGGTACGCCGTGGCCGGGCTGGTGGCCGCGGCGATCGCCCTGGTCGCGCTGCTGTGGTACGGCAAGGGCGCCCGCCCCACCCTGGTGCCTGGCTTGCCGCACGGTGGGCCGGTCACCACCTGGGCGCTGCCGACCGCCACCTTGGTCAGTCGGCTCGCCGCGGTCGCCACCATCGGCTTGCTGCTCGCGGCGGTGGTGCTGTCGCCGCGCCATGAGTCGGGCAGCCTGTCCGGCATCGGTTACCGACGGCTTCGCGCCTCCGGCTGGGCGGCCCTCCTGTGGTGTATCGCCAGCCTGGTGGCGCTGGTCTTCCACCTCTCCGATCTGCTCGGTGCCCCGGTCCACCGGGTGGTCTCGGTCAACGCGCTGATCAGCTTCGTCACCGACGTCATCCACGGCAAGGCGCTCGCCTTCTCCGGTGGGTTGGCCGCGCTGGTCTTCGTGATCAGCCGGGTGGCGCTGCGCCCCACCGGCGGGGTGATCGCCCTGGGGTTGGCGCTGCTGGCGATGATGCCGCCGGCGTTCACCAGCCACACCACCGACGAAGGAGACCACCAGGTGGCGGTCTCCACCATGTTGCTGCACATCGTGCCGACCACCTTGTGGGCGGGCGGGCTGCTCGCGCTGGTCCTGGTGGGGACCCGCAACACCGGCCAGTTGGCTACGGCGGTCCGGCGGTTCTCCCCCCTGGCCACCGTCTGCCTCCTCCTGGTCGCGGGCTCCGGTCTGCTCTCCGCGGTCGTCCGGCTACCTCGGCTCAGTCAGCTGGTCACCAGCGAGTACGGCCAACTGATGCTGGTGAAGACCGCCATCCTCGTCGCGATCGCCGCGGTGGGGTGGTGGCAGCGCAGGGCCGCCATGCCGGCCCTGCGGCGCGGGGACCGGCGCCGGTTCGCCACCGTCACCGCGGTGGAGCTGGTCCTGTTCGGGCTGGTGCTCGGGGCGGCGGTGGCGCTGTCCCGCACCGCCGCCCCGCGGGGGACGACCGAGCGGGATCTCGCCATGGGCATGCTCGGCTACCCGATGCCCCCGCCCCTGACGTTTGAGCGGCTGTTCACCGAGTGGCTGCCCGACCCGATCTTCATCCTCGCCGGGCTGTCCGCCGCGGTCGCGTACGCGGCCGGGGTGTGGCGGCTGCGCCGGCGCGGCGACCAGTGGCCGATGAGCCGGACGCTGCTCTTCCTGGCCGGCTGCGGGCTGCTGATCGTGGCCACGTGCAGCGGCCTGGCACGGTACGGCCCGGTCCTGTTCTCGGTCCACATGGCGCAGCACCTGCTGCTCACCATGGCCGTACCCATCTTGTTGGTACTGGGTGGGCCGATCACCTTGGCGTTGCGGGCCTTGTCACCGGCGCAGGACCCGGCCTGGCCTGGACCCCGGGAGTGGCTGCTCGCGGCGCTCCACTCCCCGGTGAGCCGGTTCGTCACCCATCCCATCTTCGCGCTGGCGTTCTACATGGTCAGCATGTACGCGATGTACCTGACCGGCCTGTTCGAGCTGGCGCTGCGCTCCCACGCCGGGCACCTGCTGATGATGGGGCACTTCCTGCTCGCCGGGTACCTCTTCTTCTGGGTGGTGATCGGGGTCGACCCGTCCCCGCGGGGACGCCCCGCGCCTCCGCTGCGGGCGGTGGTGATGCTCGCGTCGATGGCCATGCACGCGTTCCTCGGCATCGTCATCATGTCGTCCCGCAGCCTGTTCGCCGCGGAATGGTTCAACACCCTGCCCCGGCCGTGGGGACCAACCCCGCTCGACGACCAGTACGTGGCCGGCGGCATCGCCTGGTCGTTCGGTGAGGTCCCGGGCCTGATCGTGATCGCGGCGCTGATCGTGCAGTGGATCCGGTCCGATGAACGGGAGCAGCGGCGGCTCGACCGCGCCGAGGACCGGGCGGAGGCCGAGGGTCGGGAGAGTGAAGCGCTGCGCGCCTACAACGAGATGCTCGCCAAGCTCGCCCAGCGAGACGCCAACGCTGCCCGCTAGCCGGTGGTGTTCGCCACGATGGGATCACCGTCGCCGGGGAGTGATGGGTTGAGCGGCAATGAGTGGGTGGGAGTACCTACTGGAATGCCTGGCGGCTCCGGACACGCTCGGACCCTCGCCGCTGTGACGGGAGGCGTTGCCGCAGATAAACCGAGCTTCGGTGGAGCTGAGGGGATTTGAACCCCTGACCCCCTCGATGCGAACGAGGTGCGCTACCGGACTGCGCTACAGCCCCGTGAGGCGTGGTCGCCCCGGGTGGCCCACACCACCGGTGAGGTGGCGTATGGCCGGCGACAACTCTAGCAGGTGGCGCGGGGCGGGCGCGAGCGAGGCCCCGTCAGTGGTCGTCACCGGCCGCCCGCCGGTACGAAACGGTGGGGTCGGCTGACCAGCCGTCGGCGGCCCGCCGCAGCGACTCCCGCTGCTCCGCCATCCGCCGGGCGGCCGCGCGCCGGGCCGCTGCGCGGCGTTCCTGCTCGCGGCGTACCTGTGCCTGCTGGGCGGCCAGCCAGGCCCGTTCCCGCGCCTCCACGCGCCGCCGACGCTGATCCAGCACCGCCAGGTGACGCAAATATCCTAAATACACCAGCAGCAGGGTGGCGGTGACGGCGAATCCGATCCAGAACCCGGGGCCGACCGCCACCACCCCCACCAGCTTCACCAGGTTCAGCAGCAGCAGCGCCGTCAGCACCCGGCGGCGCCGGTAGATCGCCGGAGAGGTACGGGGGCGGCGTCGGGCCGGTGGCGCAGAGCGGGGAGCGATGGTGACCACCCGGGTCCGGGGAGAGCGGCGCCCGCGGCTGCGCTCCCGGCCGGCTCGCTCCCGGGCCCCGCGTTCCCGCCGACCACCCCGCCCCGGCTCCCGACCGCCGCGACCGGAATCGGGAGACTGGGGGCTCGGGTGCGCCTCCCCCCGACTGGGGACCGGCTCTGGAACAGCGGCCTCCCCGAGCGGCTCCGAAGTGAGGGGCTGCGGCTCCCCGCTGGCCGGCGCCTCCGCCGCGTCGGCGGTGTCCGGAGTGACGAGTGACCGCTGGGCGCCGCCGGACCGCAGCGACTGCAACGGCGGGTTGATCGGCCGGCGACCGGGCACGGTGCGCTTACGGCGGGTGCGGGACAGCACCCGCGCGGTCGATCGGGCTCGCTCCGCTTCGAGCCGTTCCGCCGCGTCGTACCGGCGCACCAGGGCGGGAGCGAGCGCTAACAGCCCCGCGGCGGCGAGGACGGCGAGTAGCACCGACGTCGGCACCTCGCACACCCTCCTGCCTGTCGCTGGTTTCGGACCGCCGGCGATATTCCGCCGTATGTGTGAGGTTACGGCGGCCCCGCTGGTCGACTGACGCGGCGCGCCGACTCAACGATGTCGGAAGCCCGACGGACCACTCGGGCGTTGACACCGACCAGCAACCGTGGACCCCGAGCCGACCAGCGGCACGGGGCCCCGGTCACGCGTGCGCGGCCTGGTAGCGGTGCCAGCGGGCGAGCAACCCACCATCGGGGGCCACGTCCTCCACGGTCAGCGCGTACCCAATGTGGTCCCGCCAGGCGCCGTCGATGAACATGTAGCGCTGGTGGTAGGCCTCTTCGCGGAATCCGAGCTTCTCCACCACCCGGCGGCTGGCCCGGTTCTCCGGGCGGATGTTCACCTCCACCCGGTGCAGCCCGCCTGGCCCGAAGGCGTGATCCACCAGCAACGCTAGGGCGGTGGGCATGATGCCCCGGCCGGCCACCGCGGAGTCGATCCAGTAACCAGCGGCGCCCGAGCCGAACGCCCGCCGGGTGATGTTGGACAGGCTGAGGTGACCGACGTACCGCTCTTCACCCCCCTCATGCAGGGTGATCGCGAACGGCATCGCGGTGCCGTCCCGGATCGAGCGGCGCAGATCCTGATAGAACAGCCGGTACGCCGTCGGCGAGTTCAGTTCGGTCCAGGAGCCGTACCCGCTCGGCTCCCACGGCGCCAGCCAGGCCTGGTTGGCGCACCGCACCGCCGACCACTGCTCGGCGTCGCGTCGGCGGTATGGGCGCAGCACCACCGGCCCGTCCCGCAGCACCGCCGGCCATCCTGGATGGACCGGGTCTATCAGCCACATATCATCACCGCCGTCGATCGAGCAGCATGACATCCACATTCGACCCGGCAGCGGCGCCGCCCACCCGCTCGCCGAGTACCAGCAACCCGTTGCTGTAGGCCAACCCGGCCAGCGTGTGACGGCCGCCGGGCAGCGGCTGCACGGTGTATCCACCGCCGCGGCGCTCGACCACCTGCGCCGGACGGAACTCCCGCAGCCCGAGCGGAGACTGGACCGCCTCCAGCAGGTGCCCGCGCACGCTGGGTCGAAACACCGGCTCGGCCCCGGCCAAGCGCTGGATCACCGGCCGGACCAGCAGCTCGAACCCGATCATCGCCGCTCCCGGATCGCCGGGCAGGCAGATGATCGGCACCTCCTCCACTCCGACGGTACCGAACCCGAGTACCTCACACGGGTACACCGCCAGGTCGGTGAAGGCGACGGACCCGGCGCGGACCCCGTCCCGGCGCGCCAGCACCCGCCGCACCATGTCTCCCGGACCGGTGCCGGTGCCGCCGGTGGTGACGATCAGGTCCGCCCGGCTGGTCTGGTCCTCCAACAGACCACGTAGCCCCTCGGGGTCGTCGTCGCAGATCCCCACGCGATACGCGTACCCGCCCGCTTCGGTGGCGGCGGCCGACAGCGCGTGCGACGTCACGTCGACCACCTGTCCGGGCTGGCTGACCCGGCCCGCGTCCACCAACTCGTCCCCGGTGGCGATCACCACCACTCGGGGACTGGGCCGCACGATCACGTGTGCCACCCCGGTGGCGGCGAACACCGCCAGCAACGCCGGGGTCACCACGGACCCGGCCCGGGCCAGCACCGTGCCGGCGGGGATCTCCTCACCTGCCCGTCGTACCCCATAGCCCCGCTTCGGCACCCGGTGAATCTCCACCGCGGCCATCCCCTGGTCGGTCCAGTCGGCGGGAACCACCAGGTCGGCGCCGATCGGTAACGGGGCCCCCGCGGCCACCGAGAAGCAGGTACCCGGGGTCAACCGCACCGGCCGCCAACTGGCCGCGGTCAGGTCACCGATCACCGACAGCCGGACCGTCTGGGTAGCGCCGAGCAGGTCCTCGGAGCTGACGGCGTACCCGTCCACGGCGGCGTAGTCGAACGACGGGGTCTGGTGCGGCGCCGACACGTCCTCGGCCAGCACGTGCCCGTACGCCTGGGTGAGGTCGAGGTCCAGCGGCGGCAGCGGCCGGATCCGGCGCAACACGCTGGCCAGATAGTCGGCCAGCGGCATCCGCCCCGCCGCCGGTCCAGCCTCGACCGTCGAGGTCATCCAGTGCGCCCTCCAGCCGTGACCGGTGTCCACCCCGCTACCTGGTCAGCCAGCCACTGTCGGAACACCGGCCCGAGCTCCTCGTGCTGGCAGGCCAGTTGGACCACCGCCTGCAGGTAGCCGAGTGGGGCACCGGTGTCGTAGCGCACCCCGCGGTAGACGATCCCGTGCACCGGGGTGCCTTCGGCCAGCATCAGCGCCATCGCGTCGGTGAGCTGGATCTCCCCGCCGCGGCCGGGTGGGGTACGACGGATCGCATCGAAGATCCCCGGCGGCAGTACGTACCGGCCGATGATGGCCAGGTTGCTCGGCGCTTCCTCCGGGGACGGCTTCTCCACCAGTCCGGTCACCTCGACCGTGGACTCCGGGTCCCCGAGCGCGGGATCGGCGGGCTGGACCGCCGCGATCCCCCACCGGTCGACCTCGTCCGCCGGCACCTCCAGGAACGCCAGCACGATCCCGCCGGTGCGTTCCTGCAGGTCAAGCATGCGGGGCAGCAGTGGATCGCGGGGGTCGATGAACTCGTCCCCCAGCAGGACCGCGAACGGTTCGTTGTCCACGTGGGTCTCGGCGCAGCCGACCGCGTCCCCCAGACCCCGCATCTCGTGCTGACGTACCGTGAAGATCCGGGCCAGCTCCGACGGCCGGCGCACCGCCGCCAGCCGGGCCTGGTCACCCTTGGCCGCCAACACCTCCTCCAGGTCAGGCCGGCGGTCGAAGTAGTCCACCATCGCGGTCTTGCCCCGCCCGGTGACCAGCAGTACATCCGCCAGGCCGGCGGCGGCGGCCTCCTCCACGATGTACTCCAGTACCGGCCGGTCGACCACCGGCAGCAGTTCCTTGGGGACGGTCTTGGTCAGGGGCAGGAACCGAGTGGCGAACCCAGCCGCCGGGATCACCGCGCTGGTCGCCCGGACCCCGCTACGTCCCGAACCGGTCACCGGACGGGCGTCTGTGCGGGAAGCAGGACGGACGTCATGGTCTGGGGACATGTCATGGAGACTAGCCGTCGAAACCGGCTCTGGGCGGCTGCGCCCCGCCGATGGTCAACCTTCTGACCCGGGACCTTGACGTAATTCCCCACCGGCTGGGCTGACCGGCCCGGGTTGGTGCGCACCGGCCCGAGGTAGGGCGTCCTCCGGGGTGCGTGCGTCCCCCCGGATCGGCAGCTCCTGGGTGTCCGCTTCGGTGAGCGGGCCGGGCTGGTCGGGGCGGTCAGACGGTTCCGGTTCCACCGGGGCGGCCACCCGATAGGTGTCCCGGCCGTCCGCTTTGGCCCGATAAAGGGCGTCGTCCGCCGCCTCCAGCAGCGCCTCCGGGTGCCGACCGTGGGTGGGGTAGACCGCGATCCCGATCGACACCGTGACGGTGATCCCGATGCGGCCGGCGCCATCGCCGCGGGTCCCGATCACCACCGGGGTACTCCGGACCGCCGCCCCCAGCCGCTGCGCCAGCACGGTCGCCCCCCGGGTGTCGGTCTCCGGCAGCAGCAGTACGAACTCTTCCCCGCCGTGCCGGAACGGTACGTCCACTTCCCGGATCATCGACCGGACTCGGGCGGCGAACTCGACCAACACCGCGTCCCCGGCCGCGTGGCCGTGGCGGTCGTTGACCGACTTGAACCGGTCCAGGTCCAGCAAGAGCACCGCCAGCGGGTGGTGGAATCGGTTGGCCCGCTCCACCTCTCGGCGCAGGGCGGTGCGCAGGTGCCGGTAGTTCCACAGTCCGGTCAGCGGGTCGGTCAACGACAGCCGTTGGGTCTCCTGATGCATGCGGACGTTGTCCACCGCCGCGCCGACCCGCCCGGCGAGGATCTGCAGCGCCGCGAGGTCGTGGTCATCGAAGTCGTCCCCACCGAACCGGTCGTACACCGCCAGCACTCCTCGCACCGAGGGCGGGGCCGGCCAGGGGGCGGGCGGGACCGTACCGCCGGCCGGGGCGGTGATGGGGACCAGCAGGTACGTGCGGCAGTCCGGCTCCTCCGGGTGCGGTACCGGTCCGGCCGGGCCGATCCGACCGCGCTGCGCCGCCCCGGCCACCGCCACCCCACCCAGTAGCCCCTCCCCCAACGGCACCCGGATCGGAATGAGCTGATCGGCGGGGCTGCGGTCGCCCGGGGCGGTGGCCTGCCCGACCAGGGTGCGGGTACTGCGGTCGATCAGCATCACCGCGCCCGCCCGGGCACCGGTGGTCGCCTGCGCGGTGTGCAGCACCACCCGGAGCAGCCGGTCCAGGTCGTGGGTGCTGGACAGGATGTTCCCCAACACCGTCAGCTGTTGTCGCAGCTGCTCCCGACCGGCGCGCAGCGCTCGCACGTGTCCCTGGGTGCGCTGGGCCATCCGGTTGAACGCGGCCGCCAGCTGGCCCGCCTCATCCCGCGTACGGATCGGAACCCGGGTGGTCAGCTCACCGGCGGCGAGCCGGTCCGCGGCCCGGCTCAGCTCGCGCAATGGCCGGGTGGCGCCCCGTCCCAGCCAGCCGGCCATCGCCACCGCGGCCACGATGGCCGCCGTCACCAGGATGACGGCGGCGGGCGGGGGGCCGGACGGGGCGGGGCGAGGCACGGACAGCAGCAACGGCAGCGGCGCCCCTCGCTCCGGCGCCAGCCGCAGCACATAGCGCGAGTCGGTCCGGCCGATCTCTCCGGGGGCCACGTCGGCGGCGGCCGCGACCACCTCGGATGGGACCGGCGCGCTGCTGTGCAGTGGATCGGTGGGGCCGGCGCCGAGCAGGGTGACCTCCACGCCGGCGAGGTGGGCCAGTTCATGGACGGTCTGTGCGTCCACCGGGGTGGCGACCCAGACGGCGCCCCCGGCGGCGAGCGGGGCCTGGGCGGCGAGCGCCCCATATCGGACCGAGGTGAGGTCGTCAGCGGCGCAGTCGGCCCACCGCCGGGGTGGGCTGCCGTCGGTGACCTGCGCCCACCGCTGCGGTGACCGGATCTGGACCACGCTGGCCAGCTCGTGGGTGACCAGCTGGGTGGCGAGCTGCGCCCGCTGATTGGTCGGCTGTGCCGCCAGCAACGCGGCGCTGGCGCGGAGTTGATCGCACCGGGCGGTCAGGGCGGTACGGACCACAGTGGCGGCGACGGTGAGCTCTCGGACGGCGCGCTCTTCGCTCTGGCCGCGAGCAGTGTGGACCACCAGTCCGGCACCGAGCAGCGCGGGGCCCAGCACAGCGGCGACAAACGCCACGGTCAGCCGGGTACGCAGCGTCACTGGGTGCCCCCTGTCACTGGTTGGCTGCGCGGAAACCACCCTGAATGCGATGCTTACACACAGCCACAACGTTCTCGGCCCTGATGAGGCGTCCCAGATGTCAGATTCCGGTCAGCAAATTTCCGCAAAAGCGGATAAATCGGAGATACGTGCTGATTTACTCGCGGCACGCCGGCAGCGGTCCGGGCCGGCCCGCATGGCCGCGGCCGCCCGCCTGCAGGCGGTCCTCACCGGACTACTGACCGACTTACCGGCCAGTACCGACGGTCCGGTCGTGGCCGGGTACGTGCCGGTCGGGAGCGAACCAGGCGGACCGGACCTGCCCGCGGTGATGGCGCGGCACCTACCCCCCACGGGCCGGTTGATCCTGCCGGTGCTCCAGCCCGATCTCAGTCTGGATTGGGCGGTCTACCTGGGACAATTGGTGCCTGGGCCGAAAGGGACCGCCGAAGCGACCGGCCCCCGCCTGGGACCGCACGCCCTCGCCGACGCGACCCTGGTCGTGGTCCCGGCGCTGGCGGTGGACCGGCGGGGAGTTCGGCTCGGCAAAGGAGGCGGCTCATACGACCGAGCCCTGGCCACGGTCCCCCCGGGCGTACCGGTGATCGCGCTGCTGTACGACGACGAGCTGCGTGACCGGTTACCGGCCGAGCCGCACGACCGCCCGGTGACCGCAGTGATCACCCCGTCAGCCGGGCTGGTCCGCCTGCCGATCGCCCTCTCGACGCCCCTCCCCCAACGCTGAACTATCATTAAGCGTTGAATACAAGTCGACTAACAGGGAGCAGGGCGTCGTGGCGGAGGTCCTTCCGGTTCGGATAGTCAAGGATGTCGCCACCCTCAAGGCGGTGGCGGATCCGATCCGGCTCACCGTGCTGGAGCGGGCGATGGCCGAGCCTGCCCGCCTGTGGACCGCCAAGGAGTTCGCCGCCGAGGTGGGGATCCCCCCTACCAAGATCTACTACCACCTCAACCTGCTGGAACAGCACGGACTGCTCCAGGTCCGGGAGACCCGGCTGGTCAACGGCATCCTCGAGAAGCGGTACGGCACCGGCCAGCTGGATCTGACCTTCCATTGTCGCGCGGGCGGCACCGGGACGGAGGACGGTTCCGGGGTGGGAGAGCTGGCGACGAAGCTCCTCCAGCAGACCCGGGACGAGATCGCCACCGGGCTCGCCACCGGCCACGTCTCCGCCACCCCGGACGCGCCGGAGACCGAGCGGATGCTGCTCAGTCGGGCAGTGGCCGAGCTGCCGGCATCCCGACTGGCGGAGTTCCGTCAGGAACTGCTCGCCCTGGTCCGCCGCTTTGAGCAGGCCAGTGAGCCGGGAGCGCCCCGGTTCGCGTTGCTGGTCGCGCTGCACCCCAGCGTGGCCGGACACACGCCGCCAGAGCCCACCGCCTGACCGACGCGCGTAACGCCGGCTCTGCTGGCTAACCGTTTCTCCCGATACCACACACCCGACTGTCCAGATCTACCGGACAATCCCGACAGCATTTCTGAGCGGCCGTCCACATCAGTGGGGTTTGCCCCGTTCTGCCCTCGCCTGATCAGCGAGGACGTCCATCCACTTCGCCATCGGACATTGGCTGAACCTCTGAGTTGACTGCGCTTCATCGTTTGAATAATCTCAAACCAGCCGAGAGAAACCGAACGTTAGACCAGAAGTCAACATAGGTCTCCCGGCAAACAGTCCGATCTATTTCAAGGAGGTAACCCTCATGGCCGACACCACCTTCGACATCGACGACCTGGACCTGGACGTCCTGTCGGTCACCTCGATGCGAGACGCGGTCGCCCTGCCGGAAACCGGCGCGTCGTCCGGTAGCTCCAGCAGCAGCTCCAGCTCCTGCTGCGGCAGCTGCTCCTGCTGCGCCAGCTGCGGCGGCTCGGCGGAACTGCAGTAAGACCCGGCCGGATGCACCGGCAGCGTCAGGGACTGCCGGTGCCCGGGCGATCGGCCGAGCCGACCGCTCGGCACGTACCGAAAAATCTGTCCACTCCGGGGGGCGCGCGGCGCGCGCCCCCCGGCCGTCCCCGCTGGGAGCAACCAATGGACATCATTGCCCGCTTGGATCACGTCACCAAGACGTACGGCTCGGTGGTCGCTCTGGACAGCGTGTCGGTCACCATCCCCCCCGGTGTGACCGCGGTCCTGGGCCCCAACGGGGCCGGTAAATCCACCATGATCGAAATCTTGGCCGGCTTGCGTCGGCCCTCCGCTGGCCGCGTGGAGGTCCTCGGCGGCGACCCCACCCATGTCTCCGTCCGCCGCCGACTCGGCCTGACCCCCCAGGCCACTGCGCTGCCGTGGCGACTGACCGTGGCCGAGACGCTGGATCTCCTGGCCGCCCACTATCCCCGAGCGGTTCCTCGAGAATCGCTTGTAGACACACTGGACCTCGGTGGGTTCCTCCACAAGCGCAACGGCACCCTGTCCGGCGGGCAGCGCCGTCGAGTGGCGCTCGCCGCCGCGCTGATCGGCTCTCCGGAACTGGTCTTCTTGGACGAGCCGTCGACCGGACTGGACGCCACCAGCCGGGACCGCATGTGGTCGGCGATCACGGAAGCCGCACTCCGCGGCACCGGGGTCGTGTTGACCACCCACGACATGGCGGAAGCCGAACACCTGGCCCATCGGGTGGTCGTGATCGCCGGCGGGCAGGTGGCCCGGACCGGCTCAGTGACCGAGGTCTGCGCGGAAGTCGGCCTCCACCTGGTGGACTTCGCGGTGACCGGGCCGGTGCCGACCCTGCCCGGCCTCATCGACACCGACCGGTGGGAGACCAAGGGCAACCGGGTCCACATCTACACCCCCGACCCCGATCGGGTGGTCCGGACGCTGGTCCACCAGGACGTGCCCTTCCAGGACATCCGGATCGATCGGGTCGGCCTGGAAGAGGCCATCCGCACGATCTCCATCCGCACCCTTGACCACACGCGCATCCCGGAAGAGGTGGCCTGACATGCGCCTGCTCCTGTTGCACGCGGGCAGCCACGCCCGCGAGACGATCCGGCTCCCGTCCTACTGGCTCCCCGCGCTCTTCTTCCCGCTGCTGTTCTTCGCCCTGTTCGGGCTGGCACGCGCCCGGGACTTCGCCGCGGCGGGTGTCGGCAGCGAGTACATCATCACTCCGTTCCTGTTGTTCAGTACGTTGAACGTGACCCTGACCGCGCTGGCGGTCAGCATCGCCAGTGATCGTGAGAATCCCTGGGAACGCCGCCTGCGGCTGCTCCCCATCTCCGGCCTGACCCGATTCGGCGGACGGCTGCTGTTCGTCCTCGCCTTCAACCTGGTCACCTGGATCCCATTGCTGGTGACGGCGGCAATCGCCACCGACCTTCAACTACCGCTGCGGATGTGGCCGGTGTGGCTGGCGGCGGTGCTGGTCGGGGCGGTGCCGTTCGCCTTCCTCGGAATGGCCTTCGGCTATCTGTTGCCCGGACGGGCCGCCATGATGGCCGCCAATCTCGGATTCCTGGTCCTGTCCTTCCTCGGTGGGCTGTTCGTGCCGCTGGAATTCATGCCCGACGCGGTGGCGGCGATCGCACCGTACGTGCCCACCCACGAGTGGATGCATCTGGTCCTGGCCCTGATCGGCCGCGCTGACCACCTGACCACTCCCGCGTGGGCCATCGGTCTGCTGGCCGGCTGGGCGGTGGTGTTCGCAGGCATCGCCCACTGGGCGTTCCGTCGGGATGAAGGGGTGCGGTACGGATGACCACGCTGACTACTCAGGCCACACCCACCACCGGTGTCGACCCGACCACGGAAGTGGACCTGGCCCCCTACGCCCTGGTCCGCAGCGCGGCCCTGCCTTACCCGGCATCCGCGCCGGAGACCGCGCCGTTCCGGAACGCGGTGACCCGACTGATCACGCTACGCACCACGCTGGCGCGGCTGGCCGGCCCGGTCAGCGACGCCCTCTACGCCAGCGCGAGCCAGCACGACCCGGAGTTCCACCGCCGGGTGGTGCTCCCCCTCCGGCGCGACATCCATAACGGACGGTTGCCACGCCCCGCCCAGCTGGCGGCGCTCGGTGACCTGCCGGAGCGGATTCCCGGCCTGCGGGAGTGGCTCGACGCCGCCGCCGAGGTGGCCCAGGTCCAGGAGGAGCTGACCAACCAGGCACCGGTGGCGCTCATCGCCGAGCGGGCCACCCTCGCCGAAACCTGCACCGCCGAGCCGCTGCGGCGCGCCGTCACCATGGTCGGCCGCGACCTGTTACGTGGGGTGGATCGGGCGGCCGCCGGCGGCGGCCACCCGGACCAGCGGACCCGCAAGGCCGAGCCGAACGTGCTGCGGTACGCGTTGCGTGCCACCGCCAAGACCAGCCCACTGTCCTGGTTCACCCACGTCGGCTGGGGGGTGTGGGACGACCGCGACCATCCCGAATCGAGCGACCACGCCGACCACGCACGCGGCTACGTCCGGATCAACCGCACCCTGATCGGCAGCCTGGTGCACACGCTCTTGTCCCGGCCGGAGATCCGGTATCGGGTTCCGCACCGGATCGCCCCCGCCCTGCGCACGACTGACGACCGGGTGGTCTTCTCCCGGGACATCCTCAGCCGCGCCGGCGGTCAGATCTTCGGCTCCCGGGAGGAGCGGGCCGAACTCGCGCTGAGCGGCCCCTTGACACTGGTGCTGACGACCGTCGCGGAGGCGGGGGCGGCGGGGGTGGTCCCGGCCCAACTGGCCACGACCCTGGCCGCCCACCTGCCCGGCCCTGCGGAACGGACCCTCCCCGTCGCGCACCGGTTCGTGTCCCAACTGCTCGACCAGGCCGTGTTGGTGCCGATCCAGCCCGCCCATCCCCAGGATCCGCGCCTGCCCCGGACCGTCGCCGACTGGCTGGAGCGGATCGATGGCGACGTGGGGCCCGCGCTCGCGACCCGGCTGCGGGACATCGACGCCCGGACCGGGGCGTTCGCGAACCTGCCGGCGGCGGAGCGACCGGCCGCATTGGAGGAGCTGCGCCAACGGTGGCGTGACCTGTTCACCGCCGCCGGGTTGGAGTGGGACGACTCCATGCCGATCACCGAGGACGTCGCGGTGGCCCGCCCGGCCACGCTCGGTCCCCGACACGGCCGGCGGGCTGCGGCGGCACTGTCGGAGCTGACGGTGCTGGCCGAACTGTTCGATCAGTACCTGCCGGTACGGCAACTGGTACGGGACCAGTTCGTGGCCCGGTACGGCGTCGGCGGGGTCTGCCCCCGGGCGGCCGACTTCTCGCTGGAGATGGCGGAGATCTGGCAGGGGGTGGGGACGGTCGCGCTGGACGGGACCATCCGCGCCCAGACCCCCGAGCAGGCCGCGCTGCTGACTCCGCAACTGCGGGAGCTGGCGGAGGTGCGGGCGGCGGTCACCGCGGCGGTGCGGGAGGCGGCCGACCCAGGCAGCCCGGAGGTGGTCATCCCACCGGAGGCGATCCAGCTCGCGGCCCGGGGCCTCCCCGAATGGGTGCGTCGCCGCCCCAGCTCGTACAGCTTCTTCGTGCAGCCGGCGGTGGCCGGCGAGCGCACCCAGCTGGTGCTCAACCATGTGTACGCCGGATGGGGACGGTTCCTCAGCCGCTTCCTCGACCTGATCGCCCCCACCGCCCGGGCGGGGGTGGCCGCGCAGGTCCGCCGGGTGCTGGGCCCCACGGCCCGGATCGCCCAGTTCCGACCGGTGAACGGTTTCAACGCCAACCTACATCCGCTGCTGTTCGACGACGAAGTCAGCGAGGATCCCGCCTGGGGCAGCATCGCCGCGGACGCGCTGTCGCTCTACCACGATCCCGAGACCGATCAGGTCCGGCTGCGGGTGGCCGGCGACGACCGGCCGCTGGACGTGCTCTACCTCGGTTTCCTGGTACCGTTCATCCTCCCGGACCGGCTCGCCCACCTGCACCTGGACCTGGGCAGCGGTCTGGTCGACTTCTCCCATCTGGCCCCGATGGACCAGAGTCAGGCGGCGGCGGTACGGCCCCGGCTGCGCTGGCGGGACCTGGTGCTGGCCCGCCGCTCCTGGCTCCTGCCCGTGGACACGGTCACCGCCTGGCGCACCCAGCTCGACCAGGGGGGAGACGTGCCGGCGGTCGCCGCGGCGGAATGGGCCGCCCGGCTGGACTTGCCCACCTCGGTGTTCGTCATCCCCTCCCGGCAGGTGATGCCCGACAGCACTGAGGACTACCTGCGCTACCTCACCCAACCCAAGCCGCAGTACGTCGACCTCACCAACGCGCTCCACTTGCGGACCTTGTCCAAGTTGCTGGGCCGCCAGGACGGCGACGTACGGATCGAAGAGGCCCTGCCGGTGCCGGGTAGCGGGAACCCCGCGGGCCGGGTGGTGGAGCTGGTGGCCGAGACCTACCGGAAGGCGGTGCGGTCATGACCGAGGCCCTCGACGTGATCTGCTACTACCACGCTCCCATCAAGGCCCCGTTGCTGCGGGAAGCGGTGCTACCGGCGCTGACGCACGTCACCGACGGTCCGGTGACCGGCCACCTGGAGCGCCACTGGCGGCACGGCCCTCACGTCCGGATCCGCCTGTTCGGCCCCGCCGCAGCACTGTCCACTGCGGCCGGGGAGGTGGCGGACCGGCTACGGGACTACCTGGCCGCCCACCCGTCCCGGGCCGGACTGACCGAAGCACAGCTACTGGCCCAGGCGGAAGCCGCCGGCAAGGCCGAACTGGTACCGCCACCGTACACCCCGATCTACCCCGACAACACGATCCGGGTGGAGCCGGTCGACGTGTCGGATCTGGTGGAGCTGCTCGGCTCGACCGAGGCGGTGACGTGCCGGCACACGCTCCTGGCCGCGGGAGTCCCGACGGTGTCCACCAGCGTGGCGTGGTTGGCGCAGCGCGGGGACAGCGCCGCTGCCCGGGTGGAGCTGACCGTGACCGCGCTGACGGCCCACGCCACCACCTATCCGCTCGGATTCGGCCCCGGCCAACAGTCCTACGTCTCTCACCTGGAGGACTTCCTGCTCTACTCCGATCAGGACGGTCGACTCCGGCGAGGGTTCGAGACGCACTGGGCCCGACACGGGGAGGCGGTCACCGCACTGGTGTCGCGGATCGTCAAGGGCAACAACCCGTCTCCCGTGGCCGCGGCGTGGCGGAACTGGAGCGCCGACGTCTGGTCCACCACCGACCAGGTCTACCAGCGGGGCGGGCTACCCACCGCCCCCGGCGAGTCGTACACCCGCCGCGCGCGGCAGGTCGGTGACCCGGCCACCGCCCGGCGGTGGGATCCGGAACTACGGACCGAGTACAGCGAATTCCACCGGATGTTCAACCAGATCGACTACTCCCGAATCGGTCGACAGCGGGAATTCACTGTCTACCGGTTCACCACCAACGTGCTGTATCTGCTGCTCAGCCTGTGTGACGTCCAGCCGATCGAGCGGTACCTCGCCGCGTATCTGGTCGGGCGGGCGGCGGAACGCGTCACCGGCTTGACCTGGCAGCAACGGATCGAGCGATACCTGGCCGCGCAGGCGGCGGAGACCGAAAGGGTGAGCTTGACATGACCACCGCAGTCCACACTGCACCATCGACCACCACCGTGACGGCCGCCGCGCCGCTGGTGAAACTACGCCCGGTCGTGCACGCCAGCCCGACCTCTCGCGGCATCCATGTCCGCGGCTGGACGTCCAGCTTCACCATCGACGGCGGAGCCGGGCTGTGGCGGCTGTGGCAGGCGATCGAACCCTCACTGGTGGCCGGTGTGCCGCGCGAGAAGCTGGGCCCGCCCCGGGCCCGGCCGGAGGTGGCCCAGGCGATCGAACTGATCCTGACCCAGCTGCGGGAGCACGACCTGCTCGTGGAGGTGCCCGCGGGCTGGGAGCAGACCGGCCCGGACACTCCGCCGGCGGCGGTGGCCGCCTGGTTGGAGTCGGTCGCCGCAGATCCGGCCGGCGCCTGGCGGCGGCTTCGGCAGGCCCAGGTGCGGATCATCGGATCCGGCCCCGTCGCCGACGCCGCCACCCGGGCCCTGACCGACGCGGGGGTGACGGTGCGCACCGAACCGGGCCGGCAGCCGGTGGTGCTGCACGTGGACGCGGTCACCGCGGTGGCGGCTGCGGCCACCGGCGAGGTGGGGTACGTCCTCCCGCTCACCCCGGTGGCACAGGTGCGGCAGGTAGCCACCCAGGTCGCCGCCCGGCTCGGCGTATCCGCCGATGACCCGCCGCCCCCGTACGCCCTGGCCGGCCTGGTCGGCGGCGCCGCCGCCCATCGGCTGATCTGCGCGGTGGCCGGACTGCCGGACCCGGCTCAGGACGCGGCGGCCCTGGGCGCCGACACCGCTGCCACGCTGACGCCGGAGCACCCCGCGGTACTGGTGGCGCGCCTGGATCCGCTGCGCGCCAGCTACCACCCGTGGCTGCCGGCCGCCCCCGCCGCGACCGCCGCTCCCACGGGTGACCTTGATGCGGCGCTGGCCCGGCTGGACGCGCTCTGCGACCCCGAACTGGGCCTGGTCACCCCGGCCCGCCCCGGGGAGCTGCCGCAGGTGCCGGCGGCGTTGGCGGTTGCGGGTGACGCCCTCGGCATCGGGGTGACCGGTGACACCGCCCGCCTGGACGCCGCGCTGCAGGCGGCGGCCGACGCCCTACACACCACGGTCGGCACCGACGTGGTGGTGGGAGTGGACTCGCCGCACGCCACCGGAGTGGCGCTACGTCGGTGGGTCCACACCCACCTGGCCGACCTCCCGAATGCCGCCGTGGCAGAGGCGGAGTGGGCTGATTCGCCCGCGGCCCGCCGCTGGTGGAAAGCGCTCACGCTCCGGTTCGGCGTCCCCGCCACCCTGCGGGTGCGGCGACTGGCACCGAACCTGGTGCACGCCCGGGTCGACGCCGGTGGCGAAACCCTGGCCTGGGCGGTGGAGGCCACCCCGGCCGACGCCGTGGCGTTCGCTGCCCTCGCCGCCACCGGGCTCATCCAGGCCCGCCGCGCGGGGCTGGACCCGACCGGCCCGGTCACGCTGACCGGGGCCGCGCCCGCCTGGCGGCCCGAACACCTCGACAGTGCGCAGTGGACCGACCTGCGCTGGTACTGGCCCGCCGGGGTCGCTGACCTCGAGCCCCGGGTGCAGGCCGCGATACGCCAGCTGGGCGCCCCTACGCCGACGCCACTGACCTCCGACACCGCTCCTGCGCTGCTACCGGCCCTGGCCGCGGTCGGCTTCGTCGCCCTCACCCCCGCCGTCTGAAAGGAATTCCGATGAGTACGCACGTGATCAACTCCCCGGTCACCGAGTCGGTCGACGTCGGCACCGTGACCGCGGTGGCCGCCGACCTGGCGGATGCGCTCCACCGGGCCGGGCTGTCGGTGCCGGTGGTCGTGCCGGAGACGCCGATCCCCACCGAGCGCCTCCCCGGCCCGCGGGTGGTCCTGCTGGCGGAGTGGACTCAGGCCACCGCGGCGGAACTCAGCCGGGCCGCCTGGCGTGGACCGGACCCGCAGCTGCCGGTCCGGCTGGACGGCGGCCTGGTGTTGATCGGTCCGGTCCTACGGGCGGGTGCCACCGCCTGCCTGACCTGCGCCGAACAGGAACGGCTGCGGGTGCTCGGGCACCGGGTGCCCAGCCGGTCACCGCAGCTCCGGCTCGGTGGGGTGCTGCCTCCACCGGTGCGGGACACCGTCGCCGGCGTACTCGCGGATCTGTTGACCGACCCGGACCGGTACGACGGGGTGGTGGTGGCGGTCCGCACCGACCAGGTGACGGTCAGCACGCATCGCCTGCGTCCCCGCCGGGGAGGATGCCTGGTGTGCGCGCCGCTGCCGCTGGACGTTCCGGCCGCGGCCCGGGTGGACATCGCCCCGACCCCGACCAGCGACCCGTACTCGCTGCGGGGCCCCAACCCGCTCACCACCCGGGAACGGTTGCGGGAGGCGTTGTTCGACTGGCGGCACGGGCCGGTGGGGCACGTGCGGCGCACCGAGCGGTTCCCGCTGCCGCTGGTCACCGCCGAACTCATCGGTGACCGGCGGATCCGGGAGTCCGGGTACGGGCGGGCGCTGACCTACCCGGAGGCGGAGCGGGTGGCGTTGTTCGAAGCGGTGGAGCGGTACACCGGAGCCAGCCCGCACCGGGTGCGTACCGCGATCGAGGCCTCGTTTGAGGAGCTGGGTCCGGAACGGGCGGTCGACCCGGTGACGTTGGGGTTGCACGCCCCCGAGTACGACCACCATCCGGCGTCGATGGTCGTGCCGTACTCGCCCAGCGTCCGCACCCAGTGGGTGTACGCCTGGTCGCTGCGGGACGAGCGGGCACGGGCGGTGCCGGCGCACGTGGCCTACTGGGATCTGCCCGCGGGCCAGGGCGGTCCCCGGTTCCTGTACGAGTCGTCCAACGGCTGCGGGCTGGGCAACAGCCTGGTCGAAGCGATCCTGTACGGACTGTTCGAAGTGGTCGAACGCGACGCGTTCCTGATGGCCTGGTACGCCCAGACCCCCCTGCGCCGCATCTCGCTGGCCGACCAGGACCCGCTGGTGCCGCACCTGGCCGACCGGCTGGAAGAGATCGACTACGAGCTGATGTTCTTCGACGCCACCAACGACCTGGGGGTCCCGGTGGCGCTCAGCCTGGCGCTCTACCGCGGTCAGAACCCGCACGCCCCGCAGGCGTTCTTCGCCGCCGGCGCCCACCCCGCCCCGCGGTCGGCGGTGCGCGGCGCCGCGGTGGAAGTCGCGATCAACGTGCTGAGCATGCCCGAGTACGCCCACCACGAACAGGGGCACCTGGACCGGGAACGCCTCCTGCCTATGCTGGAGCGTCCGGAGCTGGTCCACACGCTCAAGGACCACGTGGCCCTCAACACCTTGCCGGAGGTGCGGGACCGGTACGCGTTCCTGTTCGCCGGCGACCCGGAGCCGGTGCACTGGCGCCAGCTGTGGCCTGACCGTCCGCAGCCCGTGCACGACCTCGGCCACGCCCTCCGGGAACTGGTGGCGCACTTCGCGGGGTTGGGGCTGGACGTGCTGGCGGTCGACCAGACCGACCCGATCATCCGGGACCAGGTGGGGTTGCACGCCACCAAGGTGATCGTGCCGGGCACCCTGCCGATGACCTTCGGCCACGTACACCACCGCACCCGCGGCCTGCCCCGGCTGCTGACCGTGCCGTACCAGCTGGGTCGGGTGCCCGCGCCGCTGCGGTACGAGGACCTGCCCATCGACCCGCACCCGTTCCCGTGAGGCTGTCATGACCACTGCGACCGCGACCGCCCTGGCCGAGGTGTACGCCCACGGCCCGGGCAAGGACCCCCGGCCCGGCCCCCCGCCGGCCCGGCCACCCCGCCGGCTGGGGAAGGGGGTGCCCCTGGCCCCCCTGGCCGCCGAAGGCCGGTACGCCCAGACCGTGATCCGGCTCCTCCAGTTGGCGCTCGCTCCCCGCCGGTGGGAACCGTGGAACATCTACAACGACCACCGTCTCTACCCGTCCCCTCGGGCCGCCTACCTGGTGGACGTGGCGGTACGGGGCGAGGACGAATGGTGGGAGCTGGACCCGGTCCGCCAATGCCTCCATGCCCCGGAGGACGGGGCACCCCGCCGCTCCCTGTCGGGGGCGGCGCCGCTCCGGCTGCGGCTGACCCTCCACCCGGAGCGGATGCCGGCCGGCTATGGACCCCTGGCTACCGCCTTGGCCTGGTTGGAGGCCGGGCATGTGGCGGGCGCGTTGGCCGACACCGCTACCGCCCTCGGGCTGGAGGTCCGGATCGCGGCCGGCCCCGGGGAGCTCCCCGCGCCCCCGGCCGGGTCCGCGTTGGAGCTCGACCTGCTCACCGGAGATCAGCCGGGGCAGGGGTGGGAGCGGGTCACCGCTCCCCGTAGCTCCGGGATCGGACCGCGCGGCCTGTCCTGCGACCCCCGTCCGCTCCCCGGCGCGTACCTGCCCCGGTTGTCGGCGGCGGCCACGGCGCCCCCACCCGGCTCCCCGGCCGCCTGGGGCGGGCTCCACCACGCGGTCGCGGTCCGAGGGGTGACCGACCACCCGGACGGGTGGTACGCGCCGCGGGGGGACCAATTCGTACTCCGCGCCCCCGCCGACGCCCTCGCCCAGGTGCAGACCGCCTTCAGCTATCCCCGCCAGGACATCGAGGTGGCCGGGATGAACCTGGCCTGGGTGATCACGGCCCCGACATCGGCCGCGATCCGGGCCACCGGTGCCGCCGGTTACCACCGGCTACTGCTGTCCGCTGGGGCGGTGGCCCAACACGTCGGGGCGGAGGCCGCCACCGTGGGGATGTTCTGTCGCCCGGCCCGGAGTGTCCACGAAGCTCCGCTCGAAGCGGCCGCCGCCGTCCCCGCTGACCACGACTTCCTCTATCTGCTGTTGCTCGGGCGATCGCGCGTCCGCGACTTCGCCTACCACCTGATCCCTCCGGAGGTGCTGTCATGACCACTGTCCTGTCCACTCCCGCGACCGTCGCGACCTCGGCCGCCGCCACCGAACGCGTGTGGTTCAGCCTGCACTGTTTCCTGCGATGGCATCACTCGGATGTGGACACGTTCCTCACCGACACGATCGCGCCCTGGCTGAACCGGTTACGCGACTCCGGTGACATCGCCGACTGGTTCTTCATCCGCTACCTGGAAGGCGGACCCCACCTGCGGATCCGGGTCCGTGATCCCCGACCGGGCGTCGCGGACCGGATCCATACGGAACTGACCACGCTGGTCGCCGACGCGCCATACCAGCTGGCCCCCGATCCGCCGCAGCTCAACCCCGACCAGCCCTGGCCGCCGCCGGACTGGTACGACCACGGTGACGTGCGGGAGGTGCCGTATCGGCCGGAAGTGGCGCGATACGGCGGCCCCGCCGCGATCGGGATCGCGGAGGACGTGTTCGGCCACTCCACCCAGGTGGCGATCCGACTGATCGCGACCACCGGCTCGGTCCGGGCCCGGTTGGCGGCCGCGGTCGAGCTGGCGATGGCCACCGCGCTGGGGCTCGGGCTGGACCGGCTGGCCGCGTCCCGGTGGCTGCGGGCGCACGCGGTGAGCTGGCGGTGGCAGTCGGAGGTGGCGATGCTGCCCCCGACGGTGGCGCAGACCCACGCGGTCCGGCTGGTCGAGCGGCAGGCGGGCACCCTGCTGCAGACCTGGCAGCGCCTGCAGGAACAGGCCAGCCAGCCGGCCGCCGCGGCGGATCCGGCCCGGCAGTGGGGGGACACGGTCCGCGCGGCCCGGCGGCGGTTGACCGGAGTGGAGGATCCGGCCACCACGCCGGAGAACGGCCTCTGGTTGGCGGTCTGGGCCTCCCAGCTGCACATGCTGTTCAACCGGCTGGGGATCACCCCGGACGAGGAGCGCTCCGTGTGCTGGCTGGTGGCCATGGCCCTGCTGGCGCCGGACGGGCTGCCCTCGTTCTTCGCGGACGGGCCGGACGCGTGGGATCGACGGTTCATGGAGGCCAGCAAGTACCTGCCCGGCCAGTTCGAGGCCCAGCGGCCATCCACCGACACCGACCCCCCGCAGCCGGCCAACTGGTGGGCCATGGGGACGCCGGTGCGGCTGCCGGAGCACGACCTGACCGTGTCGCTGGCGGACGCGCTCCGCCGCCGCGGCTCGGCGCGGGGGCGGGTGGTCGGCCCGCTGACCGCCGGTGAGCTGGGGACGGTGCTATGGCGCGCCTACGGCACCACCGGCATCGTGCCGGTGACCCTGCCCGACGGTCGCCGGTACGAACTGGCCCGCCGCCCCTACCCCAGCGGAGGGCAGCAGTATCCGGCGCAGCTGCGGCTGGTGGTGTGGGACATCCCCGGTCTGGAACCGGGGGTCTACCACGCCGACCCGGTGGAGAAGGTGCTGTGGCGGCTTGGGGCCGCCCCCTCCGTGGACGACCTGGAGGCGACCTCGTCCTGGTTCGGCGAGGCCGCGGTAGCCCAGGGTGGGATCGACCTCACCGAACTCCCCGCGCTGCTCGGCCTGTACGTGGACGTGTCCCAGGTGCGGCAGCGGTACGGGCTGCGCACTCCCCGGTTGGTGCTGGTGGAAGCCGGCCACCTCGCCCAGAACCTGGCGTTGGTGGCGGCCGGCACCGGGCTGGCGCTAGGCATGATCGGCGGTTTCTACGACGATCTGGCCAACGAGGTGTTCGGACTGGACGGGGTGGACCAGATGCTCGTCTATCTGCTACCGCTCGGACGGTACCCCCGGCCGGGCGGGAACGCCTCACCAAAGGAAAGCCCCGGTCGTCAGGGATAGACCGGGGATCTCTCTGCCAGTATGCCACAACCGGCATCGATCGCACCGGGTTGATTTTTTCCGGTCGACGGCGCTCCTGCGGGCGCGGGTCAGGCGGCCACGCCGACCTGCGCCCGCAGGTACATGTCCAGGCGGTCATCGAGATTCCATTTCAGAGGAGGACAGGGCGGCCGACCTTGCCGCCACAGTTTCGGACAGGCGCCGCCGCACAGCGGCCGCAGCCGGCAGGTACGGCAATCGGTGGGAAGCGTGTCGGCCCAGTCGTCGTACTCTCCGGCCGGCCGTAACTGCTCCGCGGGTAGATCGGTCACTGTGGCCAGATGCCGGTCGGCCTGCCCCGGCACCAGCGGTTGCTCGGTGCAGGAGTAGATCCGGCCGTCCGGGGCCACCACCTCACTGTGCCGGTCAGCGGCGACACACACGGTCGGGCGGGGCGCCGCCGGGAGCAGCGCGCAGGTCAACCCCGCCGCCTGGTAGGCCCGGTACCAGGCCAGCTCCACCTCCGCCAGTTCCCGTGCCGCCACCGCCTGTGCGGGAACGTCGTCGCCCCACGGATGTACCGGGGCCGGGTAGAAGGTGATCCGCGGATGCGCCAGCCCCGCCTCGCGCATCGCCGCCGCGAACCGCTCCGCCTCCGTCAGGTTGTGGGTACCCACATTGGTCCGTACGGACACCTGCAGCCCGGTCAGGTCAGGATCGGACACCGCCTGTTGCAGGGCGGCGATGATCCGGTGGTACGTCCCGCGACCATGCTTCGCCGGCCGTCCCCGCTCGTGCGTGGCCGCAGGACCGTCCAGTGTCACCTCGATCTGCTCCACCCGGCACCGTAGATGCAGTTCCCGAAGTTTCCGCTGATCCAACAGCACCCCGTTGGTGACCAGCAGGGCGGAATAGTGGACCTGGTGCCGCGCGGTCTCCGCCAGGAACCGTAGTGAGAGGTCCCGTAACACCGCGTATCCCAGCAGCGGCTCCCCACCGAACCAGCGCACCCGGATCCGGTCGTACCGCCCGCTCGCCGCGGCGTGCCTCACCCGCGCCACCAGGGCTGCCCGATGCCGACCGGTGGCCAGTGTCGCCGGGCCCCGGCGATGCTCCTGGCCACAGTAGTCGCAGCTCAGATTGCAGTACCCGGTCGGCATCACCACGAACTGCCGGGTCCGTTCGCTCTCCGGGTCAGGTAGGGAGCGGAGCACCTCGGTCTCGTCTGCGTCCGCGGCGACCAGCAATCCCTGGTGTCGTAACCTGGCCCGGGTCTCCGGCGCCAGCTCCGTCGGACGCTGTGCGCCGGCCAACACCTCCGCCGTCAGCGGATCCACCAGGAACAGCCGCGCGGTGGCGGTGTGGTAGACGCCGGCCAGCCGCCGGCCGGACCGGTCCTGGTACTGGGCGGCGGTGACCACCAGATACCGCGACGGGACCTCGTCCGCCTGGGTCGGGGTGGGGCGCGTCATGGTTCCTCCGGGGTCTGGACAGGTCAGCAGCCGATGTTCATGGCGGTCAGACCACCGCCGGCCAGGGGGAGCTCCACCAGTACCGCGCCGGTAGTCGCCCCGGCCGCCGGGGAAACGGCGAACTGGATACGGTCCGGGGCGTCAGCCTCAGGGGTCGAGAAGCCCGGTGTCGCCGGGGAACGGACCGGATCGTGGCGCGAGACAACCAGCGTGGTCATGGGGGCTCCTATTCGTCCTCAGACGGGAAACACCGCACCGTCGGCCACTCGACACACCGAGGTCGCCGAGGGTGAAATCAGCAGCAGCAGACCGATCTCTTCGTCCGGGCTACCGACCCGGAACACCAGACCCACCTGGGACTGGAAATTCTCCAGACCGAGCCCCGCGAAGTACTGGTCGAGTTCGAACACCGCCCGGTAACGGCCTCGCTCCGGCGCCGGAGGGAACCCGACCCGGCCGGTGGCACCGCTACGGCCCGTGGCGTACTCCTGCCACTGACCGTCCACTTCTCGCTGGACCGTGACATGCACCCCTTCGGCGGGGCGGCCGAACACACAGTCCACGACATCCGCGGTGATACTCATCGTCACGTCCTCGCCTCTTCGGTGATCTCGTCAGTAGTCGCCTTATCCCCAGTCGGTGTGGTCGGGGTTGCCCGGCGTGGGGGACGGGATGGGCTCGGGGGTCGGATCGGGCGTAGGAGTCGGATCAGGCGTACCGTCACCGGTGGCGGTCGCGACGTGGCCTGGGACCGTGTGCGCCGGCTGGTGCGCCCACAGGGTGGCGGCGCCACCGGTCAGGGCACCGATGCCGATCAGGACGACCGCGACGAGAGTGGTACGACGCATGGCCTCGCCTTCCTTCCACCAGTCTGACGACTCTCCGGTGACCGGTCCGATCGCCGGTCCGGTTGCTTGAAGACGAGACTCCTGGGCATCGCAATCGTCTGGTTATCGTCGCCTTAAAGACGGCGTCGCACGGGCACTTAGTCACCCGTGCCCCCCACCGTGGCGGGTTGAGGGCGGGCAGCGAGCTGGGCACGCAGCTGCCGAGCGCGCTCCAGCCAGGAGGGGGCACCAACCTCCTGGAACAACCCCACTGCCTGCGCCAAGGCGGTGTCCGCCGCCGAGGTGTCCCCGCTGGCCGCCGCCCAGTGTGCGGTGGCCAGCAGGATCCGCCCCTGCCCCAACCGGTTACCGGCGCGCCGCGCCTCGACCAGCGCCGCCGCCAGTTCCGTCCCCGCCCGGTCCAGGTCTCCCCGCGCGAGGGCGACCGAGCCCAGCCCCAGGAGGGCGTACGCCTTGCCCCCGGGATCGTCCGTCCCCTGCACGATCTCCAGGACGGCGGTGAACTCTCGTTCCGCGTCGACCAACCGTTCCTGTTCCAGGAACAGCTCCCCCAAGGCGTGCCGGATCTGCGCCTCCACCCGCCGCGAGCTGGCCCGGGCGCAGATCGCGGCCGCCTCATGCAGCAACGACTCCGCCTCCGCCAGCCGCCCCAGGTCGTGCTGGACCTGGGCGTAGGTGCGCAGGACGTACGCCTCACCGACCAGATCACCGGCCGCTTGCAGGGCGGCCACCGCCACCTCACACCGTTGCCGCGCCTGCGCGGGCTGACCCTGCAACCGCGCGATCAGCGCCAGGTCCCCGGCGGCCAGCCCGTAGCCGTGTTGGTCACCAGCGGCGTCGAACCACGCCAACGCCGCTTCCAGATCCTCCCGGGCCTCGTCCAGCCGCTTCTCCATCAACGCCAGTCCACCCCGGGAGTACCGCAACACCGCCTCTCCCCGGGTATCCCCCGCCTGCCGGACCGCCTCCAGCGCGAGCTCGTGCGTGTGGCGCCAGGCCTGCCGGTGGGAACGGGCCTCGAACAGGGTGGTGGAGGTGACGGCGAGGTCCCAGCACAGTTCCGTGAGGCCGAGCCGGGCAGCCAACCCCACCGCCGCCACCAGGTTGTCCCGCTCCGAGTGCAGCCACTCGATCGGATCGTCCAGCAGGTCGTCCAGCAGGTCGTCCGGCAGCGGCCAATGTGGCGCCTGGGAATGCAGGACGGTGAAGTCGCCCCCGTACTCGCGGCGGTGCGCGTGGCTGACCAGGAACAGCCAACAGGACAGCAACCGCTGCTGGGCGGCCAGCCGCTCCGACTGAGGGATCTCCACCGCCAGCAGTTCCAGCGCGAAGATCCGGGTCAGGTCGTGCAACCGGTACCGGGTCTGTTGACCACTCCCCAACTGGACTTCGACGAGTCGGGCGTCCACCAGCTCGTCCAGTGGGTCTGCCTGCGCATCCGGAGAACAGTCCAGCAGCGGCCACACCACCCAACCACCGAAGTCGGTGCTGCCCAGCAGACTCAGCAACAGCAGCAGTCGCGCCGCGGTCGGGGAGAGCATCTGGTACGACATGGTGAGACTGGCCCGGACCCCGGCGCCGTCCAGGGTGAGCTCGTCCAACCGTTGCCGTTCCCCCCGCAACCGCCGGACCATCTGGGAGAGGTACCAATGCGGACGGACCGCCAGTTTGGCGGCGGCGATCCGCAACGCGAGCGGCAGATGACCGCAGCAGACAGCCAGCTCCGCGGCGGCCTCCGGTTCTCGCGCTACCCGTTCCGGCCCGATCACCTCCGCCAGCAACTGGACACTGGTATCGGGGTCGAGTGTGGATACTTCAAACCGACGTGCGCCCGACAGGCCGGTCAGCGGGGTCCGGCTGGTGACCAGCACGGCGCACCCCGGGTCACCGGGAATCAACGGCAGTACCTGATCGGCGCTTTTGGCGTCGTCCAGCACCACCAGCAGTCGCCGTCCGGCGGTCCGGTCCCGGTACATCGCCGCCAGGGCTTCCGTCTCGGAAGGAAGCGCCGATGGGGGGACGCCGAGGGCCCGCAGAAACTGATCGAGCACCTGCTCCGGGCGTACTGGCCGGGCGTCGCCGCCGCGCAGATGGGCGTACAGCTGTCCACCGGGGAACTGCGCCCGTACCTGGTGGGCGACGTGCAACGTCAGCGCCGTCTTACCGGAACCGCCGGGGCCGCAGACCACCAGCACCTCCACCCGGTTGGGGTCGGATATACGCAGCCGCTGCCCGATCGCCTCCACCAGGTCGGCACGCCCCACGAAGTCCGGCACCGGGGCCGGCAGTTGTGACGGCACCACCGGGGCGGGCGGGGCGGGTTCCGCCCGGGCGGCCGCGGGGGCGGGGTCGGGCAGCTCCAGGCTCGGATCCTGGTCGAGGATCGCCCGCTCCAGCGCCTGCAGCTCCTCTCCGGGGTCGATCCCGTGCTCCTCCACCAGGATGCGGTAGGCGGTGCGGTACACCGCCAACGCCTCCGCGTGGCGCCCCCCGCGGTACAGCGCGAGCATCAGGTGGGCATACAGCTTCTCCCGCAGCGGGTACTCGGCCACCAGGGCCCGCAGTTCCCCGACCAGCTCATGGTGCCGCCCCAGCTCCAGCTCCAGCGCCAGGCACTCCTCCAGCGCGGCCAGCCGCTCTTCCCGCAGCCGGAGCACCGCGGCCTGCACCAGCCGGCTGTCGAGGCCGGCCAGCGCCTCTCCGCGCCACAGGGAGAGCGCGTCCCGGAGGTGGCCGACCGCCGCGCGCGGGTCACTGTTCGCCACGCGCCGGCCTTGCTGGACCAACTGTCGGAACCGGGCTACGTCGACCGTGGCGGGCGGCACCTGGATCAGATAGCCGGGTGGCCGGGTCACGATCAACTGCGGAGAGCCGTGCCGGTCGAATGTGCGCCGCAGCTCCGAGACGCAGATCTGGACCTGGGTGCGCGCGGTGGCGGGCGGATTGTCCTCCCAGATCGCGTCGATGAGCCGCGACAGCGGGACCACCTGCCCCGCTTCCAGGAGCAGCATGGCCAGGATGGTCTGTGGGCGGGCTCCATTGATCGGCACCCCGACCCCGGACAACCGGACGTCCAGCGGTCCCAGCAATCGAAACTCGATCTCCGACACTGGCTGCTCCCGAACGTGGCTCCGGGCCTGCTCGGGCCACCCGGCCATGCCTACTGACGTTAAACGTCCCTGAAGCACCCAGACACCTTCGTTCGTCCTTAATCGGCGACAGGCGGCTGATTGCGTACTACCTTCCTGGATTGATCTCCCCTGGCTTCCTGGGGGATCTCACCCTCGACATCCGTTAGCACTCACCATCGGCGAGTGCTAGATTCTGGGTGCTCGGTGGTCACCACCGCGCTGACGATTCGACGGAGGAAACCGTGCCGACCTACCAGTACGCCTGCACCGCGTGCGACCATCAGTTCGAGGCGGTGCAGTCTTTCAGCGATGACCCGCTCACCGAGTGCCCGCAGTGCCAGGGCCGGTTGCGCAAGCGGTACGGCTCGGTGGGGGTGGTCTTCAAGGGGTCCGGGTTCTACCGCACCGACTCCCGCGCCAGCAACAGCTCCGCCAACGGCAGCGGAAAGAGCAGCGAGTCGAGCAGCGGTAGCACCTCCAGCAAGGAGAAGGCGGCCAGCTCGTCCTGACCGGCGCGTAACACCACCGCCGGTCGCTGGTTATCCACAGATCCGCACCCACACGATCGCTATCCACAGGCAATCCGGTCAACGGTTGCCGGGCTGGGCAGCCCGCCCTAGGGTCCGGCGGCATGCATCGATCCGTGCTCTCCCACCGCTCCGGCCCCGGCTGGCTGAGGCGGGACCGGCGCTGGGAGCCAGCCCGGCGGTGGTGGACGCCGGGCCGCTTCTCGCTCGTGCGGCTGCTGCTGGCGGCCATCCTGCTGGCCACCGCCGCCGGGGTGCTCTCCCTCGGGGCGCCCTCGCCCCGGCCACCCGACCCCGCCGGGGAGGCTCTCCCAGACTCCTCCCCTGGGCGGCCCGGGGCCGTCCGCACTAGCGCCGGCCCGCCACCGCCGGGGCGTACCGGCGCCAAACTCCCGGCCGATGCCGCCGATTCCCGGCTGCCGGTGCCGCCCGGGCTGGTGGGGGTCCTGGTCTACCTACGCGACCCGACCGTCACCGCTGCGCTCCGCCCCGGTGACCGGGTGGACCTGGTGGTGATCGACTCGACCGGTGAGTCGTCCCTGGCCGCGGACGCGGCCCTGGTGCTGGCCGTGGACCAGCCGGTGGGTGGCCTGCTGGTGGCGGTGCCTCCCCCCGAAGGTCGGGCCATACTCACCGCTCCGGTCGGCACCCGTTATCTCGTGCTGCTGCGGCCGGATCTCAGCCCCAGTGCGGCGGACGATCCTCCAACAGCCGGTGGTCATCCCGCCGCACCTCGTACTCGTCCTCGACCGGGTCGGGCATCCGCTCGTCGTCCAGGTTCACCGGCCGGTCGTCGTCGCGCCAAGCGCCCGTCATCCCCCACCTCACTCCTCGGGAGCCCATCGCCGCCGGCAGCGTACTGCCCCGCGGCGCGGCTGTCATCAACCCCCGCCCGGATCGCCCCTCCGAAACCCCGCCCCAGCCCCCGAACCGGGTAGTAGCGTCAGGCGGTGAGCTACTCCGGACCACCCGCCAACTCTCCGCCTCCACCTGAGTGGCGCCCACCGGTGGTGCGGCGCCCGCCCCCGCCGCGGCGGCTCCCACCACAGGATCACGCCGCGCTGGACGAGGCCGAACAGGCCGCTCGTCGCGTCACCTGGGCGGTCGCCGGCGCCGGCGGAATAGTGGCGCTCCTGGTGCTGTGTGTCCTGCTGTTCCGGTTCAGCGGCTGAGCCGGCCGGGCCACCCCGCGCCGCGGCCCGCCGCCTGCGCCGAGACGGGGCTCACCGACCGCCGTGGGTCAGCGTCGCCCCACTGTGCCCCGACTGGTACGCCAGCCACGCCGCCACGGCGGCCAACACCACCACGACGGCCGTGAGCCCGTAGCTCAACTGCCGGTTGGCGGCCGACCGCCTCCGCTTCCCGACCCACAGCAGCAGCAACGTGGCCAGCCCCAACCCCAGCGAGGCCCACAGCAACCGGTCACCGAACTCCGCGTGCTCCTGTACCGGAAGCGCCTGGGAGGAGCCGTACAGCCGGCGCTCATAAGCCTGACCGGAGATCCGGGCCAGCCACACCGATGCCGGAGCACCGACCGCCAGCAAGAGGGCCGCCCACCCCACGTGCCGCCGGACCTTGGGTACCAGCGCGTACACCGACGCCACCACCACCAGCAGCGGCACCAACACCACCGGGGCGTGCACTGCCAGCGGATGCAACGGCAGGCCTTGGAACTCCTCGAACATGTCACCTCCGCGTCCAGCCCCCGCGCGGAAGTCAGCGTACGCCGGCCGACTACCAGCCGCTCATCCGCGACCGCTGCCGCCCGTACGCCGTCGGCCGTCCCCCGGTCGACCAGGGTGACTAGTCCACTAGGTCGATCTCTGGCCGGCCTGGACCGGTGATCTTAGGCACGGCCCCCGGTACGTTCTTGAACGGTTCCACTCTCCGTGGTCTGATGAAGGTATGTCGGCCACGGAGCTGTTGCGGGCGGCCGGGTTGCGGGTGACCCGCCCACGGCTGGCCGTGCTCGACGTGCTCCGCGCCGGCGGTCACCTGGATGTCGAGGAGATCACCGCCCGGGTCCGCCAGCGGCTCGACTCCGTCTCGGTGCAGGCGGTGTACGACATCCTGGCCGCGCTGTCCCGAGCCGGCCTAGCCCGCCGGATCGAACCGGCCGGCTCCCCGGCCCGGTACGAAGCCCGGGTCGGCGACAACCACCACCACCTGGTGTGCCGAGGCTGCGGCACGATCGCCGACGTCGACTGCGCCGCTGGCCAGGCCCCCTGTCTGGATCCGGTGAGCACCCAGGGGTTCGTGGTGGACGAGGCGGAGGTGACCTACTGGGGCTGGTGCCCCACCTGCCGTTCCTCGGAAGGTTGATCGCCGCGCCTGGTCCGGCTGCGGAGATCGTCCCGACGGCCCGGGCGGTGAGCGGGCCCCTCGCCACCGGCTAGCGGGCGCGGCGCCACCCAGCGCATACCGTGCTATGACATCCTGTCCACGTGCTGGGAACACCGCCTGCCACTAACGACCACGTCATCCGCCGCCGTACCGTGCTCCCGTCCCGTCCCGCTCGGGTCGACCGACGCCGGCCAGGGCGTCCCACCGTCCGGTGGGCGGTGCCGCTGCTCCTGGCGGCCTTGCTGGTCGCCGGCTGCACGACCCCGTCGGTACAGGCCGCTCCGGAGCTCCACCAGCTACGCGTGGAGGTGTTGGCGGTCCACCCCCACGACCCGGACGCCTTCACCCAGGGGCTAGAGCTGCACGACGGCCTGCTGTACGAGAGCACGGGGCGGTACGGGCAGTCGGATCTGCGGGTGGTGGATCCGACGACCGGGCACGTCCAGCACCAGGTTCGGTTGCCGGTCACCTTCTTTGGGGAAGGGCTCACCCTGGTCGACGACCGGATTTGGCAGCTGACGTGGCGGGAAGGGGTGGCGATCGAATGGGACCGGGAGCGGCTGGTCGAACGGTCCCGGGTCAACTACTCCGGTGAGGGCTGGGGGATCTGCTACGACCAGCCTCGGGACCGGTTGGTGATGAGCGACGGCTCCGCCACCCTGACCTTCCGGGATCCGGACACCTTCGCCGCCACCGGGTCGGTGACGGTCACCCGGAGCGGCACCGCCCAGCACATGCTGAATGAGCTGGAGTGCGTGGGCGATCACGTGTACGCCAACGTGTGGCAGACCGACGAGATCGTCCGGATCGACCTGGCCACCGGACGGGTCGACGCGGTGGTGGACGCTTCCGGGCTGCTGCCGGCCCACCAGCGGCGGACGGCGGACGTACTCAACGGAATCGCCGCGGTACCCGGCACCGACACCTTCCTGATCACCGGGAAGCTGTGGCCCTCCCTGTTCGAGGTGCGGTTCGTCCCCGACGAGTAGTCCACGGGCGGAGTCACCACCTCGGCGGTGAATGGCGACGAAGGCCGAGATTTATTGCCGCCGCCGCAGGGTACCTCCCGGGTCGATGGACCTGAACACAGCAAGGAGTGCCCTGATGACCAACGGACAACGAGGCGGCGCCAGCACTCAACCCTGGCTGCACCAGTCAGGCAGCGTGGTGCAGGAGTTCGGCAGTGTCCGACAGTTCCCGCTGGGTCTGTCGTACGAAGCGCGGATGTACTCCTGCCAGCGGTTGAACCAGACCTTGGCCGACACTCAGGTGCTGTACCACCTCTACAAGAAGCACCACTGGCTGGTGCGAGGGGCGACCTTCTTCCAACTTCACGAGCTGTTGGACAAGCACGCCAAACAACAGCGGAAGCTGATCGACACGATCGCCGAGCGCGTGCAGACCCTAGGCGGGGTGGCCGTCGGTGACCCCCGCCAGATCGCGGAGATCACGGTGATCCCTCGGCCGCCTGATGGGGTCGAGGAGGTGCCGGCGATGCTGTCCCGGTTGTTGGAGGCGCACGAGACCATCCTGGTCGCCGCCCGGGACGCCGCCAACCGCGCCGCCGAACTCGGCGACGAGGGCACCAACGACCTGTTCATCTCCGAGGTGGTCCGGATCAACGAGCTACAGGTCTGGTTCCTCGGGGAGCACCTCGTCGACACCCCGCTGGTGCGGGCCTGACCCGCTCTCAGTCGCGTTCCTGCAGCAGCGCGCGCAGCGCGGCCACTTCCTGCCGCAGGGATGCGAGTTCTGCCAACAGTACGGGGTCGGTGCCGGCACGGGCGCCGGCCCCGTGCGTTTCGACCGCCCCGGCGGTGGATCGCCCTACGGTCGGGCTCATCCCGTCGGCAGGGTCACCGGTCTGCTCTCGGTCCCGGGCGCTCGGTTGGGACGGCATCGCCGCGGCCGCCCGTGCTTCCTCCTGCTGTCGGACGTTCTCCATGGCGCTGACCATGACCGCGAGGAACAGATTCAGCACCACAAACGAAGAGATCAGGATGAACAGCAGGAAGAAGAGCCAGGCGGCGGGCTGCGCCGCCATCACCGCATCGGCTACATCCGGCCAGCTCTCGCCGGTCATCACCTGGAACAGCGTCCACAGCGACGCTCCGAGGTCGCCGAAGTACTCCGGGGCCACCTCGCCGAACATCTTGGTGGCCATGACCGCCGCCACGTAGATCACCAGGACCAGCAGGCCGACGATCGAGGCCACCCCGGGGATCGCCGCCAGCAGCGCGTTCACCACGTTGCGCATGCTGGGGATCTGGGAGACGAGTCGCAGCGCCCGCAGCACCCGGAGCGTCCGCAACACCGCGAACATGCCGGTCGCCGGCACCAACGCGATCCCGACCACCGCCAGATCGAAGCAGTTCCACGGGTCACGGAAGAACCGCCACCGGTAGACGTACAGTTTGGCCAGCAGTTCGAGCACGAAGATGCTCAGGGCGATCCGATCCAGTGTGGTCAAGAGCGGACCGTACGCCGCCACCAGCCGGGTGGAGGTCTCGGCTCCCAGCGTGATCGCGTTGAACACGATCACCGCGGTGATGGTGCGCTGGAATCCACGCCGCTCCAGCAGCTGTCGCATTCGCTCCCGGAACCCCACCCGTGCTCCCTTCCTGCCGGCCAGTACCGGACATTATCCGGGTACGGTGACCCCGCGCTCACCGCCCGGTCACCTCAGCCGCTCGTCGACCCTCCTCAGTGGCTGTCCTCAGTGCTCACAGGCGAGGCCGCCAACTCCCGGCCGGCCACCGCGGCCCACGGTTCCTTGGCGGGGATCGTCTTCCCCTCCGGGCAGGCGGCCCGGAAGTCACACCAGCCGCACTGCGGCCCCGGCTGGGTGGGAAACACCTCGTCCCGGTCGGCGCCGGCGGACACCGCCGCCTCTGCTGCCCGAAGGTCCTCCGCGGTCGCCTCCACCCGCTGGATCTGCCGCTGTACCGATTCCGGGCTCAGCTCCGCCGCGGCCACCGTCCCGGTGGGCAGATGGTGCAACTCCACTCGGCGACAGGGACGGCGGAACATTCGCTCCGCGGCGAAGGCATACAGCGTCAACGCCACCGAACCGCGAGCATCGTCCTCTCCCGGTGCGCTGCGCCCGGTCTTGTAGTCGACCACCACCAGCTCCCCGTCGCGCAGATCGATCCGGTCCGCTCGCCCGCTCACGGCGATCACGGAGGTACGGGCGGCCACCGTCCGCTCCACTCCCAGCGGCTCTGGCGGCATGGTCTCCACGTACGACTCCAGCCAACTCCTCGCGGCCCGCCACATTCCCCGTTCCTGCTCCTGGTCGCGGTACCCCTCCCGGACCCAGCCCGCTTTCAACAACGCCGCTACCGCCTGCCGGTTCCGTTGCGACGGTGGCAACTCGTACCAGTTCCGCAAGGCAGTGTGGACACTGGCGCCCAATGAGTTGTGTGCCCACGGTGGCCCCTTCGGCGGGGTGGGGCGGTCCAGGTAGGTGAACCGATAGCGTCGGGGGCAGTCTTCGAAGCTCGTGAGCTTGCTAGGGGTGACGGGCACCAGTCGCCGGGGCATGCCGGGCAGCGCTGGTTGGTCAGGTCGGGTGGGAACGGAGCCACGGGTCATGCGTCGATCCTGCCAGGCGGGTGCGATACCGCTGATCACCCGGGCTGGACCACCACCGGCGGTGGCCCGGTCAGTGGAAATCGTTCGATTCCTTCCGGATCAACGGCCGCGGCGCGGGCCGGCCGCACCCGGATCAGCTCCTCCTCGGTGGGCAGCACCACCTGCTCGCGGCTCAGCCAGATCGGGGCGGCGATCAACTCGATCTTTTCGGGCAGGGTGGTTACCGCTTCGTGCTCCTCGTCCGTTCCCGCCGCCAGCGCCGGCAGATCCATCAGCACCACCCCGTCCGCGGCGGCGGCGACCAGCCACCGCCCGTCCGGGGACACCGTTCCCAGCCCCGGGTCCGCCCACGTGATCGACGGACACCGGGTCTGCGCGGTGGCGAGGTCCGGACCGGCTTCGGCGTCCAGCTTCCACCAGGCCAGGCAGTAGTCACCGGCGCCGGTCGGCGCCTGCTCCGGCGTGACCAGGCCCAGTAGCTGGTCGGAGTCGCCGACCGGTCCATAGATCCAGCGGATCCGGGGCTCCCAGGTAGGGAGGTAGTCTCCCCGCTCCGGATACCAGACGTCCCAGGTGACGGTCTTCGAGGCAGCGGTCCGCACCACGACCGTGCTCTCGGCCAGCCCGGCCAGTTCGATGTCCGGCTCCGGCAGCAGGGTCATCACCCGCTCGGTGAGCGCCCCGTCCACGAGCACGGCGCTGGCGAGGGAAGTGCCGCGCTGCCAGGCCACCCGGTCCTGGTGGACGACGATCGCATCCATCCCCACCAGCAAGGTCACCGGTGGTTGGTCGGGCTCCACCCACCACAGCCGCAGCCGTCCCGGTGAACCGGCGACCACCGCCAGGCCGGCGTCGACCCGATGGGCCGACTGCACCGCGCCAAGCTCCGGCAGCTCGGTCACGTGACCGTCTGGGGCGGCCAAAACCGTTTCTCCGGAGGCGGTGACGGTCAGCAGTTCCACCTCGAGGAGACCGGGGAGGTCCGGGTCGACCAGCTGGGGCGCCGGGGAGGCCTCCGACGGGGACGGGCGGGCTACCCGGTCCGGATCTCCGATCACCTCGGTCACCGGGCGCAGTCCGGATCCGCCGGAGCCGTCCCCCCAGGCCTCCGGAAACCCACCGGCGATCGCCATGGTCGCGACCACGACCGCGACCACTCCGGCGAGGTTGCGGCGGCGGCGGATTCGGCGCCCGCGCGTGAGGGCCACGGTGGCCAGATCGGCCCGAGGCGCCGGGGCCTGGCCGGCTCGCTCGGCCAGGCAGCGCCGTAACTCGGCCTCCCACTGCGTCTCCTGCACGTCCGATGGACGCGGATGATCGTGCTCCCGGTTGTCACCGGGCAGGGGGGAATAGCGCGGCGGCCAGGGCATGTCAGCCGCCCTTCCTGCCGGCGGCAGGGAACGGGGTGGCGGAGGGCGTGACGGGCCGCGGTGAGGCCGGCGCGGGAGCGTTCGAGGGCGCGGCAGGGGGTTTCCGGGTCGCCGGGGACGGCGACGCGGGAGCGGTTCGCCCCGAGGGGGAGGGGCGTGGAGCCGGCACCCGCGCGGCGGGTGCGGCCGCACCGCCGGTGGCCGCGGCCCGCTCCGCTTCCAGCCGAGTGCGCAGCGTGGCCAACGCCCGGGCGGCTTGGCTCTTCACCGTCCCCGGGGAGATCTCCATCAATTCCGCGATCTGCGCCTCAGAGAGGTCTTCGTAGTACCGCAACACCAGCACCGCTCGTTGTCGGGGCGGCAGCGCCCGGAGATGCCGCCACATCGCATCCCGTTCCAGCGCTTCCTGATGCTGGTCCACCCCGGGCCGCTCCGGCAGCTGCTCGGTGGGGCGTTCTCCCCACCATCGCCGCCGCCACCAGCTGGTGGCGGTGTTGATCAGCACACGCCGGGTGTAGGGCTCGACCGCACCGATCTCGCCCAGCCGCTTCCACGCGAGGTAGGTCTTGGTCAGTGCGGTCTGCAGCAGGTCCTCGGCGAGGCCCCAGTCCCCGGTGAGCAGATATGCGGTGCGGAGCAGCGCGGCGGAGCGGGCGGTCACGAACTCGCGGAACTCTTCCTCGATGCTCGTGTCGCCCACCCTGTCCTCCGCCGGTCGACCACCCGGGTCCCGAAAGACTGTCACAGGCCGCCGGAAATCGCCACACCCTTCCGCACCCGTGAAGTGGACAGGCGGGCATCACCGCCCCACCCGTTCGTCCTCGTTCTCCTCTTCGTCCTCGTCCTCTTCCGGCTCCTGCTCGATCCCGCCCAACCGGGCCTCCACCGCGCCGGGCTCGTACATTTCTTCCACAAACCGCAGGTAGAGCTCGTTCGGGTTGGG
>Ga0079224_100000232_pt1 | contig 49220 bp, 36 predicted proteins | sample Stecom2015_FD_80414 | JGI IMG/M metagenome (GOLD analysis project Ga0079224, IMG submission 80414) | Agricultural soil microbial communities from Utah to study Nitrogen management - Steer compost 2015 | ecosystem: Environmental > Terrestrial > Soil > Agricultural land | place: USA: Utah... | reverse complement strand
CCCCCTCTGTAAAAACCACGTTACACTCACGGCTGTTCACGCCAATATTTCCAATCTTGCCGCATGATGAATCTCCTCTTCGCCCGACTCATAAAGATTTCGTTGGTCCTGATTACGTTTCTGGTCGCAACGGTAGCACACGGCCAAAAGCGGCCTTTGGACCATGATGTGTACGACGGTTGGCAAAGCATCAGCACTTCCGGAATGACCCCTTCCGGCAACCTCGTCTATTACGCGGTCAGTCCGCAGGAAGGCGATTCCCGCTTATACATAGTGGACAGCAAAGGCGATGCAATTTTTACGGTAGATAGGCTTCCTTCCGTTAATGTTTCGCCTGACGGCGATTTCATCGTCGGCCTGATCAAGCCGACCTTTATGGAAACGCGGCAGGCTCGGATAGACAAGAAAAAAGCGGACGACATGCCTAAGGATACGCTGGCAATTTTATCGCTGGCGAGCTTGGAATTAGATAAGATACCCGCCGTTAAGTCGTTCAAGGTACCTGAAGACGGCGGCAGCCACATCGCTTACCTGGTTGAGAAACCTGCCCTTGCCAAAGAGGATTCCACGGCATCGGACAGCACGGCCCGCCGCCCAAGCCAGGGCAGCGGCCAAAAGTCCATTCTGCATCTTCGTCACCTCGACACGGGCGAAGAAGTGTCGTTCGAACGGGTCGACAGTTATTACTTCAGCAAAAACGGCGACCTCTTGGTGTATGTGCGCAAACCCGACGACAAAGACAGCGTGGCGGCGGACGCTGGCGTATACGCCTATAACCTCGCTACGCAAGAAGACCGTCATTTGAAGGGTGGAAAAGCCGCTTACACAAACATTTCCATCGATGAAACCGCCTCTCAGATTGCATTTACCGCCGACCACAGCCACGAGAAGTCGCTAACCAAAAACTTTGTGCTTTACTACTACGCTGCGGGCCAAGATAGTGCCGCGGCACTGGTGAAAACCGGTTCGCCTGGCCTGCCTCAGCATTGGCAGGTAAGCGGCGAAGGCAACGTGCGATTTAGCAAAAACGGAAAAAAGCTATTTTTCGGCATCGCGCCACTCCCCCCGGTCAAAGACACTACGCTCGTCGAATTCGAGCATGCCAAGGTTGACATCTGGCATTGGCAGGACGATTATCTGCAAACCCAACAACTGGTGAACCTGCGACGCGATCTAAACCGAAACTACCTCGCGGTAATCTATCCCAGCGGCGAGCGCGTAGCTATCCCCTTAGCCGACGAAGAGCTGCCGTCGACACGTCTGACTGAGGATGCTAACAACGAATACCTTCTGGCCACCACCGACGTAGGCCGTCGCATCCAAACCCAATGGATAAACGGTGCCTACCAAGACGCTTATCTTGTGTCGACGCTGGACGGCAGCCGCCATCCGATCGCCGAGAACGTCCGCGGCAGCTTCTCGATCTCACCGGAGGGAAAATATGTCCTATGGTTTGACCGCGCAGATGGAAGCTGGTACAGCTTCAATACGGCTACCAAAACCAAAATACAGCTCAACACCGACTTGCCCGTCAGCTTTGCCGACGAAGACAACGACTCCCCCGACGACCCGAACAGCTACGGTATAGCGGGTTGGGCCCCGGGCGACGAACTGGTGTTTATCAATGACAAATATGACGTTTGGGAATTTGACCCCGCCAAAGGCGAACGGCGGATCCTGACCAACGGATATGGCCGGAGTCAAAAAATCACGTTTCGATATGTTGACGCCGTGGACCGAGGAAGTCGGAGTACGATGTCTTCGGTTCCTATTATCAATCCCAAAAATAACGTTCTGCTATCCGCATTCAGTCACCTCACAAAGGAAAACGGATTCTTCGAAAGTAGCACTCGCAGTAACCGCAATCCATCCCAGATCGTCCTCGGTCCATACAGTTATGGCCAGGTGAGGACGACGGAGGAGGCCGGACATTATATCTACACGAAGGAAAACTACACGAACCCGCCCGATCTGTACGTCTCCAAAGATTTCAAAAACGAAACGAAGTTGTCCACCCTCAATCCTCAGCAAGCCGAGTATAATTGGGGCACAGCCGAGTTAATGCGCTGGACGACACCGAACGGCCATGCGGCGGAAGGCATCGTGTACAAGCCCGAAAACTTTGACCCCAACAAGCAATATCCGGTCATCGCCTACTTCTACGAATTGCTTTCGCACGGTTTATATAGCTACATTCCCCCGACACCCACACCGTCGCGGCTGAATATCAGCTTCTTCGTGAGCAACGGATACGTCGTTTTTGCGCCGGACATTCGATACGAAATCGGCTATCCCGGCAGATCCGCCGAGGAATACGTCAATTCGGGCATGGAAGAGCTGAGAAAAATGCCTTGGGTAGACGGCTCGAAACTCGCCATACAGGGCCAAAGCTGGGGCGGCTACCAAGTGGCGCACCTCATCACCCGCACGGATATGTATGCGGCAGCCTGGTCGGGAGCACCCGTGGTCAACATGACGTCCGCCTACGGTGGCATACGCTGGCAGACCGGACTGAATAGACAGTTCCAATATGAGCGCACACAGAGCCGCATTGGCGTTACGCTCTGGGACAACCTCGACCTCTATATCGAAAACTCACCGCTTTTCCATCTGGATAAAGTCAATACGCCGGTGGTCATCATGCATAACGACGAAGACGGCGCGGTGCCCTGGTACCAAGGAATCGAGATGTTTACCGCACTCAGGCGCTTGCAAAAGCCAGCATGGATGCTGAACTATAACGGCGACGCACACAACCTGGTGAAACGCGAAAACCGCAAAGACATACAGCGTAGGCAGCAACAGTTTTTCGACCACTTCCTCAAAGGGGCGCCCGCGGCGCCGTGGATTGAGCACGGCGTCCCCGCGGTGATGAAAGGCATAGACTGGGGTTTTGAATAACCCCGTATGCTATCCATGATTGAGAGGGCAGGAACGCGTCAAAGCATCCTGCCCTTTATTATTATTTATTATTAAATAAACCCTCCACATAGTCGATATTTAGTCCGAAATTAAGCAGGGTGCCAGAGCGCTCCTTTTCCCCAAACACTCACCCTCCATTAAACGCCCTTACTAGCTAAAAAACCTATTCTGGCGATTATATTTTCACAATTCGTGATTTTTTAAGGTGAATATAAAATAATACCGACTTTTTTTTCGATTTTTGACAAAAAGTTGGAGTAATTTTAGAAAACAACCTAAAAACAAAGAAAAAACAATGTCTAGCTTACGATTTAGAGCAGTAGAAACTGCATTTTCCCGACAAAACCACAAGAGAACTCCGAGTACGGTGAAGCCTTCGGCGAGCTATGCGCAGGATGTTTTCACGATCAGCAAGATGAAGGACTACCTTCCGTCTAATGCGTTTGCGGAATTAGTAGATACCGTTGAAAACGGTGGGGCGATCAGCCACGACCTGGCGGAACACATCTCACAAGCCATGAAAGGGTGGGCGATCGCCAATGGCGCAACCCATTACACACACTGGTTCCAACCTCTTACAGGCGCCACGGCCGAAAAGCACGACGCTTTTTTTGAGCCGTTGCCCGACGGTACAGCCATTGACAAATTCACGGCTAGCGCTTTGGTACAGCAGGAGCCGGATGCTTCTAGTTTTCCGAGCGGCGGTATTCGAAATACTTTTGAAGCCCGCGGCTACACGGCATGGGATCCTTCGTCACCTGCCTTCATATATGACACGGGTGGGAGCAGAACGCTCTGCATCCCTACTGTTTTCGTCGCGTATACGGGCGAGGCCCTCGACTACAAAGCGCCACTCTTGAAAGCATTGAGCGCGCTGGACAAAGCAGCAGTCGAGGTAGCGCAATATTTCGATAAATCCATCACCAAGGTTTTTGCGTCATTAGGCATTGAGCAGGAGTATTTCTTGGTCGACCTCGCCCTATATAACGCTCGCCCCGACCTGCAACTGACCGGCCGCACACTGTTTGGCCATATGTCGGCAAAAGGACAGCAATTGGAAGACCATTATTTCGGTGCCATCCCCGAGCGGGTACTGGCTTTTATGGTTGAGCTTGAGCACGAGGCCCTCAAGTTGGGGATCCCATTAAAAACGCGTCACAATGAAGTGGCTCCGTCGCAATTTGAGTGCGCTCCGATGTTCGAGGAAATCAACTTGGCTATCGACCACAACCAGCTGCTGTTGAACTTAATGGATCAGGTAGCACTGCGCCACCAATACAAAGTGCTGATCCACGAGAAGCCATATTCGGAGGTTAACGGGTCGGGCAAGCACAATAACTGGTCGCTCATCACAAATACCGGTGTTAACCTGCTGTCGCCCGGCAAGACACCCAAAAACAACCTGATGTTCCTGGCGTTCTTCGTCAACACGATCAAGGCGGTGCACGAGCACGCTGACCTACTTCGCGCCTCTATTGCCAGTGCCGGCAACGACCACCGCCTGGGGGCCAACGAAGCGCCACCAGCGATCATCTCGATTTTCCTGGGAAGCCAGCTCAACGCGGTGCTTGACGAAATTGAGACCGCTCGCGTAGCCAAGAAAGTGAAATCCGAAACCCTGCTGTGGCATGGCATTCCGAAAATCCCTGAATTGCAGCTGGACAACACGGATCGAAACCGGACATCGCCTTTCGCGTTCACCGGCAATAAGTTCGAGTTTCGGGCAGTGGGTTCCGCCTCCAACTGTGCAAGCCCGATGACCGTGCTTAACGCGATTGTCGCCGCCCAGTTAATCGAATTCAAGAGTGAGGTAGACAAGCAAATCAAAAAAGGTACAAAAAAAGACCTGGCATTGCTTAACGTCGTTAGAAAGTACATCAAGGAGTCTAAAGCCATCCGCTTCGAAGGAAACGGCTATAGCAAGGAATGGGAAGAAGAAGCAAAAGCTCGTGGCTTGTCCAACATCAAAACCACACCCAAAGCACTGGAGGTATACGTGAGCGATCGTACCGTCAACCTCTTTGCCGGCCTGAACATCATGACGCCGCGCGAAAGCGAAGCACGCTATGAGATTCTTTTGGAGAACTATTACAAGAAAATCCAAATCGAAGCGCGCGTTATCGGCGAAATCGTCAATAGCTTGATTGCGCCAGCGGTGTTCAACTACCAAACGGATTTGGTCAACAACATCAAAGGCTTGAAGGAACTCGGCCTAGACCCGGAAACCTACACCGCGCAAGTGGATTTGATTCAGCGTCTGTCAAAACACATACAAACGATCATTTCCGACACGGAAGCCATGCGCCAAGAAAGGAAAAAGGCCAACGTGCTCGGCGAGGCGCGCGAAATAGCCATCGCGTACGAAGAAAAAGTAAAGCCCTACTTCGATAAGATCAGGTACCACATTAATAAGCTGGAACAGGTCATCGACGACAAAAAATGGCCCTTGCCAAAATTGCGCGAGCTGCTGTTCATACACTAATCGTAACGTACCATCGTCAAAAGAGGCTGCCCGTCTGGGGCAGCCTTTCCTATTTCATTGACGAGCGGTCGTAACGAATAAGTTAATTGCCGTCGACAACGACAATCTCGACCCGACGATTTTTTTGACGTCCCTCAGGCGTATTGTTGGGTGCTACGGGCTTGCTCTGCCCATGACCTTCCGTCGTGATACCACTTTTCCTAAATCCTTTGGAAACCAGGTAATTCTTCACGGATTCTGCGCGACGCTCGGATAGCCATTGGTTGTAGTCTTCCGTGCCGGTAGCGTCCGTATGTCCTTTAACGATTAAACGGCTAACCTGGTCCTGCTCGAGTACCACCACCAAGTTATCCAATTCCTCTTTTGCGCGGTCGGTAAGATAGGATGAATTTAATGGAAAAAGCACGTCCGATTCAAAGGTCACGAGGATCCCCTCGTCGACACGCGAGGCGCTTCCGTAATTTCCCTCAACATGCGACAAACCGTCATCCGTGCCGTCAACAGTAACATGCGCTCCCGGATTGACCGTAAACTGCTTGCTCTTACAAGAAACAAGCAGGGTAGACAGGCCAAGGGCCGCAAACAAAAACAGATTTCCTTTCATCATCTATATTTACGTCGTTTAATAATTGTTCGGAGTGTGTAAAAATAACAAAACATTTCACATAAGACGCCGCCTGCCGCTTTCCGCCGCTCAGCGGCCGGCAGTTCGCAATTAGTCGTCCGCCCCGTCCTGAGGCTCGGTAACGACGAAAAACCGTTCAACGACGCGCGCGATATGCTCGTCCCGAGATAGCAAATCCCAGATCAGGCCACTTCGTCCGTTTTCTATCAAAACCGCGACGGCGGCCTGGCTTACGGCATCAAACCGCTCGGAAACGGAGTTGCTCTTCGGATTGATCCATGGCCGGAACCCATAGCTCGTAAACACATACTCTCCGTAGCGGTCATAAAATTCTCGCGCCGACTTTAATGCGTCCTTGGGCAGGTACGCATAGCTCGAAATTGAAATGGCGGGATTAACCACATAGGTCTGTAACCCGAGAGAGTCAGCGCGGTACAATCCCCCCCAGATATCCAGCGAAAAGTCATCGGCTTGCACTTCGTTATCGCGTCGCTTGTACGCTTGCAGGAGGTTTCTGTTGTTGTCAAAATAGTTTGCGAACGTATCCGCCTTATGCCTGGGGTCGAAAGCCAAGAAAGGCAGCACGGTAGCCATTGGCGACTCGTCGATACTGCCTGCAGAAACCGGAAGTCCGTAGAATATCGTGTCTTTCCTTAAGGGTGCCCGGGCGAAGTACTGGTCGGTCTGCGTTTTCGCCAGGGGTTGGGCAGATTCTGGAGACGTGGTTCCCTCTTGCCCTTTCTCCATTATCCCATCCAGATCTGCGGAGAAAAAGCTGTTATTGATAAGTTCCATATGATACGTGGCGACGGAATCGGCTGGCTCACGATGAAAGCCCATCCCCCCGACGTAGCTTTCTGCAGGGATTGGGAATGTTGGAGAAGCGAGAGCCAGCATATAGCTGACCATGCTTTCATTAAAACCACCCAGCGGTTTAGCGCCCGCGAATCCATTGTTAGGCGACCACGAATCGAAGAGGAACGGAATATTCTCGTCCACGCCGAGAAACTCCTCCCAGTTAATATTTGCGTAGAGGGAATCGACCTTGCCACGCAGGGCAACCTCTTCTGTGCTTTCTCCATCGAAATACTGCTTGGCCACTAATAAACCTTGCATCAAGTAGGACGTGGCGACGACGTCCACGGCGGGCAGCGAATCAATGCGATGAATCCCGCTGCCGGTCCGGCCATTTAGCCAAGCGGGAAAAACGCCTAAATGTTGCTCCGCGTCTTCGAGGAAGCGAAGGATGCGCAAAGTACGACTCGCAACCAAGTTGCGGGAAACAAAACCGCGCTCAACACCGACGATCTGTGCCAGCAAGCTCAGGCCCGTGTGCTTAACCGAGATCCGGGGGTCGTCCACACGCCGCGACAACATGTGCATGCCACTGTTTACCTCCACGTTCTCCAGAAAATAATTGACATGGGCTTCTTGGATAAAGTCCAGGAGTTCTTCGTCCGACGCCGTTTTCGTCGCCGCATCCTTCACCTCTGAAAACGGGGACTCCGCATAGCTATAATCCACCCATGCCACTTTGTAGTAATACGTCTTGTTCGACACGGGTACCAGATCGATGGCATTGCGCACAAAAATCGGTTCAATACCGACAGGCTCGAAAGTTTCGTTATCCTCCGAACGGTATATTTTGATATAGCGTATGCTCGGCGTCATCGGCAATTCCCATGTCAATTTTACGTGCCGGTCATAGGGAGTAGCGGCGGTGAGGACCGCGGCGGAAAAAAGCTTCTCGGATGGTGGGTTAAGTGGAAGAAACTCGACCTGGTCGACAAACACATGGTGGGCGCCCTGATCACGCTGGCTTTGGGCCAAGCGCACCCCTTCCACGACTGTGCCCCGCCACGCCGAACCGAAGTCCGTGACGGGGATCTGAATAGTCAACCAAACATTGGTGGCGTAATTGGTCACGTAGCGCGACAAGTCGACCTGCGCGCTCGATTTCCCCTCGCTATATACTAAGCTCACCGCAGGCAGGTTCGCTTCCTTAGTCTCCGGGGTCAACACAAACAGCTTAACTGACAACACCTCTTGGTCGCTTGTCTCATAGTTTCCGGCTACGCGCGGAAAAAAAAGGTCAGTCTGCCAGAATCCCGAGGGCCCGGATGTATATTTTAAGGACAACGCATTGCCCGGCGTAAAGAACAAGGTATCGGCGACCGGCAGATGGCACTGCACGTTTTCAACCCAGCTTGACCCTTGATAATTGACGTGGCTATGGGCATAGCTGCCGCGCATAATACTATTGTCAAATACCACCCCAGGGTAGGTATCGGCAACTGCTAACCCAACAAAAACAAACCCAAAAAACAACAAAGAAGTAATTTTACGAATCATATTGCCCAGAAATAAGATGCACGCAAAGCAATAACAAAAACCAAGCCACCGCTGGGCTGCATGGCCGTCTGGCATAAAAGTCCGGTCGCCGTGCAGCTAATTTTAAATTAGCGTTACAAATGGCTAACTTTACCCCCTCAATTTTCGTCAAATACCAGTATGAAGACAACGTTCGATTTCGAAAAACCCATCGCGGACTTGATGACCCAGATTGAAAAGGTGAATCAGGTTGCCGAAAAAACTAAAGTGGATATGAGCGCGACAGTGGCCGAACTGCAGAAAAAACTGCAAACCGCGAAGGAGGATATATACGAAAATCTGACGGGCTGGCAGAAAGTGCAGATGTCGCGCCACCCAGACCGACCTCAGACGCTAGACTACATTAAGCTGATTTGTGACGAATTTATCGAGCTGCACGGCGACCGGACTGTGCGCGATGATAAAGCCATTGTGGGCGGTCTGGCATCCATCGGCGGCCAGTCTGTGATGATCATCGGGCATCAAAAAGGCAAAAACACCAAAGAGCGCCAGTACCGCAATTTTGGTATGGCTAATCCTGAAGGATACCGCAAAGCGCTCCGTCTAATGAAACTCGCGGAGAAATTTGGCAAGCCGGTCGTCACCTTAATTGACACCATGGGCGCGTATCCCGGATTGGAAGCCGAAGAACGAGGCCAAGGTGAGGCGATTGCACGCAACTTGCTGGAAATGTCGGTATTGGAGGTTCCGGTCATTTGTATCGTTATCGGCGAAGGCGCTTCCGGTGGCGCACTCGGCATTGGCGTGGGCGATCGCGTATATATGCTGGAGCATACCTGGTACTCGGTTATTTCGCCTGAGTCTTGTTCGTCCATTCTATGGCGGAGCTGGGACCACAAAGAAAAAGCGGCCGAAGCACTCAAATTAACCGCCAAGGACATGTTGGCCAATGGGTTGATCGACGGCATCGTGACCGAGCCCGTGGGAGGCGCCCACCAAGACCACGAACAAATCGCCGAATCTGTCAAAAACCTTATTCTTTCTGATCTCGCCCTCTTAAGCCAGAAGCCCGCTGACACGCTGGTTTCCGAACGTATCGAGAAGTTTAGCAAAATGGGCGTCGTGGTAGAATAAAACCGCTCTCAGCCGAAATAGTTAGTAGAAGGCAACTTCATCCACGAAGATCCAAGCAGGGTGCGTCGCCCCTGGGTAGCCATCCGGTATGGAGGCCACGGGTTTCGCGACAAGGCGGATATAGCCTATTCCATCACCCGATACGCCAATGGGAATCAGGCGTCTGGACGCGGCTCGGCCCGGCTCAAACAATGTCGGCGTAACCTCTGCATGCAAAACCACACTGGCTGAATCCTCGCCGGCCCACACCTCAATAAACTGTGGCGGATAGATATGAGCGCCATAATCCTGCTTGACGTGGATACCAATAGTGTCTACCCGAGTTGGTGTTCCCAATTGAATTGACGCATCCATATCTTGGCCATGGAACCCCAGCCATTTGCCGTCGGCATGGTTGTCGCCGCCACTGACCAAATCAAACAGCGCCGTGGCTTCACGACCACGATAGCGAGGGTGCGGACGGAAAGCGAGGCTCACGCCTTGGGGCGCGCACTCGGACTTATAAAACGAACGCACGACCTCGTCGCTTGCTAGCCAGCCACTTTTGAAAGCTTTCACCTTGATCTCGGTTGCCTCAGCGACCGTAAATGGCCCTTCGTATAACGCCGAGCTGCTGTCCGGGCTGCTGCCATCAAGCGTGTAGCGCAGTTCGACCCCTGAGACAGGATGATTGAACGATATCTGCGTCTGCTGCCGGAAGAAGCCATTGGCGGGTTCAATGGTAGGGCGATTTAAGGGCAACACGACGCTGCCATCATCCACATAGCCAGCTTCAATATGGACCGCCTGATGCTGCTGTTGGATCGGCTCCAAAACCGCGATATCAATGGATGTATTCCACACATACACCGCTCGAATACTGGTCGATTGCAGCATATCAGATAAGCCTGCCCCGGTGAAACGGGTACCGGCGACGCTGACGCGGCGAAGCGTGGGCAAGGATGCCAGCACGGTGCCCCATGTATCGTCTATGGGCGTATCGTTCAGTACCAATTCACGTAAGTTTACAAAGGTGCGTAGTATTTCTGCGTCGGTATCGGTCAACGGCATACCGCTTAAGTTCAACGAAACGACTTGCGTAGCTACGGCCGACAGTTGCTGCAGGTCCTCAGACGTATAGATAGCCTTCCCGAAGAAGCTCGCGCCTAATGCGGGAGAGCCCTCCGCTAGTGGCCGAAGGGAGCGGTACGGTGTGTTTAAGGATTCGACCACTGCGACGTCGGCAGCCGGGAAGTCGTATTGCTCACGCGCGGGCGGTCCATAGGCGGCCTCCGCCAAATAACGGATTGTGTCCCCGACCGGTAGTGCGGCAAAAGGCAATGTGAAGTCGGCGCCAGCGTGCACCCATGCCTGTACCAGCGCTAGTTCCTCGGAGGTGAGTTGGGGTTTTTCTTTGGGCGGCATACGATGCTCGTGGTCCAGATCGAGCAACAAGCGCGCGATAACCAGGCTTTCGGACTCCGCTCCCCGTGTCAGCGCTGGCCCGCTTTCTCCGCCCCGTAAAATAGAAGCCGTGTCCGACAAGACCAAGCCACCCCGAGATTTGTTTTCGTCGTGGCATCCCAAGCATTTAGCCTGCAGGATCGGATAGATCAGATCGTCGTACACAATCGCGGTCTCCAGATCAAGCTGACTTCTTTCACCATCGCGCCGAAGAGGTTCTAGCAGATAGCCTGAACCGTGCGTCAAACTGGCCCCAAAATGCCCAGCTATAAGCAACGTCGCCACCGCGCAACTTAGCCCAACCAAATACATCGGCCGATATCGTTCCCTAGCGGCCGACTGCCCATGCATCCACAGTAGCAAGGCAGACAGCAAACCGACGGCTACGCCGGTCCACTTATGCCATAAAAAGTTATTGCCTGCATAACTATCTTCATTGGCGAGCAATAAGCCCGCCAGTACGGAGATCGCGGCGCTCCATGCACTAGCGAATAGCAACAAATACACCATACGATGCAGTGCGGGCCAAGGGAATGCCAAACGTTTACCGAAGGTAGCCAGCAGCCACGCTAGGACCAGAAGCACAATGGGAAAGTGCAGCAGCAGGGGGTGCATCCGCCCAACGACCTGAAGGGTGGGCGGCACCACAATGCGGCTCTCGAAAACCAATAGGACAACAATAAATACGTTCAGGCCGAACAGTACGTTATGGAGCCAGGCGTGCAGGTTTCTCATACTCGCCGCTTACGCCAGAATGTCATTGACCACATTTCCAAACACGTCAGTGAGGCGGTAGCGCCTGCCCAAATGGCGATAGGTTAGCTTTTCATGATCTAGCCCAAGCTGGTGGAGTATTGTGGCGTGGAAATCGTGGACGTGTACGGGATCTTTCACAATATTATAACCGAATTCATCGGTTTCGCCGTATACCACCCCAGGCTTGACACCCCCGCCGGCCATCCACACGCTGAAACAACGCGGGTGATGGTCACGTCCGTAATTGTCGTGGGCGAGTCCCCCCTGGCAATACGTGGTTCGCCCAAACTCTCCTCCCCATATCACGAGCGTTTCGTCTAGCATGCCTCGTTGTTTCAGATCGGTAATAAGGGCCGCGGATGCTTGGTCCACATCCTTGGCCTGCATTGCCATCTGGCTAGGCAAGTTATCGTGCTGGTCCCAGCCTTGGTGGTAGAGCTGCACAAAACGCACCCCGTTTTCGGCCAATTTACGCGCCAGGAGACAATTTGCGGCATAAGTTCCAGGAACCAAACAATCCGGGCCGTATAATTTGACGATATGGTCTGGTTCTTTAGACAAATCGGTTACCTCCGGCACGGAAGTTTGCATACGGTACGCCATTTCATATTGCTGCACCTTCGCGGTTATCTCCGGATCGCCAAAGGCATCATATTGCATGAAATTGAGCTCCGCCAGTTTATCGAGCAAGGCGCGTCGGCTCACTGGGTCCGTGCCTGCCGGATTGCCTAAATACAATACGGGATCGGGCCCGCCCGTGAACTGAACGCCTTGGTGCACCGAGTCTAGGAAGCCGTTGGTCCAAAGTTTAGCGTACACGCCTTGGCCATTGCCCCTTCCCTTGGATACGAGCACGCAAAACGCCGGCAGATTCTGGTTGTCGCTGCCCAGCCCATAACTCAACCAAGCGCCCATGCTCGGGCGGTTGCCTTGCTGCGCCCCGGTCTGGAAAAACGTGATGGCCGGATCGTGGTTGATCGCATCGGTATGCAAAGAACGGATGATGCATAGGTCGTCAACCACTTTGCCCATGTAGGGAAAGAGGTCGCTGACCCACGCACCACTTTTTCCATATTGCTTAAAGTCATAATAGGATCCTACCAAGGGGAAGCTCTCCTGCCCTGAGGTCATTCCGGTGAGGCGCTGGTCGCCGCGTATCGAATTGGGCAATTCCTGCCCCATCATTTCCCTCAGTCGGGGCTTGTAATCAAAGGATTCAAGTTGCGACACTCCTCCGCTCTGGAATAAATAAATCACGCGTTTGGCCTTGGGCGCAAAGTGCGGCAGCTGGCGGGACAATGCCTCCCGTCCGCTTGTGCCACCCGAGAAAAGATCGGGAATCAACAAAGATCCTAACGCCGCACTGCCGATGCCGATACTAAGCTTCGACAAAAATTGCCGGCGGTTTTGGTGCAGCTTAGCCTGTTCAACTTCTTTTTCGATAGCTTCGTCTTTCTTCATTGCCTAATAATTTTTTGGGCCGGCTTACACGGCCAAAGGGTCATATACGCGTAATCGTTTCTTCTAAATTATACAGCCCGTGGATGACGGCCGCCAATGCGGCGTGTTCGGGCGCTGCGAGTCCTTCCTCTTGAGGCGCCTCACCGATGGCGATAAATTCCCGCGCCAATGCAGGGGCTTCGCTGTATCGCCGCAACTCTGCCTCGTGGTAGTCTGCTAGGACTGCCAGCTCCCGGCTGGTCGCTTCGCGACTCAGTATGCGCCGAAATGCCCGTTCGATGTGCTGTTTCGCTTCATCGTGCGGATTGTCCCTGATGAGACGGCCGGCGAGTACGCGCGACGCTTCCAAGATGATCGGGTCATTGAGCATGACGAGCGCCTGTAGGGGTGTATTCGTTCGCTGCCGGGTCACTTCACAGACGTCGCGGTTGCTTGCATCGAATATCAGCATGTTGGGGGGAGGCACCGTCAGCTTGATAAACACATACATCCCTCTCCTATACAGCGCATTGCCATGATCCTGTACATAGTTAGCTAGCGCTCCCCTACCAGAACTGGTCACTTCCCAGATACCGTCCGGTTGGTAGGGCTTAATACTGGGGCCCCCAATCTCCGGGTTCAGCAAGCCGCTACTGGCGAGAACCAGATCGCGAATCGATTCGGCGTGCAACCGTAGGCGCTTGGACCGTGCCAAATACACGTTATCCGGATCGACTTGGAGGTGCTTGTTCGATATCACGGACGACTGCCGATAGGTGGCACTCAGCACGAGCTGCTTTAGCAAGCGCCGTACATCCCAACCGTTATCCCTGAAATCGGCAGCTAGCCAGTCCAACAGCTCCGGATGGCTGGGCAGGTCTCCTTGATTGCCGAAATCGGCAACCGTGGCCACCAAGCCGCGTCCGAAGATCATTGCCCACAGCTGGTTAACGAACACCCGGGCGGTCAGCGGGTTTTCGCGCGCAAATGTCCATTCCGCAAGCCCGAGGCGGTTAGGCGCGTAACGCGTGCTGTCAAACGGTAGAATCGCTTCGGGCGTGGCGGGATACACCCGCTCCGTGGGCGAGTCATACATTCCCCTATCCAAGATGTAAGTTGGACGAACTTCGTCCCGCTCGCCCATGACGGAAACCGCGACCGCGGTAGTGTCGTCGCCCTTGTTGATAAAGCGCAGGATACTGTCCACGTCGGCCTGCGTAATTATCAGCCGGGGGGTCTTGGAAGGTCCGGAATCCACTAAACCTTCCAAGCCCTTCTCTAGCGAGTTGTTGAAAAAGGCATACAGCTGGAAATAGTCCTTGTGCGAAAACGGATCATACTTGTGATCGTGGCATTGCGCACACTCCATCGTTATGCCCAAAATGCCTTTGGTATAGGTATTGGTTTTATCGACGGCGTAGGCCACGCGGTATTCTTCCTCGATAACCCCGCCTTCTTCCGTAATTTTATGGTTCCGATTGAACGCTGAAGCGAGGATCTGTTCTTTCGTCGCATTGGGCAGCATATCGCCGGCCAGTTGCCAAGTCACAAACTGGTCGTAGGGCATGTTTTGGTTAAAGGCGTGGATGACCCAATCGCGCCAAGGCCACTGCGTTCGGATATCATCGTCCTGGTAACCGTAAGAATCCGCGTAGCGTGCCACGTCCAGCCAATGCATGGCCATTCGTTCGCCGTATGCCGACGAGACGAGCAACTCGTCCACCATGCGCTCATACGCGTCGTCGGAGTCATCCGCAAGGAAGCGGACCAGCTGTTCTTCGCTCGGCGGTAGGCCAGTTAGGTCCAAGCTCACTCGCCTGAGCAAGTGTTGCTTCTCGGCCTCAGGATTAGGCTTCAGCCCGACTCCATCCATCTTGGCCATTACAAAGAAGTCTATTTCGTTTTTGGGCCAGGCTTTGCGCGCTATCTTGGGTGTTTCGGTCTTTTCTGGGGCCGTATATGCCCAGTGTGGCTTGTAAACGGCACCTTGCTGTATCCACCGCTCGATAACTTTCACCTCGTGGGACGTCAGCGCCAGATTGGAAGAGGCAGGGGGCATGCGCAGGAGCTCGTCGTCGCTAATGATGCGGACATATGCTTCGCTGGAATCCGGCCGTCCCGGCACGATCGCATGCCTGCCCTTGGTTTCCACGAGCGCTTGGTAGGCGCCTTGTTCCGTATCTAAACGCAGGCCGGCTTCTCGCGTATTATTATCAGGCCCATGGCACGCGAAGCACTTGTCGGACAATATCGGCCGGACGTGGAAATTGTAGTCGACGATATCAGGCAGTACCACATGCTGCGCACTGTCTTCGCGATGTGTAAAAAAATAGACGGACGCCAATATGACGCAAATGCATATTGCCGTAACGATGAACCATTTTGACGAAAGCGCAGACCTCATCCTCTGGTGACTGGGTTTATAATCTTTGGTTTCCCGTTCTAAGTCCAAGGGGTTAGCGGCCGATCAATAACGAGGGCGAAACGCCTCTGGCCACTATTCACTAACAAAGTTAGAATATTTATGGAAAAATAAAAGTCTTTGACTGCCGTGGACTATGGTTTATGGTTTTAGCCGTGTGCCATTCCGTTGTTCGCTAACGGACTCACAATACCCTTCCGATGGCTTTCGTCCCAACGGTTAGCACGATTACCCTATTTGCTAATTGCTAGGTCCATGCTGCAAGGTTCGAAAAGTTCCTCGAGTTGCTATTATCGGTGGATTATGACGGGCACACCGGCAGTCCATCCACTTGCAAACCATAAAAATGTACCGCCGTAGCACCCCAAATCGCTTGCTGTTCGGCGGCAGACAACGACACCAACTGACCAGCCAGTACGTCAACCACCCGTTCATACTGGGCAGCCAACAGGCATACCGGCCAGTCCGACCCGAACATCAACCGGTCTGCACCGAACACCTCCAGCAGATGCTGTATGTAAAATGTGAAATCCGATGGCTGCCAGCGTTTATGGTCGGCTTCGGTGACCATTCCCGACAACTTGCACATCACGTTGTCGAAGGAAGCTAGGGTACGCATCTGATCGGCCCACGGCTCGGTAATACCTTTTTCGATATACGGCTTCGCCAGATGGTCGATCACGAAGGGTTGGTCAGGAAACCTGCGGACCAATTCAATCGCCGCATTGAGCTGGTGTGGTTTGATGAGAATGTCGTAGGTAAATCCATGCTTGCCCAAGCATTGGATCCCACGCAAAAAATCCGGTCGAGAAAAGAAATCCATATCGGTTTCACCTTGTACGACATGGCGGAACCCCTTCAGCTTGGGAAAGCGAGAAAACGCCACCAATCGGTTCTCGATGTTCGCCGATTGAAGATCGACCCAACCCACGACGCCTGCGATAAATTTATGCCGCTCGGCCAGCTCAAGCAGAAAAACGGTTTCCTTTTCTGATTGGTCTGCCTGTATAGCCACGCAGCCTGCGATGCGGCACTGCGCTAAAATCGGCCGCAGGTCGGTAGGCATAAAATTACGCTGGATTACGCGCATCTCGTCCGTTATCCAAGCGTCGCGGATTGGTTCGTACAGCCAAAAATGCTGATGGGCGTCGATTTTCAACATCCGGACTGATTAGTCGCTATTAGGTTCCATAAGCTTTGACTACTTGGCGGGAAACGCCTAAGCCGTCGGCCCCGAGCTCCACAATGTCGCCCGGTTTCAGGTAAATGGGCGGATTGAAACCTAAACCCACGCCGGCAGGCGTACCCGTAGAGATCACGTCGCCCGGCAGCAACGTCATAAACTGGCTCACGTAGCTGATTATATAAGGAATACCGAAAATCAAATTGCTTGTGTTGCCGTCCTGGTACATCGTTCCATTCACGCTCAACCAAAGACGCGTATTGTTGATATCAGCAATCTCATCTGGTGTGGCCAGGAAAGGCCCCATGGGTGCAAACGTGTCGCATCCTTTCCCTTTATCCCACGTGCCGCCACGCTCCAGCTGGAACTCGCGCTCCGAAACGTCATTGAGCAGGACATAACCCGCCACGTAGTCGAGGGCATCGGTCTCGGACACATAAGACGCCCGCTTGCCGATAACAACGCCAAACTCCACTTCCCAATCGGTTTTCGTCGAGTTTTTCGGAATGATGACATCATCGTTTGGACCCACTAACGACGTGGTCGACTTCATGAATATGATCGGCTCTTCCGGAATTTTGGCGCCCGTTTCTTCGGCATGATCCCGATAATTAAGTCCGATGCATAAAATTTTGGATGGGCGAGCGACAGGGCTTCCGAGTCGCGTTCCCTCGGGCACCTCCGGTAGCTTGGCTTGATTTTCGCTCACGAAATCCGCCAACCGAGCCAGCCCGTCAGTTTCGAAAAAATGTTCATTGTAATCTCCGCCAAATGCAGAGACGTCATAGTTCTTGTCATCCAATTGAATGCCGATTTGCTCGTTGCCAATGGCTCCAAAGCGTATTAACTTCATATTCTTATTGCTTTAAGTTGCTGTTTATTAATTAGGTTCTGACTCTTTAGCCTTCAGCTTGGCGGTGCGCTCCGCGTATTACCCATGACAGGCCGTTTGCTTGCTTGCTCAATATACGCACTTGTTCCCACTTTCCCACATTGCCGGGGCTTCTAGCCATTCAGTTTGATAAATCCACCGTCGATCGGATAGTCGTTTCCGGTGATGAACCCGGATTCGTCCGAACAGAGAAACAACGCCAAGGAGGCGATCTCCTCTGGCGTGGCCATGCGGCCAATCGGCTGGGTTTTTGACAACGTATCGAACATTTCGGCTTCTCGTCCGGGATAATTTTTAGCGATAAAGCCGTCGACGAACGGCGTGTGCACGCGCGCCGGTGAGATGCTGTTACAACGGATGTTATCGTGCAGGTAATCTTTAGCCACGGACAAGGTCATGGCAAAAACGGCGCCTTTGCTCATCGAATACGCAAAACGATCGGGCAGGCCGACCCAAGCGGCAATGGAGGCCACATTGAGGATGACGCCTCCCCCCTGCTGTTTCATGACGGGAATAACGGCATACAAGGCGTTGTATGCGCCCTTAACGTTGACGCTGAATATCCGGTCAAAATCCGATTCCGTGGTGCCTTCTACGTTGCCCACATGCGCGATGCCCGCGTTATTGACAAGAACGTCCACTCTTCCGATGGTGTTGACGATGGCCATCACTTGCTCTTGCTGTGCCACATCGCCAGCGTGCAGGTGGCATATTCCCCCGAATCCGTTGATTTCCTCAGCCACGGCGGCACCGTTGTCCGTGTTGAGCTCAAGAATATGCACAATGGCGCCCGCGCGCGCAAAACGCGCACTGATAGCCCGCCCAATACCGCTGCCACCTCCAGTGACCAAGACCGCCTTTCCGGCCATTTTTTGTTCAAACATGTTTTATTCAAATAAATGGTTTCGTTGATTACAATGAAATACCGCGACGCCAAGGGATGAAATCATCCTGGCCGAGCTGCACGGCTTTGGGCTGCTCCTCACCGCTCGCTACGCGAATGATGTATTCCAATACCCGGTGGGCTACCTGTTGGATGGTTTCATTACCGTCTATAATTGTCCCGCAATCGATGTCGATAATGTCCGGCATGCGATGGTAGAGTTTGGTGTTGGTCGATAATTTCACGACGGGGGCGATGGGATTCCCCGTGGGCGTGCCAAGCCCGGTAGTAAACAGGACGACCGTGGCACCGGCACCTACTTCGGCTGTCGTGCTTTCAACATCGTTACCCGGCGTGCATAACAGGTTAAGGCCAGGTTTATTGGCCGTCCCCGGGTAGTCTACCACCGCCACCACAGGTGACGTCCCCCCTTTTTTTGCTGCACCTGCGGATTTCATGGCGTCGGTTATTAGTCCATCGCGAATATTCCCGGGCGAGGGATTGGCATAAAAACCCGACCCCTCGGCTTCTGCTTTGGAATTATATGCCCTCATCAACCCGATAAATTGGGCCGCGGTTTCCTCATCGACGCAGCGGTCCGCCAATTCCTGTTCCACACCGCACAATTCAGGAAACTCCGATAGGATCACCGACCCGCCCAAACTTACCAACATGTCCGACACGTAGCCCACGGTCGGATTGGCGGAGATACCCGAAAAACCATCCGATCCCCCGCACTCCAGGCCGATTACCAGCTTGGAAAGCGGTGCAGGCTGTCGGGTTTGCTGGTTGGCTTGCATGAGGCCCGCAAAGGTATGTTTCAATGCTTCCACGAGCATAGTCGATTCCGTGCCTAATGCCTGCTGCTCGAATACGTAAAGTGGTTTATCGAAATGGGGATCCCGCTTGGAAATTTCTTCTCGCAGAATGGACACTTGGGCATGCTGGCACCCTAAGCTAAGAATTGTCGCGCCAGCCACGTTCGGATGCGTCACGTAGCCCGCCAAAAGTCCGCATAGGGCATCGGAGTCTCGACGAGTTCCGCCGCAGCCCATATCGTGTGCCAGAAATTTGACGCCGTCGACGTTTTCGAACAGCCGGCTTTTCTTTCCGGTTTTGGCGCTTTTAAGATCCGCTTGCAGGACTTCCTCGACGGTGGCGCCGGTGTCATATAGCGCGATGAGCTGCTCCACTTCCGGTGAATAATCGCGGGTTTGCCTACTATAGCCCAGTCGTTCATCCAGCGCCTGTTTCATCACCTGCAAGTTTCGGTTTTCGCAAAACACCATGGGTATGACAAGCCAGTAGTTTGCCGTGCCAACCGCACCATTGCTGCGATGAAATCCCATGAAGGTCCGCCCCTCGAATGCGCTGACGTCCGGTCGGCGCCAGTTGAGGTTGCGCTCGCCCAATGAAAAGTCGCCGGCGGCGTGTCCGATATTATCCACCGTCAGCGGTTCGCCTAGGGCTAGATTTTCGGTGGCCTTTCCCACCAATACGCCGTACATGATCACATCCTCCCCAAGGCCCAGCGGCTCGCCGGTAAATTTATGCTTGGCTTTGACAGGTTTGGGCAGCACCCACGACCGGTCGCCGAGTGACACCGGGTAGCCCTCCGGCAAATCCTCCAGAGCCACCAATACATTGTCATCGGGGTGGATACGCAGGTATCTCGTTTTATTTTTTTCCGTTTCCATTATTTACTTCCGCAGTCCGAAAAATAGTTGCATGTACAACATACCCGTAGACCGGATCGATTCCTAAATCGCCGGCCATGCGGCTATATGCCTTTTTTTTGGTACTTCGCAATCACCGCGGGGTAGCCCTTTCAAGCCCCGGTGGGTATCGTTTCATATGACGTAATAGTTGATTCGTCCAAAGTTAATCCTTTCTGTCAATGCGCGCACAGCGGGACGGCCACTTTGGTATTTCGCATATTTCGCAAAGGCAAAGGCTGGCTCGGTGCCAAACAAATCCGAGGATGAATTTGCACTGAAGCACTCCAAACCAAAGTCACGCTGGACGAGGCCGGACGAGGCGGTTGATAGGGCGGGCATGACCCGCCGCGCGTTTCGCCTTTTACTTCAAATCACGCACGGACGAGACATTTTCATAATTCCTGTCAATTTCGCAAAACTCCATAAGCATCTTAAACCTTACATTGGCGGCAGCCCAATGAACTACCAAAAGGAGTGCGTCGACAGTTAGGTCCGTCGTCGACCACTACTCCCCAGCTCGTTGTAGCTCCAGCAACGGACGGTAGCTAATCAAGTGCACATTGCGCTTGGCCAGGGCCTCACGGATTTTTTCGCTATTGGTAAATGCCGCTAGTTCACCTGCCCGTTTTTTTGCGGTACCGGTTATCGCTTCGAGCTCCGGCGTCAATTCGGATGCGTGCAGATACAGCTCGGTGACGCCAGGCTGGAGGTTTTCGATAATATCCAGCCAGAACATTTCTACATCGTCGCCGTACCGCTGCAATTCTTCATATACCATGTAGTCGGTAAACACTAAACCCATAGCCGCCGCATGCGCACGCAAGCCTTCCTGCCCATGCTTCGCCAATGTCGACTGCGAGGCCATCCGAAGCGGCAGATTATACTCCTTAGCCAGTCGGAGATATTGTTCGATATAAGCCGGATGCAGTTGGAATGTGCCCATATGCGAGTCGATATGTGTGATGGGCAAACCGTACGACAATGCTTTTTCAATTTGTGCTTTTCCTTCGATGTAGGCATGTTCGGGCGTGGCATGCTGATATACATCCATGACACCTCGATACAAGTGGCCGTTTTCGTCCAATAACGACGATACCGTTTCCGATGGTGCCAGCGTTCCCCACTTATACTGCCGCCACTCGGACGTGAGCGTCAGGTGCACTCCGAAATCACGCGTTGGATTGTTCTTGGCGAAATCCACGATGCCCGTATGCCAAGCGCAATTAAACATAATCGTGGCGGAAGTAATCACTCCTTCCTCCATCCCTTTCATCGTTCCGACGTTGGCCGCATGGCACATGCCAGCATCATCATTGTTGATAATCAACAGAATATCTTCCTTTCCATAACCTAATCGTTCAGATAAAGTTTGCGCACGGGCTAAGGAAGAGTTGAGGGCAATAGCCATGAGAAACAAATAAAACTTGGCTTGCGACCGGCGCCCGCCGTTCCGGATTCTTTGTGGGGTTGAGATCATCGTTTCTAGGTTTTAAAATGGCGGTTGGTTGTACCATCCAACTAAGGTAAACATTCTTACCGGAAAATCCTGAGCGGCGCGGGCTACTATTTTATATCGCTACAACGCGTCGGCTAAACCGCTCGGTTCCTCAGGGATGTAAATACTACCCGATACTTTACCTACATTTGTCTTTGGCATGGCATTACAACGTTTAGCGAAATATCGGGTAGAAGTCAAATGGGCAATGATCATTATCGCGGCCACATGGGTATGGGCGGGGATGGAACGGCTCTGTGGCTTGCACGACGAGCACATCGAGCAGATGCGGTTTTACACCAACTTTTTCATTCTTCCGTTTGTATTCTTGTACATGGGCGCGCTGATCGATAAGCGACGGAGCGACTATCGCGGTCGGATTGTGTTCAAGCAGGGCTTTCGGACGGCACTGGTGGTTACCGGATTGCTTACCGTATTGGCGCCGGTCTCGCAATATGTGACGCATACCGTTATCAGTCCGCATTTTTTTGACCACGCCGTCGCTTATGTGGTGGCGCAAGGTGTATTGCCCGAAGAGCGGGCACGGGAGTTTTTCAGCCTAGGCAATTACATCCGCCAAACGATGTTCAGCACGCCTATTTTTGGCTTATTGGTCGCTGTATTCGCCGCCCTCATCGTACCCAAGATAGGCAGAAACACACCGAAGGGCCATGGAAACTAACTACCTTACGCCTGCCCGTACACGCATCGGGCACGTACACCTCAAAGTAGCAGACCTCGAACGCGCATTGCGGTTTTATCGCGACCTTTTGGGCTTTGAGGTCGCGACACTCTACGGTACGCAGGCCGCATTCCTGTCGGCTGGGGGATATCACCACCACATCGGACTCAACACTTGGCATAGCGAAGGCGCGCGTCCAGCCAGCAGGCAGGGCGTGGGGCTGTACCATACCGCAATTGTTTACCCCGAACGCCGCGACCTAGCCGTTATTTTCGATCGGCTCAGGAAAGCGAACTACCCCTTGACGGGGGCGTCCGACCATGGCGTGTCCGAAGCAATTTACCTTGACGACCCAGATGGCAACGGTGTCGAACTGTATTGGGATCGCCCAAAAGAAAAATGGCCGTCACATCCGGACGGCTCATTGCATATGTATACGCGCCAGCTAGACCTAGCGGGGCTATTGGCAACGCTGGACGGCTAAGCACCGCCCAGCACGCTCAGTTATTTTCCGATATTGGCGATAATGTCGTTTAATGTGGCACTTGGCCGCATGGCGGCGCCTGCCTTCGCATCCTCGGGCGCATAATATCCGCCGATGTCCTGTGGCTTACCTTGCGCGCCGATAAGCTCCTGGTTAATCGTATCTTCGTTCGCGGCCAAGGCTTCGGCTACCGGCGCGAATATCGCCTTCAGCTTGGCATCCTTGTCCTGCGCGGCCAATGCCTCCGCCCAATACCATGCCAAATAGAAATGGGAGCCACGGTTGTCGATCTGTCCAACCTTACGCGCGGGCGACTTATCGTTCTCCAAGAAGCGTCCGTTAGCGGCATCGAGCGCTTCGGCCAATACCGTTGCCTGGGGGTTGTTTTGCGTCTGTCCCAAATGCTCGAAGGAAACCGCCAGCGCCAGGAATTCACCCAGCGAGTCCCACCGCAGGTATCCTTCGGACACAAACTGCTCGACGTGCTTGGGAGCGGAACCGCCTGCGCCCGTTTCGAAAAGACCGCCGCCATTCATCAATGGAACGACAGAGAGCATCTTGGCCGATGTGCCGAGTTCCAAAATAGGGAACAAATCCGTCAGATAATCCCGCAATACGTTGCCCGTGACGGAGATGGTGTCTTCTCCCCTACGGATACGTTCCAGCGAGAACTTCGTTGCCGAAATGGGGTCCATGATGCGTAAGTCCAGTCCGGTCGTATCGTGTTCTTTTAAATACAGATTCACCTTGGCGATAATCTCACGATCGTGCGCACGCTTGTCGTCCAGCCAAAATACAGCAGGGGTATCCGAGAGCCGGGCTCGGGTAACGGCAAGCTTTACCCAGTCGCGTATCGGCGCATCCTTCGTCTGGCACATCCGGAAAATATCGCCAGCTTCGACGGCTTGGTCGAAGATAACCTGGCCATCGCCGTCCACCACCTGTATCGTTCCTGCCTCCGTCGCCTGGAACGTTTTATCGTGCGAACCGTATTCTTCCGCTTTTTGCGCCATCAGTCCGACGTTGGGCACGGAGCCCATCGTAGCGGGATCCAATGCACCGTTCGCCTTGCAGTCCTCTATCGTCGCCACGTAGACGCCTGCATAGTTGCGATCCGGAATAAGTGCGAGCGTGTCTTGTAATTTCCCCTCTTTGTTCCACATCTGCCCCGAGCTGCGAATCATGGCCGGCATCGAAGCGTCCACGATTACATCCGAAGGCACGTGCAAGTTAGTTATGCCCTTATCTGAATTGACCATTGCCAGATCCGGTCCGTCAGCAATTGCCTGCTCGATGGCTTCACGGATTTCCGCCTCCCTAGCATGGCCGGCGATTTTGGCATATACATCGCCCAAGCCATTGCGGGTGTCGACACCCAACTCGGCAAATAACTCACCGTATTTTTGGAATACCTTTTCAAAGTATACTTCCACGATCGCGCCGAAAATAATCGGGTCGGACACTTTCATCATGGTTGCCTTGAGATGCGCCGAAAGTAATACACCCGTGGCCTTCGCCGCTTCGATTTCCCCAGCCACAAACGATTTTAGCTTTGCCAAGCTCATGCGCGAGCAATCGATAACCTCGCCAGCTTGCAGCGGTGCAGCAGGCTTAAGGGTAGTTTTTTTGCCGTTAGCATCGACAAACTCGATGGTGTAGGTCGTCGCTTCAGCGATGGTTACCGACTTCTCGCTGCCGTAAAAATCACCCTCAGTCATCGACGACACACGGGTCTTCGAATCGGGAGACCATGCGCCCATGCTGTGCGGATGCGTCTTGGCGTAGTTCTTTACCGCTTTCGGAGCACGGCGGTCCGAGTTGCCCTCGCGGAGCACGGGGTTCACGGCAGAACCCAGCACCTTTGCATATTTAGCCTTGATTTCGTTTTCCTTGTCGGTCTTGGGCTCTTCCGGATAATCCGGCAGTGCATATCCTTTGGCCTGGAGCTCTTTGATCGCGGCCTTCAGCTGTGGAATAGAGGCCGAGATATTAGGAAGCTTGATAATGTTGGCGGCAGGCGTGGTAGCTAGCTCACCCAGCTCGGCCAGGATGTCCGCCGAACGCTGAGACTCGGGGAGGTAATCGGATAGGTTGGCGATGATTCGCCCCGCCAACGAAATATCCTTTTCTTCCACTTCGATACCTGCCGGCGCAGCGAATGCCTGCACGATGGGCAAAAAGGAATAGGTTGCCAATGCCGGGGCTTCGTCCGTCTTGGTATAAAGAATCTTTGCTTTGTTTGACATGTTTCTATGGATTCAAATAATTGCTATTGTGGGTCACAAACTTACCAAAAAACGCCCTACTTCACAAGCTAAGCGAGGATTAAAAAGCTTCCTTATACTACCTTTCCCGTTGTTTTTTAGGCGCCAGTGCATAGCGGTCGCCCTGGATAACGATCCGTCCTCCCTCAATCTTTTCGCGAATGATTCGCATGCGCGTTTGCTCGTCGCCGAGCGACACGGCATCCATCAGCTCTTGGATGGTCAGGGTGCCGCCTTCCAACGCGCCTTCGATCTGCCGGGCGATTCCGCTTTCCGAATCTCCCCGTCGGCGCGTCCGGACGCAAACGTCGCATATTCCGCACGCCTCGCTCCCGGCCTCGTCAAAATAGGCCAACAACCGCTTGCTTCGACATTCACGCGCTTCCAAATAACCCAACACCTCGTTCACCTGCTCGGTTTTCGTACGCTTGCGCTCAGCTAGGTACGCGGCATCCACATGCAGGTGCTGGGCATCCACGCGGCCCCGTAGAAACTGCAGTTGAGGGCTGTCGGTCTGCGGGATATAGCTGATAATCCCCAGCTCATGCAAGTGTTCTAAGGTTTTAACCACGTCCATATACGGCCGGCCCAGTCTCTTGGCGATGTCCGCCTCGCGGACGGGCACGTAGTGACCGAAGGCACCACCATACGACCTTAAGATCAACTTGATAAAACCGTCATAGGCCACGTGTTCGACCTGAAACTTGTACAAAGTCGGCATATCAACGTCAAACTGCAGCCGAGACGGGATATAAACTGCCTCGCTGACGCGGATCCAACCATCCCGTTCAAGGAACTTCAGTGCGTTGAGGGTCTTCATGACCTCCAACTTATAACGATTGCAGAATTCGCCAATATCAAAATCCAACACTAAACCTTCGCCCGCCCCGTAGGCAAGCTGAAAAAAATTGGCCAGCAGGTGGTACACCTGCTTGATTTCGGCTACGGTAGGAAAACTCTGCTCAAGGTTCTTGCGCAAAGCCAGCTTGTCGCTCTCGTGATAGAGCATCACGGCATAGGATTTATTCCCATCGCGGCCGGCGCGGCCCGCCTCTTGATAATAGGCTTCCAGGGAGTCTGGAATATCTAGGTGGATGACGAATCGCACATCGGGCTTGTCGATACCCATTCCAAAGGCATTCGTAGCGACGATCACACGTATCACGTTGGTTTTCCAGTTCTCCTGTCGCCTGCTCCGTTCGGGCCCCTCCAATCCAGCGTGATAAAACGAGGCCGATACGCCCTCGTTAATCAGCATACGGGCGGTCTCTTGGGTTTCACGGCGGTTCCGAACGTAGACGATCCCGCTTCCACCTAGCTTGCGTATAATACGCAACATCCTACCGGACTTGTCTTCCTCTTCGAGCGCCATGTAGGCCAGGTTTTCGCGCACGAAACTTTTGCGCAGGACGTTAGGTGCACGAAAGCCGAGTTTCTCCTGGATATCGTCGACCACCTTGGCCGTTGCTGTAGCCGTAAGGGCTAAAAACGGAACTTGGGGATGGAGTTCGCGCAAGGAGGCTAGTTCGAGATAAGGCGGTCGGAAATCGTAGCCCCATTGCGAAATGCAGTGTGCTTCGTCAATAGCAAAGAGATTAACGTTCATATGCCGGATCCGCTCGCGGGCGAGCTCAGTGCCCAGACGCTCCGGCGACAGATATAGGAACTTGATGGGACCGTAAATGCAATTGTCAAATGCGATGTCCATCTCGCGCTTGCTCATGCCGGAAAATACCGCCTCCGCTTCAATGCCCCGTGCCTTCAGGTTTTCGACCTGGTCTTTCATCAGCGCAATCAATGGCGTGACCACGATGCAAATCCCTTCCCTTTGCATGGCTGGCACTTGGAAGCACAGGGACTTGCCTCCTCCCGTTGGCATTAGGGCCAGCGTGTCGTTGCCTGCCAATACGGACGCGATGATTTCCGACTGCAAAGGCCTAAACGATTCATACTTCCAATATTTTCGCAGAATCCCTAAACTGTCCATTCGTCATTCGCTGTATCGCCAAACATACGCAAAATTATTTTTCAGCACATACGTCGGGACGCCCAGCGAATCGGCCTCGGCCAGCACGTTTTCGATGGTAGAGTCGTAGCTAGAGCCATCCAAAACGAGCAGTTGGCAAGGCAGCGACTGGACGATGTCTGCCAAGCGACGACGCGGATTGCGGCGCACCAACAGGATGTCCACTGGCAATACCCCATCGAACTCAGGATCACCCTCATATACGTACAAACGCCTGTCGGCCCATTGCATGACACCGCCTTGGATCATCACCGAATTGGATTGGTATACGCTGTCTTGGGGCACAAAAACAATGCGGGATGGATCTTTATAATACTCCAAATGGGGCATAACCGAATATTGGACGGTACGGTCGTCTAGCGACGGCAGGCTGGTGTATAACAATACCTCGCCCCCATGCATCAGACCCATCGCGAAGTGCGTGCGGACGTTGTAAATTACCAGCTGCCGCGCAAACACTTTTCGATTATTCGAAACGAAAGATGACATGCAAAGCACCAGCAGGCATCCACAAGCCACATATACCAGGCTCTTTCGTTTCTGGATGGCAGCGAAGACCACCGCCAACATCAAACCGTACATGACCACGTATTCCCAGGACTCCAGCCACACGCCTCGCACGTTAGACATCGGGAGCTGCTCGATGTATCGCAAGGCGTTATTCATAGTTAGAACCAGCCATTGGAGGGCTATGCCCAACAAATGGCACACGCCATGTAGTGGCATGAGCAGGAGCCCAAAACCCATATACATGATGAGCGAGGCCGGCACCACGACGAGCAAATTCGCCGGCAAAAAATAAACGGGAAACTGATTGAAGTAAAATGTGGCCAGCGGAAACGCCCCAGCTTGCGCGGACACCGACATCAACGAATAATCCCAAACTGGCCGCACAAAACGCTGATTCACAGGAAAGGCCCGCTGAAACAGGGGCATGAGAAATACAATAAAAATCACAGCCAGGTAAGACAGTTGGAACCCGACGTCGAGTACAAACTTAGGCTCAAATAAAAGCAGGAAAAACGCCGAAGCCGCTATGCTGTTGTACACGCGCGCCTGCCGGCTAAAATGGGTGGCGGTGATTACGAAGCTGATCATGATGGATGCGCGCAGTATCGAGGGAGAAAAGCCGGTAATAAGCGCATACGCCCAGATGCATGCAAGCATGACCGCCCACCGAACCAGTCGAAGTCCTTTCGTTGCATCCATCCACCATAAGAGTTTAGACAGTAGCCAAAAGACAATCACGACATGCATGCCCGAAACGCTTAGGACGTGTACGGTGCCCGTAGCGGAAAAAGCGCTCAACAGTTCTTGACTCAGATCGGCTCGGTATCCCAAAATGAGCGTTGACGCAATCGAGTGGGCATCAGGGTGAGCGAGGTAACGGGCGAATTTGTTCACCATCCGCTGGCGTAGCCGCAGCGCAAACGCGACGAGCGGACTACCTTGAAAGGTCGATAGCAATTGGACGTCCTTCATATCGCGCAGGTAACCTTGGTGCCAGATATTCTTGTTTGCCAGATGCCTGCGGTAGTCCAGCTCACCGGGGTTGTACGGCGGCCCGACCTCTTCTAAACTTCGGGGAATAGCGATTGTCCGTCCATAGGCAAACTCATGCGTGTCCGAAGAATCAAGCCGAATAGTCAGCATCAGTTTGCCTGTCAATGGCCGAAGCGTATCGTTCCCGTATCCATTGGTGACCCTCAGGGGAAAGCGAACGTGCGCTCCACGGAGCACGGGTTCCTCCGCCACGAAACCTACCAGGACCGGGCTGTCGTGACGGCTGAAATGGCGTTTGTCGACCTGGGGCTCAGCCCGCCAGACCAACAGCCAGCCCGTGAGCGCCAGAAAACCGAGCCAAATTAATCCCATCCACCCCAGATACGCCGTCGGCGCACGTCGACGCGCGATAAACAGCACTACAAAGGCTACGGCAAATACCACGGCAAATCCAGTTAAAATCCGGAATAGGCCGCCATCTGGTGGCACAATTATCCCCACACCTATCCCGGCTAGTAAGGCGAGCAGAAAGCGGACGAACGGAACGTGGCCGTGGCTTAATCGGTGGTTAGTCGATTTCATCAGTGATGATTCGTAAATAATACCCTTTGCTGGAGTAGAAGATAAACAAATGTAATTATTTCCTCGAAGTTAACGTTCCGACACTATTAATTCACAGCGTACTTTTATCATTCATTATATCAACCGCTTATAATAAAGGGACATTTTCCCTATCGACTTAAATTTGTAGTGGTTTTACTACAAATATTAGGCGGTACACCTAACATTCCTTAACTTTAACTGTATTCATGGGCGAGCTCCCGCTCTGCGCATGCGATACGCATCTACATCTTACTATGAAAAACAACAAGCCCAAGAGGGGGCTGCCACGGTTATTCGTGGCGCTCACTCTATTGGTATCGCCTTTCTTGCAACAGTGTACGCAAGATAAAAACCTGATCGTGGAGCCGATAGAATCGACGACAGGGAATGAATTAGCCGGAAACAAGGGCAATTCCAGCATCGCATCAATCAGGTTGCACTCGAGCTCGCCGTTCATTACCGCTAATGGACGGGACACGCTTGTCCTGTCAGCGATGGCCTACAACGAGCAGGGCCTCCGCATCGATACCGCTGGGTTTGAGATTTTCCATAACAACCGAAAGATTACCCAACAGGACTTCGCTACCACGGAGCCTGGCGAGCACGAGTTCGTAGCCCGCCTCGGCCAGCTGTCTTCTGATACACTAACCATCGAAGCCCTCCACGCAGGCGAAATCACCCAGACTATTACACGCGTGGAGATATCGGCGTCTACGGAGCTGATTATCGCCGATGGAAAATCCTCAACAATGGTCCGTTTCACATGCTTTGGCGCAGACGGCCAGGAAATCAACGATCATAGCGATTGGACGCTCTATGTCAACGGAAAGGCCGTCGAGGGGCAGCAGCTGACTTCCAAAAGTCCGGGACAACTGCGCGTAGTCGCGAAAATTGGGGAAGTCGAGTCTAACGAACTCGTGATACAGGCCCGTCCAGACAAATATTACGAAATCGTCACCATTCCCCTCGTATTCCACATCGGCCACTTCGGCGAGTCAGTCGGCTCGGGCGCTAATATCCCCACCTCCTTGGTAAAGAAAATCCTCGACGATCTCAATCGCGCATACGCCAACGAATTCGGCTCGACAAACCCGAATGCTGTGGACATGCGCGTGCGCTTCCGCTTCGCCCATGCCGATGAGCACGGTAAATCGTTAACAGAAGCGGGCGTTATCCGCTACAACCTGACGACCTACGACCAAGGCCACGGCAACAACACGGCCTTCAATCGCGCACTCGGGCTGGCGGAGTGGAGAGCGTGGCAGGAAGCGGCTTACCTTGACCCCGCATCGTACTATAACGTCTGGCTCTATCCCGCAGAAGAAAACTGGTCAGGATTGGCAAACTATCCCTCTATGGGATCCGACCACCTCCTCCCAGGCATTACAGGGTTTGACCCCGGGCGTCGCTCCTATTTCATGAACACACACTTCAACATGCCTGCCCCGCGGATTAACACCCTGCACCGAACTGCCATGGCGACGACGGTGATCCACGAAATAGCCCATACCTTAGGCTTGCGCCATACGTTTTCCGATAACGACTGCGCATCATCGGACTACTCCCCTGACACCTACTCGTACCATTATCCACGCACTGACCAGCCTTGCCACGACAACAAAGGCTTAAAAGTGCCCAACGAGAACTTCATGGACTATCGGGGTTCTAGGAATACGTTTACCTATGATCAACGCGAACGCGTTAGACACGCCATCCAACACAGCCTGTGGTTCCCGGAATTGATTAAATCCGGACGATAGCGACTTTAGGCCGAGCGCGGCTGCCTCCGGTTCGGAGGCGTACGCCTGTATGTATCGTTAATCGCCATTAAGCGTACTCCATTTTCGGCTTCCGCCAATTTCTTGTCATAAGACAAGTACAACCTGCGGAAAGGCTCCTACTTTTGGCTTAGGAAATCAATTAGCCAGCAGCACAGGAGCATTCAGATAGTCTGACCATTGACGTTGCGTATACCGTTTTCTGCTTATTTCATAGACAGCTAGATTCCCACAACGACAAAATCATGAAAACATTAACCTTTCGCATCAGGATTCGGGCTTCGGCGGCTACCGTGTCCGACAAGATGCTCGGTTTGAGCAATCGCTCGACCTATGGTCAATGGACGGCGATCTTCCACCCGACTTCCCAGTATGAAGGAACGTGGGCCGAAGGCGAAAAAATATACTTCACTGCTGAGCACGAAGCCGGTAGACGGGGCGGCATGGTATCCCAAGTCGTAAAATACATTCCGAACCGTCATGTTTCTATCCGCCACTACGGTATCCTAGATGGGGATAAGGAGATCACTGACGGAGCCGACGTGGAGCGCTGGGCTGGAGCTATGGAAAATTACACATTCGAAGAAAACAACGGCTTTACCACCGTTACCGTTGAGGTAGACACCGACCCTGATTTCGTGGACGAGTTCAACACCCGGTTTCCCGAAGCGTTGCGAACGCTTAAAAACATAAGTGAATCATAATGGACCAGCCGCTCGCCTATATACTCTAAAAAAGCCACGCCCATGCCCAGCCATCTGCTATCTTGTGGAGAGAGCCATTGACGAAGGCCTAGCGGGCCCGGGACGAAAAGTTTAAGGACGCGTCCTTTTTTATAACGCATCGGAAATTGATCTGCCCTAACTGGACCGTTGGCTCCAAAAGGCGCGCAGAATCCAGTGGGACTACAAAAACGTAATCAAGCTTAAAGGACGCCCGGAAAGACAAAAATAAGTAACACCAACATATTAACACCTAAGGCTAATAACTATGAAAATCCTGAGAACCATCCTGATAATCGTCTTAGTGATTATCGGCGTACCGCTAATCGCGGCACTTTTTGTCAAGAAAGACTTTCATACCGAACGGGAAATCGTCATCGACCGGCCGGTGTCTCAAGTTTACAACTACGTTAAATACGTACAGAACCAAGACAACTTCGGGAAGTGGCAACTCTCGGATCCCGATGCCACCCATACGGCGGTGGGCACCGACGGAACTAAGGGTTTCATCTACAGTTGGGACGGGGAAAAAGTCGGAAAAGGCTCCCAAACCATCACCGATTTGGTAGAGAATGAAAAGGTGGAAACAGCGTTAGACTTTGGATTCGGAGAGCCGGCCCGGTCATTTATCCTCACCGAGAAAATGGGCCCCCACCAAACTAAGGTGACGTGGGGCATGGCCGGCAAGTCACCCTATCCCTTCAACTTAATGGGCGTATTTTTTGACATCGGTGATGATTTCGAGGAAGGTCTCCAGAATTTAAAAACGATCCTCGAGAACGGCGAATCAGCGGACGACCGCTCCTTTATCCTTAGCTATTACGACGAAACATTAGCGCAGGTTCGCACCGCGATAACGGGACTTAACTCAGAGCAAATGCACTTCCAGCCCACCTCGGACGCTTGGTCCATCAGCCAATGCCTGGAGCACATTGTCCTCACGGAAAATATGATATTCGGCATGGTGAAGGAAAACATGGCTAAGCCGGCGAATCCCGAACGACGCGAAGAAATCCAAGTGGCGGACAGCCAACTATTGGCTATGGCCGTCGACCGTAGCCAGAAACACCAAGCCCCTGAAATGCTCGTACCCCGCGGTAAATACGACAATCCCGACGCGGCCCTGCAGGAACTGACGGAGCAACGCACGGACATTATCGCCTATATAAAAGACACTCCTACGGAAGACTTGCGCAATCACGTAGTGGACTCGCCGTCGGGCGCATCAGACGCCTATCAGTCGCTACTATTCCTCGCGGGGCACACTGCCAGGCATACCCTTCAAATCGAAGAAGTTAAAGCAAACGCCAACTTTCCGAAGTAAGCGGACCGCGGGGTGCGAACAGCGAATCCTCCAAAACAAGATTTTCAAAAACCGGGCTGTCCAGGTTCCCAACGCAAACGGGGAAGCATCGACGAAACGGCGATTCGGTACTTGCCCGCTAACGGAGCAATTATATTGGGAGCGGGCCAATCGGGCCTAAAAAGAAAAGCCTCCAAACGGGGAGAATGGAGGCTTTCACTAACCAATTATAAACCTAAATTATGACGCCGCGAAGATAGTACATTTTATGCGTTTTCGCAAACGAAATATCTTTCCGATTATGGCTCTGCCTGCGACGACCTCGGTGTGGCGGTATTATCATGCTTGGGCCTCCTCCGCTTCGAGAAGCGCTTCTTGGGGCGGGATTTCTGTCCCTCCCCTTCCCGTTTTGGATGCCGAGGCCGACTTTCTTTTTGGCCAAACACCGGCGACGCACCATAGCCTTCGGGCAATGCCACTTCTTCCACCTTCCGCTCCATGAGCTCTTCGATGGACACAAAGCGCTTGTAATCACGATTATTGACAAACGTGATGGCAGTCCCGGTCTTCTCCGCGCGGGCGGTACGACCGATGCGGTGGATGTAATCCTCGGGATCGGGGGGTACGTCGTAATTGACCACCAAGTCAATGCCTTCCACGTCTATACCCCGCGACAGCACGTCCGTACCAATGAGGATAGGAATTTGCCGATTTTTAAAACGCAATAAGATATCGGCACGCTCGTCCTGCGTTAAGTCCGAGTGGAAAGGCCGCACCGGTAGCTGCTCACGCTTGAGCGAGCGAGCGAGGTCCTTCACTTTCTCCTTTGTCGAGGAGAACACGATTACGCTACTGTAGTCCCCACTCTGGAGAATTTGTTTCAGCAAAGGCGTCTTTTGCTCGTCAAACGTACGATAATGAATCTGCCGAATTCCTTCTGCAGGTTTCGAGATGGCGATATTGACTTGCCTGGGTTTTTTCAGCAAGGTCTTCGCAAACGAGCGAATCTTAGGAGGCATCGTGGCCGAAAACAGCATGGTCTGCCGCTCGGCGGGCAGTTCGCGTACGATCCGGTTAATATCATCCTTAAAGCCCATATCGAGCATGCGGTCGGCTTCGTCCAGGACGAGGAACTTAATGTCTCCAAACCGCACGATGCCCGAACTCAAATGCGCGATAAGTCTTCCGGGCGTGGCGATGACGATGTCTACCCCTTCGCGCAGGGCCCGACGTTGTTGCTCGTAACCAATTCCGTCCCCCCCGCCGTAGATCGCGATGGAACTAATACCTGTAAAATAAGCTAGGCCCTCCACCTGTTGGTCAATCTGCACCGCTAATTCGCGCGTAGGCGCCAGTATGAGCGCACCTATCGGGGGGCGCTCTTCCATTTTGCAAAGCGCATCGATCAAAGGCAAGAGGTAAGAGGCCGTCTTGCCTGTGCCGGTCTGTGCACAAGCTATTAAATCATGTTTCTCCTGTAGCAACGGTATGGTTTCTGCCTGTATGGCTGTCGGCGACTTGTATCCCATCGCGTCCAGCCCTTCGCTCAGATTGGTATGGAAATTAAAATCTTCAAATGTCAAAGCTATTTTCTTAAGTTTTTGTTATTTACAAAAGTACGAATTCTTCAGGCAGCATCCGCCTTTTATTTCCACTAAACGCAGGATGTCACCAGTATACATGTGGTTCTACGCCAGACCGCACAGAAGAATTGCGGTAAAACTAAAACAAAAACTCGTTTGTATCCGTTTACTAGGCAATGAAACAAATCGTCCCGTTGATGGGCCCGCGCATATAAATCCAGTATCGGAATAGTAGTCACCAGACAAGCCGTTTGCCATTGTATACACTGCCCACGCTTTCCACCATGCCCCGCCAGCGCCTCGCAACGAAGTACTTAGCCGCACCCCATGGAAAGTTTTAAAGACCTCGCGATCGTCATCGCCTGGCCGGAGATCCCTACGCGTGGCGATGAGCGCTGGATGAAATTCTTAAAAAAGACCGGTTTGGTTAAAAACTTGCATTTTAAAGTGGGACATGCTGCAATCGTACTCGTCAACCATCGCAATGGCGACCTGGCTTACTACGATTTTGGACGGTACGTTGCGCCGTTGGGTTGTGGCAGGGCACGCTCGGCGCAGTCCGACCCGCGCCTAGCGCTTATCAGCAAGGCCCGAACACAAGGGGAAGGCGACATCGCCAACATACGGGAGGTAGTGGACGAGATGCATGCAAACCGCGAAGCGACGCACGGCGCGGGCATCATGTATTTCTCCATTGCAGATAGCCTATCATTTGAACGCGCTTCGGCATACGCGGATAAATTGGTGAGCCAAGGGCCCATAAAATATGGGGCTATTGCAGCCGATTGCAATAGTTGCTCGCGGTTTGTAGCCCAGGTGCTGCTAGCGGGCTGGTCCCCAAGGCACGCGAGCCGAAGTCTACTGCTGCTACCCGAATCCTTCAAGCCGAGCCCCATGAGCAACGTCGTCAATGCGCGCCTAGACCGCATGGTCTATGCGTTCGACGGTTACAGCTTGTCGCGCCAGCGCATATCGCGTCTCAAGTCTTTTGTATATCAAGCTAGGCTGATTGGCGAAAGCCTCTCGCGATCAAAAGCAAACGACTTCCCCTCGGACCAAACCCGGGGCCACGTCGCCCGCCCGATTAGGGCCCCTTCGATACCCGCAGCGGCTCAATGGCTGGGAGGCATCGGCGAAGGTGCATGGTACGCTATCGAGCCAATAGGCGATAATGCCAGACAATTTAACGTGACGCGTTACGATGCCGCCGGCTCGGTGATTTACACGGCACGTTATAAGTCCGAGACGGATTGCCAAACCGACGGATACCACCAGTTGACGTTTCATACCGAGTACCGTTTTGTTACGGTGCGGCACCGGGGCGTCACGATCCGGCTATCACTCATGCAACAGGATACCGAACACAACAATCACGCATTTGCAATATAACACTTCATGGAAATAGAAATCTTAAAATCCAAAATCCACACGGTGAAAGTCACCGAAGCCAATGTCGAATACAATGGATCAATTACCGTTGACGCAGATCTGCTCGACGCGGCGCTGATCAAAAAATACCAGCAAGTCTATATAAATAATACCGTCAACGGCAGCAGGATCATGACGTATGTACTACCCGGAAAACGCGGAAGTGGTGAAGTTTGCATGAATGGCGGCGCCGCATTGCACGCCAACGTTGGCGACACCGTCCATATTTTAGCTTTCTGCCGGATGTCGGAGGACGAAGCGGATCATTATAAGCCTACACTGGTATTTACGTCCGGCAACAACCAGATTGAGCGGGTAGAACATTACGACTATTAACCCGCACTACTCTTCCCAGCCCCACGGCGCTTCGGGCGTTTCCACCGGGGTGGTTATGTCGAATACCACGGTAAAAAGCCTTTCCGAACCGATTCGTCGCAGGTTATAGGTAAACGTGGTCTCATCGACCGTAATCCACCATACGTTGCTCGCCGCATACGGAATGCGCCCCGCTGTCTCGACGTCCGCAGGAAACATTTGCAGGCTTTCAAGCCCCGTGTTGTTGTTTGTACCACCATACTGGGTAATCTCTTCCTCGCTGCCGTCCACGTGGCGATGGTCGTGCTTCAGCGTGATCAATCCGCCCTTGCGGGTCAATACCCAGGTGCGGGAGCGGTCGTCCCCGACAAAAAACGGAATACGTATGGTATCACCTTCGCACGCGCGGAGGTGCATGACCAGTCGCTTGCCGGCGAAATCGCCCGGCTCAATACCATCCGCTAACTTCCCTTCATAAGATTGCCCACAGTGCGCACGTAGCGTTTCCCAAAAAATATCGGATGGAGAGCGCTCCTGCGCAATCGCCGCACTGCCACCAAAGGCCAGCAAGATAGATATGATCAATGTTCGCATGGCTAAACCTACGCAAAATATCACGAATTAGCAGATAAGTCAGTGTAAGACCTAGCATTGATTTTTCCGGCCTTAATCGAATAGCAGCCGGATGAATCTGGGCGAAAACATGTCGGGATGTTTCGCAAAGTCGCTGAGAAAATCAAACGAATTGACATGATAGCTGATCAGCAGTTCGCCCTGCGAGGACAAGTGCGGATGCGCCTTGGCGTTGTATGCGTACAAGCTTTTTATCGCCAAGGGTTCGGGGCATTCGTAGATCGGCACAACCGGACCAAATGGACCAACCGGGCTCAATCCAACGCGCAGTCCGATGCGGGGGTCAATGCCATTCACCTGGAAAACGAGCAAATACCTACCGTCAGCCAGCGGCGTCACGCTCAGTTCGTTAGACACATTTTCCGTCGTGGCAACCGCCCGGTGGATGTCCTGTTGCCACCGCGTGCCGTCCCAGTATTCCCATTGGGCAAAATCCTCGAAATCGGCAGGCCGCACCCGAGCCACCAGTAGTTCCTTCGCGGGTCCGCGAACGGCATATACATAGATGAATCCATCCGGGTTCGGCGCCCCTGCCCAATCGGTATTGGCCATGATCCCCGCGCCAAAGGAGTAGCCGGCACCGTGCGTTGATCCGTCCGCGGAGATGTATAAAGGCGTCTCCATTTGCCGATGTTTTCGAAACGGCGGCCAATCGTCAACATCGATTGCAATCAGTACGTTGCCTGTTTCTCGAAACCCGAAGACCGCCTCGCCGGTATTCTCCATGCGATAGGCAAACACGTACGTTGTAGTATCTATTTCGGGGTTGACGAAACCGTCGCCCAGCCAATAATATTGTCCTTTCTTAGCGGCGGGCGTAGATGGAATGAAAACGGAAGTCTGACGGCCGTCATCGGCGCATCCACTATAAAACTTCAGCCGATTCAGGTCAAGGGTGCCTACAGGAAGCGAAGCCACCACGTTATTGGTCATCCGTGCGCCGGGGGCCAATTTACCTTCGGACTTGCTGCCCCAAAAGCTATCGCTGAACACCAACAGCGTCTCGGTGTCCCGCCAGCCGCCGATCGTATCCGCGGCGCGGCGGGGAATCGAAAACAGCCCGTCCCCTCCTATCCAACCGTCGCTGCGGATGAGTCCGTCCGTCCAGTCCGTAGCCGCCTCCGCACGAAAAGACAACGCAAAAGCGTCCTGGACGTCATGTTTAGTTTGTCCGTATACGCCGTTGCACAACAGTGTGCATAAAAGAATCAAATACGATCCGCGGAAATAGAAAGTCATATGTTATGTTTTTAGGGCGAGCGAAGCCGCGCCAAATGACGGTGCAAAGCCAAAAGTACGGATTATCTCCGCTTATCCTACCTTGGGTGCCAAAGGAATCGAAACGGGCATTCCGGCCGCACATTTCCCCACATCTTCGTATCTTTGTATCTGGAAAGGAAAAAGCATGGGGAACCAAGTTCCGGAAGACGGCAGCCTTTTGCCGTTGATGGAAGCATTTTATACGATACAGGGCGAAGGATACCATACGGGAAAGGCAGCTTATTTTATCCGCTTAGGCGGATGCGACGTGGGCTGCCACTGGTGCGACGTCAAGGAAAGTTGGGATGCCGAACTTCATCCGCTGACTGCCATCGATGAGATTGTCCATTCGGCAGCCAGGCATCCCTCCAAGGCGGTAGTCGTCACGGGAGGGGAGCCGTTGTTGTACAACCTAGAACCGCTCACCCGAAGACTTCATGAAGCGGGAATACAAACGTTTTTGGAAACGTCGGGCGCATACCCGCTAAGCGGGCATTGGGATTGGGTGTGCCTGTCGCCGAAGAAGTTCAAGGCTCCCCTGCCCGATGTTATCGCGGCCGCGGGCGAGTTGAAAGTCATCGTGTTCAACAAAAGCGACTTCAACTGGGCAGAAACTCACGCCTCCATGGTACGGTCACATTGCAAGCTGTACTTGCAACCCGAATGGTCGAAGGCGACCCAAATGACTCCCCTGATTGTTGATTACGTCATGGAAAACCCGAAATGGGAAGTCTCCTTGCAAACGCACAAATACATGAATATTCCGTAGATACGGGCGAAAATTGGTGTACACAATCAACGGAAGTCGGGCACGCGTACAATAAAAATTTTGCGTAAGTTTGCACATCTGTCGTGCCCAGGCTATCGGGCACTTTTATTAAAGAATCCGGAAAATAAAAAAGCATTATGAACTACGACATCATCGTAATAGGTAGCGGGCCAGGCGGCTATGTAGCGGCTATCCGCGCCTCGCAATTGGGTTTCAAAACCGCCATTGTGGAGCGCGAATCATTGGGTGGCATCTGCCTCAACTGGGGTTGTATCCCGACAAAAGCCCTTTTGAAAAGCGCCTCGGTATTCGAATACCTAAACCACGCTGCGGACTACGGCATCAAAGTGAGCGGCGGGGAAGCCGATTTCGAGGCTATTGTCAAGCGTAGCCGTGGCGTAGCCGACGGCATGAGCAAGGGGATCCAGTTCCTGATGAAGAAGAACAAGATCGATGTCATATCGGGCGAGGGCAAGATAAAAAAAGGCGGGAAGGTTGCCGTGACGTCGAAAGACGGAAAGACCCAGGAATATACAGCAAAACACACCATATTGGCTACTGGCGCTCGTTCAAGGGAGTTGCCAAACCTCAAGCAGGACGGCAAGCGCGTCATTGGTTACCGCCAAGCAATGAGCTTGGAGAAGCAACCCGAATCGATGGTTGTCGTCGGTTCTGGCGCCATCGGCGTTGAGTTCGCCTATTTCTACAACGCCATTGGCACGAAAGTGACCATCGTGGAGTATATGGACCGCATTGTTCCGGTGGAAGACGAGGAAATCTCCAAACAACTGGAGCGTAGCTTGAAAAAATCAGGCATCACCATTTTGACCGGTGCCGAAGTAACAGCCGTTGCCGAGGCCGGCAAACTGAGCAAGGTAACGGTTAAAACAGCAAAAGGCACTGAAACAATCGAAGCTGAGGTCGTCCTGTCGGCCGTGGGCATCACGCCCAACATCGAGAATTTAGGGTTGGAAGAAGTCGGGGTAAAAACCGAGAAGGGCCACGTGGTAGTCGACGAATTTTACAAGACCAACGTAGACGGAGTATACGCGATCGGCGATATCGTGAAAGGCCAAGCCCTAGCTCACGTAGCATCAGCCGAAGGCATCACCTGTGTCGAGAAAATTAAAGGCTTGTCCGTAGAACCCATCGATTACAACAACATTCCGGGATGTACCTATTGCACGCCTGAGATTGCCTCCGTGGGCTACACCGAAAAAGCGGCGAAGGAAGCGGGCTATGAGATCAAGGTAGGCAAGTTCCCGTTTTCGGCCTCAGGCAAGGCCAGTGCCGCAGGCGCTAAGGATGGTTTCGTCAAGGTAATCTTCGACGCTAAGTACGGAGAGTTCCTAGGCGCGCACCTAATCGGCGCGAATGTAACCGAAATGATTGCCAGTGTTGTCGTCGCACGTAAGCTGGAAACGACCGGGCATGAAATCATCAAGTCCGTGCATCCGCACCCCACCATGAGCGAAGCAATCATGGAAGCCGCGGCCGACGCATACGGCGAGGTGATCCACTTGTAGTCGCTTCCTGGTATATAATAAAGAAATGGGTCGAGCGGAGTTCGGCCCATTTTTTTGTTTATCGCCACCATTGTTTCCACCAAGACCTCGGTATTTCCACCCACCACTCGCCGTCGGCTTCGCGGGTGGCATACACGCGAATGTAGTTGCCTTGTCCCGGCGCCCCCCTGCCCGTAGTTAGGTCAAAGGTATGGCGGTGTCGCGGACAGACTAGCTGACCGCCTTCGCACCATCCGGCAGACAGGTCTGCCCCGGCGTGGGGACACTTAGCGCCCGTGACATGCAGCACGCCATCCTGCCTGACGATGCACAATGTCTTGCCTGCGATTCGGATTTTGCGCACGCCATCTTCGGGGGGTATGTCCGATGAGGGAATCCTATGCCATTCCATACACAAACATAGCGAACAAGCCGACCAAATCAAAGGCCGACCGGTACCTAGAGACGTTATTTCACTCCACTGTGCCAATGGCTTAGCCATTCGATCCTGCCGCATTTGCTGCGCGTCGTACCGAAATATTTTCTTACTTTTGCGCCTGCGATGATTTCGATAAATAACCTCACGTTTGAGATTGGTGCTCGAGCGCTATACGATGAAGCCAACTGGCACATCAAGCCGGGCGATAAGACAGGACTGATCGGTGCAAATGGCACAGGTAAAACCACTTTGCTAAAGCTTATTGTAGGCGAATACACCCCTACTTCGGGGACCATTTCGATGGCGAAGGAACTAAAAATCGGCTACCTTAACCAAGACTTGCTTTCCTACGAGTCGGACAAGAGCATCCTGCACGTCGCGATGGAAGCTTTTGAACGTCAAAACCAGCTACATAACGAAATCGAAGTCTTGCTCAAAAAGCTGGAGACCGACTATTCGCCCGAACTGATCGACAAGCTGAGCAACAAGCAAAGCGAGTTTGAGGCATTGGACGGATACAACATCGAATTTAAAGCACACGAGATCCTCGCGGGTCTCGGCTTTAGCGAACAGCAGCAGACGCGCCGCCTTTCGGAGTTTTCGGGGGGGTGGCGGATGCGCGTCATGCTTGCGCGTATCCTGTTGCAGGCGCCCGACATCCTCCTCCTTGACGAGCCTACCAACCACCTGGACCTGCCGTCGATCAAGTGGCTAGAAAGCTACCTGCTGTCGTTCGAAGGCGCCATCGTCATTGTTTCGCACGATCGGTATTTCCTTGATAAAGTCATCAATAAAACGGTGGAATCCCGCAAAGGCAAACTCATTCCCTATGCGGGAAACTATAGCTTCTACCTCGAGGAGAAGTCCTTGCGGGAGGAAATCCAAGGCAATCAATATAAGAACCAGCAAGCCAAGATTAGACAGGAAGAACGGCTGATTGAGCGCTTCCGAGCCAAAGCCAGCAAGGCAAAAATGGTGCAGTCGCGGATCAAGGCACTGGAGCGCATGGAAAAGGTTGACGAAGTAGACGATGACAACCCATCGGTCAACTTCAAATTTAAATTTACGAAGCAATCTGGCCGGCACGTCGTCACGCTAGAGGGCATCACCAAGCGCTACCCCGGCATCCCTATCCTAAACGATGCCGAAGCAGTCATTGAAAAGGGTGACAAGATCGCGCTCATCGGCGCCAACGGCAAGGGGAAATCTACTTTGCTGCGCATAATCGCCGGCACGGATAAGGATTATGGCGGGACCGCCGAAACCGGCCACAACGTAACTCAGACATTTTTTGCCCAGCACCAGCTCGAAGCACTGCACCTCGACAACGCGATATTACAGGAGCTCCAGGCCTTTGCGCCCAAACACACGGAGACCGAGCTCCGTTCGATCCTAGGCTCCTTCCTGTTTACCGGGGACGACGTATTTAAAAAGGTTAGGGTGCTGTCCGGTGGTGAAAAATCGCGCGTCGCGCTGGCCAAAGCGCTTACCGCAGACGCGAACTTTCTGGTTCTCGACGAACCCACCAACCACCTCGACATCCAGTCGGTAAATATCCTCATCCAAGCGCTTCAGCAGTTTGAAGGAACCTTTATTGTCGTTTCCCACGATCGTTATTTATTGGACTCCGTGGCCAACAAGATTTGGTACATTGAAGACCAGCAAATCAAAGTGTACCCGGGCACCTACCAGGAATACGAAGATTGGCAACAAAAAAGGGTTGCAAAGGCCAAAAACGACACGTCGGCGAAAAAAAGTAAAAAAGAAGTCAGTAAAGCCCCAGTCGTCAAGACCAATGAAGAGCAGGAAAGAAAGAAGGAAATCAACAAGCTCAATCGTCAACTCGAGCAGCTTGAGCAAGACATTACAGAAAAGGAAACGAAGCTGGCTGGTCTAGAAAGCGACCTCGCGTCAGAGGGCGTCTACCAAGATCCGGAGAAGCTTGCCCACACAACGCAGGCCTACGAGACACTGAAGGCCGAACTGAACAACCTGCAGCAAGACTGGGAAAAACTGGCCGAGCAAATCATGGCCATAGAATAACGCTACTGCCACAGTGGACCCCTGCCATGTCGAGCACCCAAAAACTTCTGTAGATAACAAGAAGCCCGAGAGAGTAGTTCTATCGGGCTTTATTATTAGGCTATTAGTGAATTTACTTAAAGTTTTCGCTTAACTTCCACTTGCTCGTAGGCTTCGACAATATCGCCTACTTTGATATCGTTGAAGTTCTGGATGTTCAAACCGCATTCGTAACCTGCGGAAACTTCCTTCACATCGTCCTTGTAGCGCTTCAATGACGCCAGCTTGCCGGTGAATACGACCACCCCATCCCGAATGACACGAATGTCGTGGTTTCGACTGATTTTTCCTTCAAGCACCATACAGCCGGCAATCGTTCCCACCTTGCTAATTCTAAAGGTTTCGCGAATCTCCACGTTAGCGACGATTTTCTCTTCAAACTTCGGCGCCAACATGCCTTCCATGGCGGATTTAAGTTCTTCGATGGCGTCGTAGATAATCGAGTACAGTCGAATGTCAATCTGCTCCTGCTCGGCGAGCTTGCGCGCTCCCGTGGATGGACGGACCTGGAAACCGATGATGATGGCATCGGATGCCGAAGCCAACAAGACGTCGGATTCCGAAATCTGACCCACGGATTTGTGAATGACGTTGACTTGGATTTCCTCCGTCGACAGCTGAAGCAAGGAGTCGGACAGGGCTTCGATGGATCCGTCCACGTCACCCTTGACGATAATATTCAACTCCTTAAAGTTGCCGATAGCCAAACGACGGCCGATTTCGTCAAGCGTAATGTGCTTCTGCGTACGCATGCCTTGCTCGCGTTGGAGCTGCAGGCGCTGGTTCGCTACCTGACGGGCATCCGCCTCGCTCTCCATCTCATAAAACTTGTCGCCTGCTGTTGGCGCACCCGACATACCCAAAATCTGGACGGGCGTAGATGGTCCTGCTTCATTCACCCGCTGTCCACGCTCGTTGTTCAGGGCTTTGACACGGCCACTGTAGGAACCGGCCAGAATCGGAGCCCCCACACGCAGCGTACCCGATTGAATTAATACGGTGGTAACGATACCCCGGCCCTTGTCGAGCGCCGCTTCGATTACCGAACCGACGGCACGTTTTTTCGGGTCTGCTTTCAACTCGAGCATCTCGGCTTCTAGCAATACTTTCTCCAATAATAGGTCCACGTTGAGACCCGTCTTGCCGGAAATCTCCTGGCTCTGGTATTTGCCGCCCCAGTCTTCAACGAGGATATTCATTGCAGACAGCTGCTCGCGAATCTTGTCCGCATTGGCTCCAGGCTTGTCGATTTTGGTAAATGCGAACACAATAGGCACCCCGGCCGCTTGGGCATGGTTGATGGCCTCCTTGGTCTGTGGCATTACGCTGTCATCCGCCGCGATAACGATAATGGCGATATCCGTGACTTGCGCACCACGCGCCCTCATGGCCGTAAACGCTTCGTGACCCGGCGTATCCAAGAAAGTGATCTTCTTATTATTTTCCAAGGTTACCTCGTAGGCACCTATATGCTGGGTAATTCCACCAGCCTCTCCCGCAATCACGTTTGCCTTCCGGATATAGTCCAGCAGTGACGTCTTTCCGTGGTCCACGTGCCCCATCACCGTGACGATGGGTGCACGAGACACCATGTTTTCTTCGTTGTCGGGCTCCTCCAGCTCGGTCATTTCTTCGTCGTCCGGACGCACGAATTCAATCTCGTAGCCAAATTCATCGGCTACGATGGTGATGGTTTCTGCATCTAGACGCTGGTTGATCGATACAAAGAGTCCCAAGCTCATACAGGTCGAAATAACTTGCGTTACCTGTACGTCCATTAGGTTTGCCAAGTCGTTTGCCGTAACGAACTCCGTCACTTTCAATACCTTGGACATCATCTCCTGCTCCATTGCCGCTTCTTCGGCGGAGAGGGCTATATCATCACGCTTCTGGCGCCGCAGTTTGGCTCGCTGAGCAAACTTGCTCGACCTGCCAGCCCCGCTAAGACGCGCAAGCGTAGCTTTGATTTGTTCTTGGATTTCCTTCTCTGAAGGTTCTTCTTTTGGATCTGCCTGCCTGCCACGCCCTCTGTTGTCAAACCTTCCGCGTGCCCCGCCAGCGTGGCCTGGGACGCCTCCTGGACGTTCCTTGCGCTTACGCTTACGCTTTTGGTCATGCGAGCCTGAAGGATTGGAAGAAGACGCTACCGGTCTGTCCGCCTGTGGACGAGTAGGTAGTTCGATCCTGCCAACCACATTAGGTCCCGTCAAACGCTCGGCTTTCGCACGAATGACCACCGGCTCCTCTTTCTTGGCGGGAGTGGGCGAACTTTCGGGCGCGCTTTCCGGTTTTTTAGCCGCAGGCGCCTCAGGGGCCTGGGCATCGGCCGCGGGCTCGGCAGCTTGCTCCTGCTGGGCTTGCGGCGCCGTAGTATCGCCAGGTGCTGGCGTAGCAGCCGGCTCTTCAGGCTTTTCTTCCGCCACGGGGGCTGGCTTAGCCTTCTTGTCGGCACGGTCGCCACGGAGATTATCCAGATCTACCTTACCGACGATTTTCATGCCGGGAACGGCAGGCTTGCGCACTTCTTCGACCTCAGGCTCTTTTGCCGGCGTGGGCTCGCTCTCGACAGGCTTTTCTTTCGGCAAAGGAGGAAGCGCGCCAGCATTCTTAATCAGAATTTCTTCGCTGTCGTGGTCCCGCTGCTGCCTAGGGGAAGCTGTTTCAGGCGTAGTTTCTTCACGGCGGATCTTGCCAATAACGATTTGGTTAGCCTCCTCCTTGACGATCTTATCACCCTGAAACTCGCGCAAGAGCGCATTGTATGTTTCGTTGTCGAGCTTGTAAGCCGGCTTCGCTTCTACTTCGAAGCCACTCTTAACCAAAAAATCGACAGCGGTACCAATACCAATGTTTAACTCTTTTGCTGCTTTAAGTAATGTTATGCTTTTCTTTTCTGACATCTAACTTGTTGTTCCCCTATATGGTTTGCTACAAAAATATGCTTTTTAAAACGGTTTGTCGACAAACTTTTCAAAATCTGCAACGTGCCCGTGACATTCAGGCCGATAGGTCGCCGATTATTCGAACTCGGCAGCTAAAATCTGCAGTACTTCATGGATGGTGCTCTCTTCCAAGTCGGTCCGGCGCACCAAATCCTCAACGCTCAGCGCCAATACGGATTTAGCCGTATCCAAGCCGATGCGCTTGAGCTCATCGATAATCCATCCTTCGATTTCGTCTGCGAACTCTTCGATATCCACGTCCTCCTCCAATTCGTCGGTTTCGCGATAAACTTCGATTTCATAGCCGGTCAACTTGCCGGCGAGCTTAATGTTATGTCCACCACGTCCGATAGCCAAGGACACCTGGTCTGACTTCAGGTAGACGGCCGCAGTCATCGTCGTATCGTCCAGCTTAATGGAGCTAATCCGCGCCGGGCTTAATGCCCGCTGGATGTAAAGCGTGCTGTTATTCGTAAAATTGATTACGTCGATATTCTCATTGCGGAGTTCGCGGACAATGCCGTGGATACGCGATCCTTTCATGCCCACACACGCACCTACCGGGTCGATCCGGTCATCGTACGACTCTACCGCCACCTTGGCGCGCTCGCCGGGCTCGCGTACGATCTTGCGAATGGTAATCAGCCCGTCGAAAATCTCGGGAACTTCCAGCTCGAACAAGCGTTGCAAGAACTCTGGCGCAGTACGCGAAATGATGATCTTCGGGTTGCTGTTCTGCATGTCCACCTTGTGCACGACGGCCCGGATGGTATCGCCTTTCTTGAAGTAGTCCGCAGGGATCTGCTCGGATTTGGGCATGATCAGCTCATTGCCCTCGTCGTCCAACACCAAGGTTTCCTTTTTCCAAATCTGGTAAACCTCTCCCGTGATCAACTCGCCTTCGCGATCCTTGTATTTCTTGAACACCTCGTCTTTCTCGAGCTCCAGGATACGAGATACCAACGTTTGGCGTGCCGCAAGGATAGCGCGGCGCCCGAAGCTCTCTAAGGTAATTTGCTCGATATAATCGTCCCCTACTTCTAGGTCGGGATCATATTTTCTTGCTTCAGCCAACTCGATCTCCAGGTCGTCATCTTCCGAAAACTCATCCTCCACTACGACACGCGTACGCCAGATCTCCAAGTCACCGTTATCCGGGTTAACGATTACGTCCACGTTTTCGTCGGTCCCGTACCGCCGGCGGATCATGCTCCGGAAGACCTCTTCCAATACGCTAATAACCGTGGGGCGGTCAATATTCTTAAACTCTTTAAATTCTTGAAAAGAGTCTATGAGATTAATGTTGTTGCTCATTTTTACTTAAATGAAATTAACACTTTACTTGTTGCGATATGTTCTAAAGAAATCTCGCTGGCTGCCGTAACCGCCTTTTTCCCTTTTTCTTTAGTTGTAATTTCTAATACGATATACTCGGGGGCCACCTCCAGCAATTTCCCCTCTATTTGACTACCGTCCTGCATATTGACCTGGAGCCTGCGACCGATGTTCTTGCGGTACTGCCGTTCGGTAGACAAGGGGTAATCCGTGCCCGGCGACGATACTTCGAGATTATACGCTTTTTCAATTACGTTTTCCTCTTCGAGATGAAAGCCGACATGCCGACTGATGGCGACACAATCCTGTATGCTGACGCCTTGGTCGCCGTCTACCAACACGAGCAACTTCCCGTCCCTGCGCATCTTGACGTCCACGATAAACAGATCGTCACGGTCCGAAATCTTTTCGGAAACCAATTCCCTTACCCTTGATTCGACTTGTACCATAAAAAAAATAGCCATGAAAAAAGGGGACCAGCTTTGTCCCCTCTCTTCCAAGATATGCAAAAGTACGAAAAAAGTTAACCAATATCAAACACTGACGGGATATTTTTTTTCGGATTTCGATACGGCTTATACCGGATAGAAAAACGCGCCTGGATTGGCGAGCGCCTATGTGGTACGCTGGTATCGGCGATGAATACTATTTGGGATTTAATGCGGTGGCAATACGGGCCGCCACATCCTACAAGTGGTATTTGCTGAACGTCTCCGTCGGGCCAGGTATCGCTGCGTTGATACGCTATTGCAGCGCCACGCGCAATGCTGCTCACGTCGGATGTGGTGGGGCCTAGGCGTGGCGCCGAAGATGGTGGCACCTCCGCTGGATGGCGGCGGGGACACCAGCAAGCTTTCCAACAAGTTACGCTTGTGCAGGTCTATAGGACGACGACTACGCACTTCCGCCCACAATCCCGCATGCAAATCGTCAAACATATCGGTAACGCGATATGCGCCGGCGCCGAGTCTGTTTTTAGCCCGCAGCAAATTACGGATTACCCAAGGCGACACGAGACGCGTAATCGTAGCATTTTGCACCCAGCCAAGCAGCTCGGCAGTGCCGTTGCCCGTTAAGCTCGCGATTTCCTCGCTTAACAGCCAATGCGACGTGTCAAACACGTGCTTATTGAGAACGCCATGGCCCGGTGCTGTCGCTCTTAGCCGTAAACTCGTACACGCTTCCCTCCTCTTCCTGCGTTTTCTAAGTTTGCTCGATACCGCCAATGTTTTTCGTTGTATCGGCCCAAGCGGCAGCAGCGGAAGAAGCCTGTCCGGCCTGCAATGCTGCCTTTCGCGAGGAGCAGCCTGGGGCGACAAAAAACCGATGCCGCGGGAATGCCCGAAAGAAGAAGGTACTTTTTAATCATCGTGGTATCGGAGAGTATAGTAAGGCAGGTGTCAAACACGCCTAAATCATGCTTTTTCGATTGAGAATTCCATTTGACCTAACCGCAAACTAAACAAAAACAGCTACCGCAATGCAAACCCTCAACAGTCAGGCCGTCACTTAATCAAGGGGTTCTTTTCCTTGGCAAACAACCGAAATACCTGCTTGTCTACCCAAGCCGGCAAGAGCTTGTTCGCCCATACAGCGGTCTTGCCTTGGCGGGTCATCAATAGGGTACGCTTTCGCCTGCGGACACCCTCCACGATACGCCGCCCCACCTCCTCGGCAGACATCATGGCCTGCTCGTCCATGCTGCTTTCGCCTTGTTGTTCCCCTTGTTTGTTCAGTGCCGTTTCGCGGATGTTGGAAGTGGTAAAACCGGGACATGCCAACATGACGTGCAACCCAGTTTTGAGGTTCTCGACGCGGAGGGATTCCATAAACCCGTT
>Ga0079224_100000230_pt1 | contig 49259 bp, 74 predicted proteins | sample Stecom2015_FD_80414 | JGI IMG/M metagenome (GOLD analysis project Ga0079224, IMG submission 80414) | Agricultural soil microbial communities from Utah to study Nitrogen management - Steer compost 2015 | ecosystem: Environmental > Terrestrial > Soil > Agricultural land | place: USA: Utah... | reverse complement strand
GCTGCTGGCCCGCACACTCGCCGCCACCGTCACGCTGCCCGCCGGGATGGTGGTGTGGGGTTTCGAACTCGACATCTGGGCCAACCCGCACAGGCAGCCCGACGCGTATGCGTGGCGGTGCGGCGACTGCCGGTGGACGGCCAGCCACTACCGCACCGACCGCGCCGTCCAGGCCAGCGCCCAGGAGCACGCCCGCGAGCAGCACCGCGGGCGGACGCAGGTGGTGTCGTACCTGGACGAGGCGTACTGGAACGCCGTGGACGGAGCAGCACGATGACCAGCCACGAGGAAGGCCAGAAGGAGAGTCCGCTGAGGGAGCGGGTGTTCTCCTGGGAGGAGTTCAAGGCCGGGTGGCGGCTCGTACGCAGCCACAGCCAGGACGACAAGGAAGAAGAGTAGATCATGGGATACGCCAGCTACACAGTGCACCGCAACGGCCAGAAGATCGAAGCCGGATACGCGGTCGAGGACACCTGCAACGAGAAAGGCTGCAAGGTCAACATCGACCGAGGCCTCGCTCACCTCTGCGGAGAGACGCCAGGTGGTGATGAGTACGGCTGCGGTGGCTACTTCTGTGCGTCGCACCTGTACTACTCCCCGCACGCTGGCGAACCGCAGATGTGTAGGCGGTGTCTCGCGGCGAGAGAGGCCGCCAACTCCTGACCCGGCATGCGGGAGCCCCGGTGCCGCTTCCCCACAGCACCGGGGCTCCCGCACGTCAGCGTACCCGCAGGCACGATAACGCCCCACACCTCCACCAGGGGGGCGGGGCGTTACTCGTCCCAGGCAGTACCGCCACCGTACGCCACCCGCTACAGGCCGGCCAGATCCCGCCCAGCATGCACGCCAGGCCCGTGGTCCCGACTCTCCGCCGGGGAGACGTGCATGCGCAGGATGAAGCCGACCAGCGCCGCCGCAGCAGCGTTGACGAGCCCGACCTGCTCGGGCGACAGGGCCAGCCCGAACCCGACCGCCAGCGCGAGCAGCGCCTGGATCGCGCCCATGAGCAGCGGCACCGGGAACGGCCGCACCGCCACGGCGGCGACGAGCGCGAGGACCGCGGCGGCGGCGGCGTTGATGAGGCCGACCTGGTCGCCGGTGACCGGCAGGCCGAGGCCGACGGCGAGGGCGATGGCGGTTTGGATGAGGGTGAGCCAGAGTGCGGGCTCGCGGCCGAAGATTCGCATTGCCCCTCCTTCAGGGGGTGGTCCGGCCTCATCCGAGGTCGGATTTTTGAAACCTGCCAGGCGTCCGGCCCTGGTCAGGCGGGGTCGGCTACGTTGAGCCGCACCGTGATACCGGCGATCGCCCCCTCGATGCGGGCGATCAGCGCCTCCACGTCGATCTCCGAGTCGCGCTGCGCCAGCAGCTCGACCAGCTCGCGGATGGTGGCGTTCTGCGCCTGCACCTCAGCGAGGATCTGCCGCAGCTTCACCCCGTGATCCGCCAGCACCGAGCGGGGCTTCCACTCCGGGTTCGCCGCGCTGCCGTACGGGACCGGCATCCGATCCGACTCCCACACCGCCTTGTAAACCTCGTCACGGGTCACGTCGACCTCCTCCTCGTACGCGGGGTTCCAAAACCCCGCGATCACATCCGCCCCGCGCACCCTGCGCTTGCACGAGTCCGCGGTGTTGCCTTCGATCGTCTGCACCCGGCCGTCACCCAGATTCACCTCGACCAGGCCCACGTGGTCGATCGCCCCCACCTGGTCGGTGCCAGCCCAGTCGAAGAACACGATCGCCCCCGGCCGGGCGTGCTTACGGATGTTCGCCGCGGTGCCCGCATGCCACAGCCCGAGCCGCTGCCCATCCTGCGCATGCCACACCGTGTACGCCCGATCCCCCTGGGGCAGCACCGCGGCCGCGTTGCCGGAGGCGCGCGCCCACTCGCTGATCGACATGTCGCACCACGGCGCACGCAGAAACTCCGGCCCGTTGCGAGACGAGTACGCCCGCGTGATCCGGTTCGGCCGGCCCGACAAGCCGAGATCCTTCCGCGCCGCCGCCAGCATCCTCTTGGCGCTCACCGCGGAGGCTCCCCGCGATACACGCCCTCCCGGTCGGGCGAGCCGTACAGACGGCGCAGCACGACCTCCTCGTCCGGCTCGCTCGCACCCGTCGGATGCCGGTCGACACGCTCGGCGACCAGCTCCGCCTCACTCTCGTACCTCATCAGTCCTCCCTGCTCTCCAGATGCGCGTCCAACTTCTCCTCGACCCGCTTCACCGCGTCCTTCAGCGAGCTGCCGTTGTTGGTGACCACCTCGTGCTCGATGCTCGCGAGCCGCTCCATCACCCCCGCACGGCCCGGCACCCCAGGCCGTGCGGGCTCGCCACGCCAGTCGTCCAGGAAATCGTCGAGCGCCTGAAACTGGCGCCACAGACGCCGGCCGATCCGGGCCAGCGAGAACGCCAGCCCGAGCCCCGTGGCCACCGCCCCGGCGGCCATGAACACGTCGAGCACCGGGTCTCCGGTCATGGCAGCGGGATCACAATCACGTCGCGGGCCGCGATATCGGCCGTGTCCGGGTCCGTACCCGCCGAAGTGAGGTGCATGGTGCGCAGGTAGTACAGCTGGCCCGGCGTCAAACCCTCGATCAAGCTGACGCGGCAGCCGTACTGGAACTGCGTGTCCTCGGCAGCGCTGCCGTACCCGCGCAACGTCACGGACGGAGCCAGGACCTCGACCCCAGCGGGGCCGTCCTCGAACAGCTGCGGAGACAGGAACACGCGGTCGGTGTTGCTGCCGCCGTTGTCCCTGAAGCCCCCGCCGACCGTGAGCCGCACCCGGCCGCTGGGCGGGGCGACGAAGTACACCCCCACCTCGGGCGAGCCCACCTCGTACGAGGTGGAGGTGAGCTGCACCTGGGTGGTGTCGTCGTGCACGTACGACGTCGGGGGCAGCGTACGCACCAGGTCACCTGTCGTGATCGTCATGGGATCGGCACCACCCCTATGTCACGGGCGGCGATGTCCGCGGTGTTGCCGCCCCCGTCGTTGACCACCACGTACATCACCCGGGCGAAGTACACCTGGCCCGGCGTCAGCCCCTCCAGGACCGACTCTCGGGAGCCGTAGTGGAACCGGCTCGCGCAGTTGTCCGACCCGAACCCCCGGCTGGTCACCGACGCAGCCAAGACCACGGCTCCCGACACGTCGGTCTCGCGCACCTCAGGCGACAAGAAGATCCTGTTCGCGCCTGCGCTGTTGCCCAGCCCGCCGCCGATGATCAGCAGCACCCGCCCGCTGGTCGGCGCGGTGAAGGTGACGCTGACCTCCGTCGACCCAGCCGTGTACGACGAGTTGCTCGGGTTGTCGATCTGCGTCGCGTTCTGCGCCCACTGAGGCGGCGGATAGTCCAGCGCCCGCACCGGCCGGCCCGCCCACGACGAGCCGAGCGGAGTCGGGCAGATCGTGATGTCCCTCAACTGCAGGTCAGCGGTGGAACCGCTGCTCACCTTGTGCATCGTGCGCGCGAAATACAGCTGACCCGGCGTCAGGCCGGTCAGCACCGTGGTGCGCGACCGGTAGATAAACGTGGTCGGCTCGCCAGGGCAGCCGACCCCCCTCGTCACCACGTTCGCGGCCAGCACCACGGAGCCGGAGACGTTCGTCTGGCGGATCTCGGGAGCCAGGTGGACCGCGTTGGTGCCGCCGTTGTCCCTCGCTGAGAGCCCCACCGAGACGAGGACTGCGCCGGACGTTGGCGCGATGAAGGTGGTGGATACCTGCGGCGATCCCGCGATGAACGTGGTCGACGAGATATCGGTGATGCTCGTGCTGTCGGCGGCGTAGGCCGACGCGGGGAAATCCCCGGACGAGATCACAGAACCGACCAGCGTGTCAGGCATCGGCTACACCTCTTCGAGGGTCCAGCCCACGCCGCCTGCGGAGTGGATGGTGCCGACGATCAAGCTGGCGGCCTCGAGTGCGTCTTTGACCGCACCCATCAGCGCGGCGGCCTGTGCGTGGTTGGCGCCTTCTCCGCAGGGGACGCCGGTGAAGTCCAGGCAGTAGGTGCCGTCGGAGACGGTGAAGACGATCTGGTCCCCGGGGGTGACGTTCTGGTTAGCCCACTGGTATGCCATCAGATGCTCCTTCAAAGTGCGTAAATCGACGGGACGAAGAACTCGACGGGAGCCCCGCTGGCGTGGCTCTTGACGATGCCGTTCACCGAGCGCACGACGGTGAGGGTCTGGTTGGTGCCGGTCGCCGACCCGACCGCCGACACGGTCATCACCTCGCCGCCGATGATGATCTGGAAGCCGCTGGCGCTGGTCGACCAGAGCGGCCCGGTCGGGGTGGTGATGTCCACCCCGGTCTCCGTCGTGTCCAACGCCTCGTTGAGCACCGTGTCCACCGGCATGTAGCGGCTGCTGCCGTAGGTGGCCACCACGTACGGCGACGCGGGCGAGCAGTTGAGCGTGATGGCGTGCTCGAAGTTGGCCAGCTCTTCGCTGTAGCCCTGCACCACCTGCGAGATGGTCTCCGGCGGCAGCCAGGACGGTGGGTTGGCCACCGTCACCCGGTCGCCGACGTCGAGCAGCCGCGCGGCCGCGGTGAGTGCCGAGTCGCCGGCGATGGACGGGTGGGCGAGGTTGATGGCGAGCTGGGGATACCGGGCCTCATCGATCGTGCCGAGGCGGAGCCGCCAACCTGCCTGTTCGAACAGGTCAAGGTCATATTCGACGTTGAGCGCGACCTCGCTCACGTAGCGGCCGACCCCGTCCGGCGGCTCCAGCACGGACAGGGTGCCGGTCTCCTGCACCGCCCGCGCCGAGCTGCCACCGGTGCGGGTGACCGTCACGTCGTTCCTAATGGACGAGTCGTCGTCCACCGGGGACGGCGGCTCGGCGAGCTCGTGCGACTCGTAGTCCAGGCCGAGGGTGACGGCCTGGTTGTAGAGCGACTCCCGCGTCCGGTAGCCCAACCCGAGCCTGTCGCGCCGCTCGAACAGCATGCCGTCATCCGCCGCAGCGGCCTCGCGCAGCAGCTCGACCAGCGTGCCGGGAAGCTGCGCGCCGAGCCGCACCGTCTTGTCCAGGTCGCCCACGCTGCGGAAGGGGATGCTGGCCTCCCTGCACAACCGCTGAATCCGCCTGCCCGCGCGCTCGCCGCGCCACGCGTCGAGCTGCTCGTTCGTCTCGAAGAGGCTCGTCACCGTCGCCTGCACCGACAGGTGCCCGATCGCCACGTTCGTGATGCCGCCGCCCGGCGACACCGTGACCACGCCCACCCGGCCCACCGTGTTCGAGGACAGCGTGCCGCCCGAGAACAGCCCCACACTGTCACCGACCGCCAGAGTGCCCAGCGTGTAATCCACGTCCGAGCCGTCCTGCGTCAGCTCGACGCTGACTAGCAGCTTCTTACCGTCCACGGCGAAAGCGATCCCGCCCGTGGTGAACAGCTCCGAGCCGCTCGTGTCGTACGCCCTCAAGCCGATCAGGCCGCCGGTCTCGTAGAACACCTCCCACCTGCGCGCCGAGCCGGTGGCGTACCAGGTGACGAGGACCTGCCCGGTCTCCGCGCCGGCGTCCGGGACGGCCATCAGCCAGCGCACCTGCGTCTCCCCGGTGTCCTCGTACGCTGGCGCGGCCCCCCGGAGTTCGGCGCCGTTCAGGACGGGGATCGGATGGCTGCTGGTGAACCCGTCGTACGACGCGAGGTTCGGGCTGCCGGTGATGGTGAGCGGCTCATGCGACAACGCCGGGGCAAGCTGCGTGCTCCCCTCCGCATCCTCCAGCGGCCAGTACGCGACCAGGCTCGCGGTGTCGTAGACGCGTGCCCGGTACATCGCGGAGCCGAGCACGTCGCCCTGGCCGAGCCTGCGCAGCGGCCCGGCCGCGTCGAGCGGCGTGTACACGTCCGTCCCGGTGATGTCCCAGCGGGGCGGCCAGCTCGACACTTCGCCGCAGAACCTCGGGTCACGGTTGGTGATCTCGGCGGCGCCCTCCACACTCCACGTACGCCCGGCCGAGTCAGCGAAGCTCGTCGCCCCCGGCGTCTGGGCGGTGAAGTCGGGGGCGGCTACGAGGGTGCCGTTGATGCCGTTGCGCAGCTGGCACGCATAGATGCGGCCGTCGACCGGCTTGCCGGTCAGGTCGATGCTGTCGCCGAGCTCGACCCCGGCCACGCTGTCGTAGATGCTCGTCGTGCCGGACCCGGTCACCGGGTCGCCGAGTTGCACCCACGGCCCGGCGATCGTGTCCGCGGTGAAGAAGACCACTGTGTGTCCGCCCGCCCCGTTGTTGACGTCGAGCACTGCGGCGACCGCCAGCCTGCCGCTGGTCGGTGCCGGGACCGGGACGGTGGACTGGCGGTCGATCCTGCTCGCCGCGGTTCCGTCCGGGCTCCACGAGAACTCCAGCTTGCCGCTCCGGTTTCCGGCGAGGGACAGCGCCCACGAGCGCTGATTGCTGGCGGTCTGGAACTTGGCGGCCAGGTCGTAGTAGTCCCGCCAGCTCGCAAGTTCGAGATCGATCCGGATGTCGATGTCGCCCGTGATGCCGAGCGCCGCGGCGTCGGGGGTGTGGGCCTTGGAGCTGGTGTCTCCGGGCAGCGCCAGGTAGGGCGTCGCCCCCTCGACCGACACCCTGATGGGGGTGTTGCGGGTGAGCTGCCCGTAGTACGGGCTCATCGGGTTGCGCGGCGAGTACCTGCCGTCCCTGTTGTTCAACGTCAGCGAGCAGGTGCCGTGGTCCACCTGCGCCGCCTCGTCGGCCCGGCCGCGCCGGATCCGCACCATGTCCCGCCGGTACACGTGACCGGCCGCCGCCACGTCCACCCAGGAGCCGTCGAGGTAAAGCGACACCTCCAGCGGGAGCACATCCTCCGGGAACGCCATCACGCCCTCCCCAGCACCAGCTGGACGTTGCCGCCGCGCACCCGCACCGCCCGGCGGAGGATCTGCAGCAGCATGTCGTCCACCGCGCTCCCGGACGAGCGGAGCTCCAACACGACCGGCGCCGGGCCGCCGCCACCGTGGGCCAGCGCCGCGGCGGTCTGGTTTGCGGACACCACGCTCGACCCGAACGGCAGCCTGACCAGCTCGGCGCCGCGCTCGCCCACCATCGTCCAGCCGCCGGCGATGCCGCCGGTGGCCTTACCGCTCTCGATCTTCTTGTTGTGGGCCAGGTCCTTGGCCTCGCGCGTGAGGACCTTCTTGACCTGGCTGGGGATGAGACCCCACTTGTCCGCGAGGGCCTGGGCTTCCTTCTTGGTGAGGCCGAACGCGCGGGCCATCTTGACGAACTCGGCGCGCTGCTCCTTCATCTTGGCGACGATCGTCGCCGTCGGCCTGCCCAGGTCATGCATGGCGAAGGCGACGTCGTGCGCCGCCGCCGCCAAGTCCATGAGGGCGCTGCGGTTCTCCCTGCCCTTCTGCGTCGAGATGTTGAGGCTCTTGCCGTTGTCCTTCATCGACTTCCGGACCCGGTCCCACGCCTCCTCATAGGCCATCAAGGCGCGCCCCTGGCCCATCACCCCATCCGTGAAGCGCGACATGCCCTCGCGCAGGCCGATCACCTCGCGCAGCGCGGAGGCGAGGTCACGCACCGAGTCGGCCAGCCCGCCGCCGGAGCCGCCGCCCCCGCCGCCGCGGAACGCCATGCTGACCGATCCGAAGCCCTGCTGGGCCATCCTGCTGCGGGTCTGCCCGGCCGGGGACACCGACGACCCGAACGGCAAGTTCACCAATTCGGGGCCCTGCTCGCCGACCAGGACCGGGGTGCCGCCGCCGATCCCGCCGGTGGCCATCTTGCGCAGGCTCGACCTGCCGCCGCCCGAGATGCCACCGTGCGCCTGCCGGAAGCCCGGGATCAGCTCCCGCAGCGACGCCGTGCCGCTGGCGTACGTGTGTGTGGTCACGTAGTTGGAGCGGATCGTGACCGTCTTGTCCCGGATGCTGGACAGCTGCGACTTCGCCGCCCTCACCTTCGCCTGAAGGTCGGAGATCTCCCCCCGGATCTTCGCCCGCTCCGGCCGGGTCAGGCCCTTGTCCTTCAGCCGCGCCTTCGCCTCGGCGATCTTCCGCTTCAGGTCGCCCAGCTCGCCCCTGGCATGCGTCGTCACCTCCTCGGGCACCGCCAGCCACTCATCCGCCAGCCGCCGCGCCTGAGCGCGCGTCTTCCCCGCCGCCATCGCCGCGCTGATCAGCTGCCCCCGGTAGCGGGCATACTTGCCGGCGATCGCCTCCGTCGACCTCTCCTCGGCCTGCATGGTGGCGATATGGCGCTGCCCGGCCCGAGCGATCTGCAGGAGCGCCTCTTTGTTCGCCCGCCCCTTTGACGTGTTCACGTCCAGCGTGCGACCGTTCTTCCGCACCGCGGCCGTGGCCCGGTCGATCGCCTCCTCGGCGCGGATCTGCGCCTCCGCCGCATCGAGGGCGGGCCCGGTCATCTCCTCCATCACCGCGGCCAAATCCCGCAGCCCGGCCGTCGCGTCGCGGGCGGACCCGCCCAGCGCCTTCGCGGACGCGCCCGCCTGCTTGACCCCGTCGCTCTTGGCCGCTGCCGCGTCCGCCGCCGCCCACGACTCCTCGACCTTCCGCATCTGCTCGGTGTTGATCCCCAGCGTCCTGTACAGGTCGTACAGGCCCTCACGGAAGCTGGTTCCGAAGTCCTTACCGGCCTGACCCGTCGCCTCAATGTCGTCGGTGAAGTTGGACCACTCATCGGCCAGGAAGCCAACCACCTCGGTCGTGGTTTCGATGGTGTCGGCCACGAACTGGAAAGCGGCGGCGATGTCGTCAGCATGCTCTTCGGCGGTGTTCGCCAGGTTCTCGATCGACCGCTCCAGCGACCCGAAGATCTCAGGGTTCTGGCGGGCGAGCGCGTCCAGGACGGCCGTGTAGCCGCGCTTCAGCGGCCCGCCGATCACCCGGCCGAGCGAGGCGACCCCGTTGCCGACGCTCTTGACGAACCGGTTGACGGAGGGCTCGCTGTCAGCGAAGAAGTCGGCGAGGAACGGCTTCAGCTTGCTGAAGCTTGTCCGGGTGACGCGGGCGGCCCGGATGGCTGAGCGTTCCATCGGCGCGGCCACGTCCGCCAGCCCGTCACGCAGGTCATGGCCTACGCTCGACCATTCGTTGCGGACCTTCTGCGACTGGGCGGCCGACACCATGCCCACCGTGGTGAGCGCCCCACCCAGCGCCAGCGTGATCACGCCAGCAGCCGGGGCCGCAGCCGCCGCCGCACCCACCAGACCGGCGGTGATCGCCGCGTTGATGAGGACGCCCGTCCGCGAGAAGGTGGCCGCGGTGTCGGAGGAGAAGCGCTGGAAGATCCGGCTGCCGCGCTCGGTGCCGTCCCGAACCCCATCGAAGAGGCCGCCGCCCAAGTCCTGCCCGCCCTTGACGAACCTGCCTCGCGCGTCGCGCAGCCGCCCGTCGGCGCCGCTCACGATGCCGTCGCCGAACGCCTGACCGGCCTCCTGACCGGCCTTGCCGAGGGTGGTCTTGGTGCTGGCGGCGAACGCCTGCGCTTTACCGCGCGCTGACGCCAGGGCTGGCCCTGAGCGGTCGCGGGCCGTGATCGTAATCTCGACCTCGTTCGCCACGCCTCACACCTCCTCTGCCAGCGCACCCGGTTCGGGCCCTGCCATCTCCTCCAACCGCAGCAACTGCAGCAGCCCCGCATCCTCCGCCATCAGCTGGCTGGGCAGGCAGCCGAACCGCTCGCACTGCTCCAAGATCCAGCGCGCGTCGGTCAGCTCGCGAGGCTCGGTGACAACACCTCCATCGGCAGAGATTCCTCCAGGGACGGCCCGCCAGCGGGCGATAGCTGCTCCAAAGGGGCAGCGACCCCGGCGATCGCCTCGGCCCACTGGTCGAGCACCTCACGCACGAAGCGCGGGTCCATCGCCATGAACTCCTGCGGCGTGCACGGGATCGGCGTGCCGTCCTCGTCTCGGAGATTCCAGCTCACGAGGTACTCGCCGAACGTCTTGAACAGGCCCAGGAACTCGGCGCGGCCCTCCTCGCTGCCCGTGTCGATGCCGCCGTCGATGAGCGGCGCCAGCTCGAAAAACGTCTCCAACGACGCCCTCTTGGCGCGAATCTCCAGGCCGGCGAACTCGCCGTCAGCCCACGTGAGCTTGAGCGTCCGCGGGCGCACAAAGCCGCCCATTATGCGCTGGTCCAGGTCGGCACCGCGCCGTTGGCCAAGACCAGAGGCACCTGCCACGTGAGCGACCCATCGGCCGCCCGGGTGAGCGCGTAGTCCGTCGGCAGCAGCGTGCACAGCGGGGTGGTGCCGAGCGTCTGCCCGCTGACCGTGAGTGTGAACTCCCTGGCCACGCTGCTGCTGGGCACGGTCTTGAACACGTCGTGCGAGGCGTTGGAGGCGTCGTTGAACACGCCGTTGAGGGTCATGCTCATGTCGGCGAGCAGGAGCAGCCGCTCCATCGCGCTCTTGTCAACGCCGGTCACGTCCTGGACGGCCCTGGGGCTCGCGAATTCGAAGTTGGTGATGTCGTTGCGGATGTCCCTCAGCGTGCCGCCGCTGTCGTCCATCGACAGTGCTGACCACGCGAGGCCTGCCTCTTTTGCCACGACTTATCCCTTTCTCTGCTGGTCGGCGAGCCGATCCTGATGAAGGCTGAAGTCCTCGACCCAATCCACCGGCCGCTGATGCTGGCGGATGAGCCCGAGGTCCTCGCGCCAGTCCCCGCCGCGCACCAGATACATCTCGGGCCGTGTGCGGTGCTCGGCGAAGCACCGCTGGCGCGGCTCGAACCGGAACACCGTCAGGCCCTCCGCCGTACGAAGCTCGCGGAAGGTGCGCCCGGAGTCCGCCCGGATGTAGAGCGCCTGCGCCTGGCCGAGCGGCGTGCGCTCGTCCAGGCGCGTCTCCCACCCGTACAGCCACGCCTGGCAGCCGACCTGCTCGCACGCGGCCCGCACCGACCGGTCGGGCGGGCTGATGATCCGGTACGTCTGGAACGCCCCCACCGGCGCGGCCGGGACGATCCTGTTCAACGGCCTCAACGCTGCCTCCCCACTGGCCGCTCGCGCGGGTCCGACTCGTCATCCCGCTCCCGCCGCGCCATCGGCGGCGGCCCGATCCGCACCGGCTCCTTCGCGGGCTTGCCAGGGGCGGGCAGCTGCGCAGACGCCTGCTCCAGGTGGACGAACCCCGTCCTGGCCGTCGCCAGGATCAGCCCGCTCTCGCCGGCCACCTGAGCGGCCCCCGTCTCATCCCACGCCTCGACAGGGACAGCGACGAGAGTGTCGGCGTCCTGCCGGTAGAGGGCGACCGTCCCGGTCGTACAGGGCGTGTAGACGGCCATCAGAAGGACACCTCCAGCTCGTTGACCGTGACGACCACGACGAAGCTGACGGACGTGAACCCGGCGCTGGTGCTCGTCACGACCCGCAGGTACCGCTCCACCGCCTGATCCCGCGCGGTCTGAATCCGCTCGCTCGTGGGCCCGGCCGTCACCTCCGTGAACGCGCCACCCGTCACAGCGGCGAAGCTGTCGGTGTCGCCGTCGTCGGACGACTGCTCCAGCCCGATCGTCACGTCCGTGCCGTCGAACTCGGTGACGTGCAGCCACGCCTGCAGCCCGAAGCTGCCGGCGGCGCCCAGGTCGAGCGAGTCGCCGTCCGTCGCCTCGGTGTCGGTGCGCACCCCGGCGGTGAGCTGGCGGCCCCACTCCAGCCCGAACCCGTCAGCGAGCGCCTGGACGGCGATGGTGAGCGACCCGTCCGCCGCCCTGCTCGGGTCGTAGTTGACCTGCTTGCCCACCAGGCAGGCGGCAGGGCTGCCCAGCAGCGTGCCTCGCCCGTAGGTGCAGATGCGGTTGGTGACCGGCAGCGCGGACAGCACCTCGTGCGCGGCTGCCTCGCCGGGGTTGAAGAAGCTCGACCATTCCAGCGCCCCGTCCCTCGCCAGCCCGGCCCGCTCCATGCCGTACTTGTTGATGCCGGTCATGTCCTGCGTCCCGGCCGGGCCGCCGCCGATCCTGCCCAGCGAGCCGACATCCCCGGACAGGTCGTAGCCGTCCAGCCAGAACGCGTCACCGAGCCCTGCTTGCTTAGCCACGGTTTGCCTCCTCGACGGGGACGAGCGGCCCATTGGCGACCACGCTGTGCCGGTGCGTCGCCAAATGCCCCAAGTCGGCTCTCGGATTGGCCTGGAGCTTCTTGTACGCCTCAGTGGCGGCCGATACCCAGGCCCGCGGCACGTCGGTCAGGTAGACGTCCCGCCCGGTCATCACCCCGTACCGGGACGCCGACACGACGGGCCGCTTCGTTTCGGCGTCGGTGAGGCTGCGATGCCAGCGGACGACGGTGCCGTCCATGATGGTGGTGCTCACCAACACCACCGGCGCGGGGTTGTCACTGCTCATGGCACCTGCTCCCACACGTCGTTGATCACCACAGGGAGGGTGATGTCGTAGATCCGGAACACCTTGCCGTCCTGCTGCAGATAGCCCGCCCGCGCTGCTAGGGCGACGCCCGTCTGCCCGAGCAGGTCGACGTTCCGCACCAGCCCGCCGAGGTCGAAATCGCCCGAGTAGGCGGCCATCAGCGCGTCGACCGCGGCCATCATGTTCGGGTCCACCAAGTCCCTGGGCTGGGCGTCGGCGTTGCCCCGGATACGGACCGTCCACACCACACGCGCCGCCGTCACCCGCAGCCCGGACGCGAGCGGCACGGGCGCGATGTTGTCGGCCCAGATCTCGGCGTGCAGGCCGTGACCAGGCGCGGACACGACCTCGTGCGCGTTCACCGTCTCGAAGAGCCCCAGCGTCATGGCGTGGCTCACGATGGCGTCGAGGACAGCGCTGGTGTTGAGGCTCACTGCAGCCTCCCCAGGAACCGCCTGAGCGTCATCTCGGCGATCGGCTTCGCCTTCCGGTTCAGCGCGAACGTCACCCGCCGGAAGGTGAAATACCCCTCGAACCTGGTGACCGGCGTGTTGCGGGAGCCGACGCCTTCCAGCCACGCCCCGTAGATCACCCTGTTGTCGTACAGCACGCGCGTCTTCGGCCCCAACGGGCGGTTCCTGATCTGGCTCTGGTAGTAGCCAGTCGGATGCTTCAACACCCTCACCAGGGTGAACCCGATATCCCGGAACCCCTGCTCGGCGACGTCATCCACCACCGCCTGCGCATACTCGCCCATGACCTGCGGGGCGCGGCCGTCGAACAGCGGCCCATCCAGGTCGACCGTGGCATGCACCTCAAACACAGCTCACACCCCCCGAATCCGCGCCTTACGCCCACACGCCGCATACGCGGCCTTCCACAGGGCGGCCAGCCCCACCCCGTGCTCTTGGTCCCGACGGCGGCTGTCCGACGTCGACCCGCCGCCGCTCCGCGACTCCGGCCGCGCATACCCCGACTGCTCGCCCAACACCTGGGCCAGCGACAAGCCCACGCACAGCGCGCTCACGGGGCCGGGCGGAACATGCCGGTAGACGGACGCGGCAGCGAGATGCGTGGCCGCCGTGGTACCGACCGCGCCCCGCTCCACCACCAGCGTCCGCGGCGCATAGATATCGGCGCCCGCCGTGTGTGCGGCCAGCACGCTGCCGTCCCACGCCCGGCGCACCGTCAGCGTGTTGCCGGCGATGTCGACGACGAGCATGCGTTCGGAGCCGATGAGCAGCACCTCGTCCACGCTGTACGCGGTGCCATCCGTCACCGACACCGAGACGGCGGCGTTGGAGGCGGTCAGGTCGGCGCCGAGGTCCTGGCCGGTGTCGAGCATCCGCCGGCCGATCACGAGCATCCGCTCGTCACCGACGCGGATCAGATCGCCGACCCCGACCGCCGCCCCGTCGGTCACATCGACCGTGGCGGCGCTGGCGGATGCCACCGCGCCGGCCAGCGTCCCCGCGGCGGCCTCGTCGAGCCGGCAGCCCGCGAACGTGCCGGTGAGGTCGATCGCCTGCTGGTGGCTGTCCCCGCTGGCGAATGCGCTGCTGGAGTCGAGGTCGACCTCGATCCGGCTGTACGGCGGCCCCGACGCCGGGTAGAGCAGCAGGTCACCTGTCGGGATCGACACCCCGCCCGCCGTCAGCTCCGTCACCTCGACGACCTCGTGCTGGTCGAGCCACAGCCGCCACGATCGGGCGCGCTGCGCGTTGGGCCAGTCGAAGGACAGCGTCTTCACCTCGGGGTAGAAGCGGCGGTGCAGCTTGCCCTCGATCAGCCGCGAGGACGCTTCGAGAGCCCGGTCGACCTGCGCGTTGTTCCGCGCCGTCTCCGCCGCGTCGAGCGCGCTCTTCACCGTCTCCCTGGTCGCGTACCAGACGCCCATCCTGCTGCACCTCCCTCCGCCGTCGCCGCGCCTTCACGGCTCTGCTGGTGCCCCCGGGCGCCCTAAGCCGTGGACAGACGCCCGGGGGAGTTCGTTAGGAGGCTGGGTCAGCCTCGCCAGATCCATCCGTCGAAGGGGCAGTGGAGCTCGCCTCTGGGGCCGGGCTGGAGGGGCTCGCCGTCGTTCGGGCACGCCGCCGGGGGGCGGGTTTCCTTGTCGCGGCGGAGTTCTTGGGCTTCGCGGCTGATGTCGAGGAGCTGCTCCCAGGAGATGACTCCTCCCCTCCCGTGCTGTCGTCGGCGTCCTCCGCCGACCGGGTGCCGTCAGCAGGCACCTGGTCGCCCTCGCTCGGGGCGTCGAGCTGGTGCTTGCGCTCGTGCGCCACCATCGCGTGCGAGATCCCGCACGCAGACTCGCTGTACGGCTTGCCGCAGTTGGAGCACACGTCGCTGGCCGGCGGCCGACCGTCGCCCTCCCGCTCGCGGTCGGCCGCCGCGTTCGTGGCCCCACCAAGGCGGCTGATCTTCGGCATGGCTTCTTCCTCCCGCATGACAGCGCCGCACCCTGAGCACAGGTAGGCCGGCCGTTCCAGCACGCCGGGGGTCGGCTGGCGCAGGAACACCCGCCGCACGACCCCCTCGGCCGCGCACCCGCCTGTCGTGCAGGAGAGGTCGAGGAAGGGCAGCAGCGGCCCCGGAGACACTGCCGTCCCCTCCTCGACGGCCTCGACCCCGCCGCAGTGCGGGCAGGCCGGACTGCCTGGCGCGTACCGCGTCGAGCAGCCCGAGCACACCAGCAGCGACATCAGGCCGCCGCCACCAGCTCAGCGCCGTCGTCCAGCGGCACCCAGCAGCAGTACCAGGTGATGCCACCGTTCGCGCCGCCGCCGGTCACCACCGACTCGACCTCGCCAGTCGTGACGACCAGGTCCCGCAGCGCCAGGCCGCCCTTGACGAACACGGTGTTGAAGTTCGCGCCGTTGGTCGCCGGGTCGGCGATGTTGCCGGTCACGCCGATCGTGGTCCCGGCCGCCGTGTCGGTCGTGCCCAGGTCGGTGGCGGTGACCACGACGACCGTGTCACCCGCCGTCGGGTCCGTCTGGAGATTGACGGTGTTCGCGCCGGTCATGGACGTGGTGCACACACCCCACAGGGCGGTGATCAGCACCCGGCCGCCGGTCACCGTGAACAGCTGGAACGTGTTCGCTGACAGGGTCGGGACGGCCTTGCTGACCGGGCCGCGGCCGAGCGCGATCGCCCGCAGCTCGTTCCCCTTGATCATCGTCGTCATCAGACCACGCTCCTAGCGAGGTTCTCCGGCGCCCGCTGGTAGGCGAGGTCGTGGATGATCGCGATGACCGGGTTGCCGCCGTCGTTGGTCAGCTCCACGCAGTCGTAGCCGTCCGACAGGGACGTGGCCGGCACGTAGAGGACGACGGCGTCGTTGGTGGTGTCGTCGGCGTTGTCGTAGGTGGCCGCCGCCGCCTGCGTCACCTTCGTCCAGGTGCCGCCGACGCCCGGCCCCTTGTACACCTTGTCGATGATCGCCAGGTTCTGCTCCGACTGGCCGCCGATCGACTCCTTGAGAGTGATGATCTGGGAGCCGTCGTCCTCGAAGCACACGAACGTGACCCCGGCCGCGTTCGTGAGCGGGATGTGCACGCCGCTGGCCTGCGCCACGACGTTGAACAGCCTGCCCAGCCCTTCCTGTCCTGCCATGATCTGTTCCTCCTTAGGACCGGGCGGCCAGCTCGACGAACGGCGACAGCGCGTTGCCGTTGTTCTTCGGGGTGATTGCCGACTTGATCCACGGCCGGCCGTCCACCCGCTGGATGATCCTGTACGCCGTCTGGTCGTTCCCGAACTTCCAGTCCGTCGAGCTGGCGGCGGTCATGCTCTGCCGGTCACCGACGAGGTAGTAGGACAGGTCCACGAACGCGATGTCGCCGCGGCTGCCGAGGGTGTTCGCCTTCTCCGTGACCACGATCGGACGGCCGAACAGCGTCATCGGGCCGGGGCCGGCCGCGTTGACGACGAAGATGCTGGAGCCGCCGGTGCCGACGGACAGGGCCATGGTGAACAGCTGCGGAATGGTGTCCGGCGAGATGATCCACGCAGCGCGGGGCAGCGAGGACGGGAGCATCCTCGCGTACATGTTGACGATGTTCTCGTACACGATCGACGCGGCAGGCTGACCGGATTCGGCCGCGACCGCGACGGCTGCCGTGTTGCCGGAGCCGAGGAAGCCGAGCGGCCGGTCGGCGCCCGGGCCGGTCATGAACGCGCTGTCTTCCTCGAAGGCGAGGACCATCGGCCAGAGCCGCTCGATCAGCGCGCTGAAGCTGATGATGCTGTCCTGCAGCAGCTCGTTCGGGACCACCGACAGGCCGGTGAGCTTCTTCGCGTCGAGCGTCACCCTGCCGAACTTCGGGTCCGACTCGGTGAGAGCCGCGGACTCTTCGCCCCAGTAGGCGATCATGCCGCCGAACAGGGAGCTGCGGTTCGTGGTGACGTCGATCGTCGGGAACGGCACCCTGGCGGAGTCCATCGGGACGACGGTCGCGCGGGAGCGCACGACGGCCATCTCCAGCGCGATCTCCAGCAGCTGCGACCGGAGCCGCTCCGGCACGAGGAACCCGCCATCGCTCGGCACGACCGACGAGCCCGCGTTACGGATCTCCGTACGGCGCGCGACCGCCGCCGGCGACTCGTCCAGGTGCCAGATCGCCTTGAAGTAGTCGACCGCCGTGGCGAACTTGCCGTCGATCACCGTGCCGGGGGCGTGCTTGTTGTAGGCGGCGCCCTGCCCGTACGAGGTCAGCATGCTGGCCTTGCCCGCCCGGCCGGTCGGCGCCTGCGGGTCGAGGTTCAGCCGGGAGATCCGCTCGGCGTTCTCCGGGTCGACGTCCTTGTCCTTCAGGTACTGGGCGAGCTGCTTCTGGGTCTCGGCGGCGACCGCGCGGTGCAGGTCGGTGCCTTCGCCCTGGAGCTTCTGCCCGTACGCCTTGATGAACTCGGTCAGGGCCTCGGTGCTGGCGAGCACCGGGCGGTACTTGCCGGGGTCGCCCATGAACTCGGCCAGCTCTTCCGAGGAGGCCGGGATGGGGATGTCCTTAGGCAGGACGGGTGTACTCACTTATGCCTCCCTCAGGCGGGCGAGCAGTTCATCCACGCTGGGATGCGTGGAGGGGTTCAAGAGGTGGGCGGTGGCTTCCGCCCACGGATCAGGGGCCGGATCGCTCTCGGCGGCCGGTTCGGGCGGGGTTGGTGCAGGCGCCGGCCCCGGGCTGGGGGTGGGCTCCGCGAGGGGCTGCGGAACCGCCGCGGCGGGGACACGCGGCTCATCCAGGGTCGGCGCCTGGCTCACAGGGACAGCGGTGGCAGGGGCAGTCTCGCGCCAGCGCGCCGCCTCGGCGCCCGCGTACGGGAACAGGGCGGCTACGGCCCGCCCCGCGGCCGCCCTGTCATCCACCCCGCCATCACCATTGCCGTCGTCGCCTGTGGGGAGCGGCACCAGTTCGTCGGCGAGCCCCGCCTCGACGGCCTGCTCGCCGGTGTACCAGGTGCCCCAGCCGCCGTCGACGAGCATCCGCTCGCGCCACTCCGCCGTCTCGCCCCCGGCGCGGGCGGCGTAGATGCCTGCGATGGTGTCGGAGATCTGGTCGAGGAGCCCGGCCATGGCCCGCATGTCGGCGGCGTTGCCACGACAGCCCCCGCTGGCGTCGTGGATCATCATCTGTGAGGCGCGGTTCATGCGGATCGTGTCGCCCGCCATCGCGATGAAGCTCGCGGCGGAGGCGGCGAGGCTGTCGACCGTGACGGTCACCTGGTCGGGGTAGTCGGCCAGCATGTTGAAGATCGCGATACCGTCGAACACGTCCCCACCAGGAGAGTTGACCCGCACATGCAGCGGCCCCGAAACCGTCGACAAGGCGGCGGCCACATCGACCGCCCAGATGCCCCAGAACCCGATCTCGTCGTACAACAGCAGCTCAGCCGGCTGCCCGTCGGCCTGCGCCCGCACCTCCGGCATCGGCCGCGCGAACCCCTGGGGGAGCGCGGCGGGGTCGCGCTGGTCGAGCAGCGCACGCACCCGGGCCAGCATGCCATCCGCAAGCAGCAGCTTCGGTCTCGTCATGATTCACTCCAGCGCGGTTCGACCGTGCCCCGGCAACGGATGGTCCCCAAGCAGGCGAAGTAGCCGCCGTGCGGATACGACTCGCGCACGTCCCGCAACGTGTCGAAACGTTCGCCGTCGATATCCCGACATTGCACGCACGTGTTCGGGTCGTTCTCTTCGACCGCCTCGTACCAGAGGGCGCCCTTGCCCTCCGCCTCCGCCAGTTCGAGGGTGGCGAAACGCCCCTGCTGCTCCGCCGCCCACAACGCCCCGCCCAGCTCGGTGCGCAGGCTCGCATCCGTCAGACTCTCCAGATAGGCCAGCACCCGCCCAGCCACCGTGCCGCCCTCATCACCCGGCGCCCACAACCGCAGCGCCGCCCTGCCCGCCGCCCCCGCAAGCCCAGCAGCGAGAAGAGCGGCCGTCGCAGCCGCGCTCCCGGCAAGCAGCACCGCCAGAGCGCCGGCCACCTCGGCAGGCGAGATCTCGACGCCCTGCCCGGCAGCCTCCTCCACCACCCGCTGCGCGGCCGCCTCCGCCTGCGCGGCCATAGCCGCCTCCAGCAGCGCCGCAGCCACACCGCTGGAGGCGGCCAGCGCGGCGAGACCTTCCCGGTCGGCCTCATCCACGAGCCGTGCGATCTGGTCGACCAGCTCCCGCCGCTGCCCCGCAGAAACGCTCTGCCACTCGTCAAGGAGAGCGTCGAGCCGTTCCTGCCAGTCCTCACCAGCCTGGTCAGTCACGGTCTGCGCCCGGAGCGCACGCAGCAGCACATCTGCGGGGGCGTCCGGGGGCGGGGCAGGGGCGGGAGCCGGAATCGGGGGCGGCACCGGGGCGGGTTCTTTCCAGACGAGCGTGTCCGGGAGCTCCAGCGCCTCGACTACGCTCTCGCCCGTGAAGCCCGCGTCCACGTACAGCTTGGCCGCGGTCGCCTTCGACGTCCGCTCACGGTCGCGGGCTTCGGCGTCCGGCGGGATCGGGTCCTCGAAATCGAACTCCAGATCCCGGGCGGTGTCGCCGAACATCGGCAGGAAGTCGTGGTTGAGCGCCGCCTTGATCCGCTCCAGGCGCGGGATGGTCAGATGCTCGGCGAACATCGCCTTGCTGGCTTCGGCCGTCGCCCTGTTCACGTCGCTGACCTCACCCAAGGCGAAGGCGGGGATGCCGAACGCCTCCCGGATCACGTCACGCGAGATCTGCCGCAGCTCGGCGAACTGCATGTCCCGCTGCGTGAACCGCCTGTCCACCCAGCGCAGCCCGCCTTCGAGGATCGCCACCCTGTGCGCGGCGGCGACCCCGCGATGCTGCTCCTCCCACCGGTCCCGCAGGTCGTCGAACTCGTCGTCGGTGAGGTTGTTCGGGGCTTCGATGATCCCGCTGGGCAGCGCCGAGTTGACGAAGAAGTTGCGGTTCCACTCCGCGCTGTACCTGGTCGCGTCCAGCTCGGCGAGGATGCTCTGCACCGGGCCCATGCCGCGGTACGGATCCAACGGGTTGGGCATGCGGAGCTGGATGACCTCGTCGAGGCGGAGCGGCACCTGCTCGCCGTCCGGGCTGACGTAGATGTAGCCGGCCAGGAAGTCGTTCGGGTCCGGCACCGGGATCATCCGGTCGGGGCGCACCGGCCACAGCTCCAAGGGGATGGACCGCATGCGCGGCGACCGCGCCACGACCCACCAGCCCTCGCCGGTCAGGTCGACGTGCTGCTGCGTCGACTCGACGAACTCCTGCCGCGGCATGAACGGGTTCGGCTTGCGCCAGATGTCGAGCGCGAGATGGGAGGCCACCTCGCTGCGGTCCTCGTCCTTGCCGGAGGCGGCCCGCCGCCACAGCTTCCAATCCACCTGCGACGTCGCATTGCTCGTCCTGTGGACGATCGAGAACAGGGTGCCGACGTTGCCCATCGCCTGCATCTGGGAGACGGCGTCGTTCCGGCCGCCGAACGGGAGTGCGTGCCGGATGCCTCTGCTCGCGTACGACACCGGCGCCTTGTTGGTGACGGCGCGGGCCAGCGCTCCTAGGGGGGACCTCACCGGCGGTCACCGCCCGAGAGGGCTTCGAGCACGAGGAGGGAGACGCCGCCGACGGCGAGCCCTGCCGCCATGTGGAGTGTCCAGGCGGCGGCGGTCAGCATCCCGAACCCCGCGACGCTGAGCAGCAGGGTGCGGAGTGCGGCCCAGGCGGGGAGGCGTCGGGCGAGCCAGCGGGCGGCGCGCACGGTGAGGGGGATCCGGGGCGTGCGAGGTGCGCGAGCCGTGTTGGCGCGCTCGGTGCGGAACGCCTCGGTGAACGTTGTCACGGGCGTGGCCTGGGGGTGTGCCGGGATCCCATGTTTCGGATGGTACGGCACGCCGGAAGATTTTCGGTAGCAGTGCCTTTCAGGAGGAAAATTTACTGCCCGTACGCCTAGGTAGACAGCTCGCGGTTCATCTGGTCCCGCAGCCGGTCTGCCGCGTCCCGCATTGCCTTACCTAGCGCTCCCTGCTGCTTCCACAGCCCAGGGTCGCGGTCTGCGCCGCCGCGCTTCGCGTTCGCCTGGATCTCGCGGTAGTTGTCCAGCAGCTTGCTCACCTGCTGGAACCAGTCGCGGTAGATGGCTCGCACTTCCTGTGACCCGTACAGCCCGACCAGGGCGCTGACGGCTACCTGCTTGTCCAGCTCGGGAAGGGGCGGGTCCTCGCGGTCTTTGTAGATGGCGGTGATCTCGCCGACCGCCGCCGTCATGCCGTTCGTCAGCGTGAGGATCTCGATGTAAGCATCAGCCCGCCGCGCCTCCCTGGCCTGCGCGAGTGAGTGGGAGGCGGACTTGTCCGCGACTCGCTCGGCGTGCTTCCGGCCTTGGTGTCCGGCGTACCAGGTGAAGCCGACGCCGACCATGCCGCTGAGGGCTGTCGCGACGGGGGCGACCCATTCCCATGCCATTGCCCCAGTATGAAGAAGATCAGAGGGTGGCGTGACGGTCCGTAAGTCCCGCGCGTGAGTTACCTGTTGGTAACCGTACAGAATGTGTGCACTGTAGGGTCTAGCATCGCGTTGGCCTGCGGTGACGCGGCGACTGCATGAACTGGGCCCGTCGGGTGGCAGGCAAACCGGACGGGGGAGGACGCAACGGGCGGGGCGTGCATGAACATGCAGCCACCCAGCGTCACAGTCACCGCCCCAGCGTGCGGATACGGGCCCTCGGCCCGCCACCGTAGAAGGCCAGCAGTAGCGCATCCGCGTTGTCCGGCGACCGCCCCAACCGCTTGATGATCTCCTCTTTCTTCTCCACCCGGATCCGGCCCGTCGGATCCGTGTCCCACTGCGGTTCGAGCAACTGGGCGACGGTCGCGTCAGCGTTCTCCATGCTCGACAGGTCCCAGCCGCGCCGCTCCGACATGAGCCGGCCGACCTCCCACCACAGCTCGGCGCGCAGGTTCGCGTACCTGTCCGGCCTGCTCGCCTTCTCGCCGACGTTCACCCCGACCACCTGGACGCCGCGCAGCGTCCGATCGTTCCGGAGTTCGCCGATCACGCCGAACCCCACCCCGATACTGTCGATCTTCACCTTGGTTGCGCCCGTCTCCCGGATCGCCAACTTGATCAACGGTGCGATCTTCTCCGGCCGATCCGTGTGCGCCCGCCACTCCCGGCCAGCCACCCGCCCCCTGCGCTCGCGCACCACCGTCTCGTCACCGCCACCGCCCACGTCCACGCCGAGCTCCACCGGCAGCAGATCAGCGGCGGCTGGCTTGCTCTCCGGGTCGATCCGGCACGCGGCCACGTCGCTCGTACGGACCACCTGCCACTCTGAATCCTCGGAGAACTCGCCGAGCACCTTCGACTTGTAGAGCGGGTTGTCCTCGCCCCACTCCTCCCGCTTCTCCTCCACCCACTCGCGCGACACGAGCACCTGGGCGACGTCGGCCGGCACCCGCTCACCGGTCAGGTTCGGCGAGTCGAACGCGGAGATGCCGATCACATGCCAACCGGAGCCGGGCTGGCACACCCGCCGGAACTCCGACGCCGGGTTGTCCGGGTTCCCGATCGCCAGAATCCGGCAATCCACGTTCGTTGTCAGCGCGTCCGCCGCCACCCAGAGCTGCCCCGGGATCCCGCACGCCTCGTCCAAGATGACGAGCACGTACCGGGCGTGAATCCCCTGGAACGCCGACTCGTCGTGGTCGGCCGGCTTACGCCCGAACGCCACCAGCTCCCCGCCCAAGTGCCACTCGGTCTGATTCACCCTGCCGGGCAGCTTCCCGGCCGCGTGCATCCGCCGGATGTACCGCCACAGGATCGCCCTCACCTGCGCGTAGGTCGGCGCGCTGGTGACGACGAACGCGGTGCCGGGCTCGTGCGTGTCCAGCCACCACGACGCCACCGCCGACGCGACGTGGGATTTGCCGACGCCGTGGCCGCTGCGGACTGCGGTGCGGCGGTTATCCCGCACCGACTCCATGATCTCCCGCTGCTTCGACCACACCACCTGCCGGAGCCGGCCCTCCACCCAGCCCGCCGGATCCCCGACGTACGGGCGCGGCCGGAGAGCGGCGGCGGCGGCCGTCCACACGCTCACACCACCACCCCCAAACCAACTTGGGAGAACCGCGTTTCCCACAACCTACCGGCAGGTAGAGCAGCAGTCTCCGCCCCGCTCACGCCGCCAACCTCTCCAACTCGACCGCCACCAACTCCCGCACCCGCCCCGCCTGCTCGCCGAGATCCAACCGCTCCAGCACGGCGACGATCACCGCCGCCACCATCTGCCCCTGCGCCTCCGTGATCGCCGCAAGACGTTCGTCGATCTTCAGGCGGGCGATATCCGCCAACACCCGCGCCGACCGATCCAACGCCCGCTCATACAACGCCAGCTCGGCGCGCAACTGCTCGCCGCCCTTGTCGTCCTGATACCGCCACGACTCCTCCTGCAACCGGGCCACCCGCTCCCGGAAGATGTCCTTCACCGTCACGATCTCCCCGGCCAAGCCGGCGAGCGCGGCCAGCGGGTTGTCGACCGGCTGCACGCCGCGGCGGGCGAGTTCGACGAGCGCCTCGTGGGCGGCGATGACGGGGGCGGCCTTCTTGCCGAGGTGCATGCGGCATTTGTCGGCTCCGCGTACGGCTTGGGCGCGGCAGGGGTCGCCGTTCTTCCGTTTTGAGGTGCATCGCATGGGGTTCCCCCTGGTGGTTGTGGTGCTTGGGGTGGGCGTTGGTGCGCCTAGGTGCGCGTACCTGTGCACAGGTACGCCGCTGGTTTGCCCGCGCACGGGGCTGTGCGTGCCGTGGAGCGTCTTACAGGGCGGGTCTGGTGTCTCGGGTAGGGGTGAGGCCCGTTCGCGCCTCTCCGTGGATTTCAGGGCCTCGGTTTTCGCGGGCGGCCCGGATCGCGGCCGCCCAACGCCGGAGATCCTGCTGCACTTCCCGCCCGCCGCCGTCGCCGTGGTCGGCGTCGAAGCTGTCGAACCAGTCGGCCAGCAGCTCCAGCCTGCCGGGCGGTGGCATGGCCCGCTCGTAGGCGGCCAACCGGGCGCGCAGCCGCTCCACCTCGGCGTCCCGCACGCCCATCACGGCGTGAACGGTGCGGCCGACGAACTGGCCTGAGTCGCCCGGCATGCGCGTCCACTCGTCGAGGACGCCGGCGAGGGCGTCGGCGTACTGCATCCGGATGTTGTGCGTCACGGCTGGCTCCGTTCGGGGACGTGGACGATGTACGGCTTCCGCCCGGTGCGGCAGCGCGAGGTGCGGTAGTGCCTGCCGGGGGTGGGGTCGTGGGCGTGCAGGTGCTCGCAGTAGGGGCAGGCGACGGCGGCCACGGTGCGGCCGGTGGCGGGCATGCTCACCAGTTCGGCGTGGACGTGGAGGGTGATGAGGCACACCTCCGCCCGGTAGGCGTCCGAGGTGTGCTCGCACACGGTGGCGTGCCGGGAGCCGGTCACCGGGCACAGGTGCCAGGCGGCGGCGTGCGGATCGGGTTCGGGGCGGTGGCAGGCGAGGCAGGTGGGCGCGCACGGCGTCGCCTCGTTCCAGGTCTTGTCGCGGCGGGGCGCCCGCGGGTGGCCGGTGCCCGCCGGCTTGGCCGTGGCGAGGGCTGGGGTGGGTCGAGGGATGGCGGGAGTGGGCGGGGTGAGGGCGTCGGCGAAGAGCGCGTCTTGGAGGTCGAGGACGGGGGCGGGTCGGCGGCTCATCGGGGGTGCCTCCTTCGGGGCCGGGTTTGGTGACTGGTTGTAGTCGCGGGGAGACGTTGGGGATGTTGGGGATGTTGGGGATGTGGTGCGTCTGAGAATCCGGGGTTGGTGGCTCTCTGTAGAGCAAACACGTTGGGGATATATACAGACAGTAATAATGATCTTGTTTTTCTTATTACCCCCAATGACCTCCACATCTCCGCCCCCAGAGCCCTGACCAGAGACGTTGGGGATGTCGGGGACCACGTTGGGGATGTCGGGGACCACGTTGAGGACATCACGCAGAGTGACACCCGCGCACTCGCTGACCCTCCCCTCCCCGGATTCAGAGTCACGCCGGGTCCCCAACATCCCCAATATCCCCAACGATCAAGGTTTCGGCAGGTCAGAGGCTCGAAAGACGTTGGGGATGTACATCCCCAGCACATCCCCAATATCCCCAGCTCAGTTCGAGTCTGTTCGAATCCCGGCGGCGGGGACACGTCACTCACCGCAACCCCCCAAGCAGCTCCGGATGCGCCACGAACAACGGATCCGCCCGCCGTCCCGCCGCGTCCTGGCGGGCCACCGTCGCAAGCCACCCCTCCGACGCCAGCACAAGCAGCACGCCCGCCACGCCGGCCGCCCGGTGCTCCTTCACCCACGTCCGCTGCTTCATCCCCTGGTAGGCGTCGCGGGCGGTGAAGGTGGCCATGCCCTTCTTGCGCACCCAGTCGAGGACGTTGCCGCACGCGGCCTGCACCCAGCCCGGCATCCCGGCGGCCGTCGGCCCGGCGTGCTCGTCGGGGGCGAGGATGGCGATGGCGTGGGGGATGCAGTAGTCGACGATCGCCAAGGCGTCGGCCATGGTGTCGGCGGTGACGGGCAGGGTGGGCGGGTGCCCGGCGGCCAGGTGCAAGAGTGCGGCGAGCCGGTAGGCGTTGCCTGCGGCTCGGGCAAGCCAGCCTTTGATCATGGCGAGGTCGCCGGTGTCGGGGTCGAGGCGGCGTTCGTGGCGGGCTCTCCAGTCGAGCATGAGGGCTTCGCCGTCCTGGGACACCTGCATGGGTACGGGCGGCAGCGGGGAGCCGTCGTCGTCGAACGTGGCGCCTTCTGGCCGTACCGAGTAGAAGGCGCGGTGGACGCAGTGGGACCAGGCTTCGACCAGGTGGGCGGGGATGTGGGGCGGCTGCACGTCGCGGCTGCCGGCCAGGCTGGCGGGGCGGGCGAGGAGGAAGCGGTTGAGCAGGCCCTTGTCGGTGACGGCCTTGCTGTCGATGGCGTCGGCGATGACGACGGGCTGGACGCTGAGGGACAGGGCGAGGGAGGGGCGTTCGAGCTCGAACGAGTCGCGCGAGATCCGGTCGGGCCGCCACGGCTCGGAGGCGTCCCACGACTGGAGCACGAACTCCAAGTTGGGTTTGCCGTTGTTGTACCGGCCGCAGATGTTGCCGAGGAAGGTGCCCTCGGCGGAGACGATGCCGATGTGCCCGCCGACCTTGTGCATGAGGCGGGCGAGCGCTTCGGGGAGGATGTCGCCGGCGAGGAGTTGCGGCCTCGGGGGTCCGGTGAGTTCTTTGATCGTTTCGTTGAGTCCTTCGAGGTCGGCGAGCAGGTCGGCCCGCTTGTTGCCGACGATGGTGGCGAGGTCTTTGATCAGCTTGTCGCGGGTGTGCTGGGCGATCTCCAGGGCTTCGGCGGACTGCCCGTACTTGGCGTCCCACTGCTTTCGGAGGTTGGATTCGAGCCGGTAGACGGGGGCGTTGACGGCCTTGAACGCGCGGCTCTTGCCGTCGCCGGAGTCGGCGATGCTGGCCAGGAAGAGGGCGAGGGTTTCTTCGGTCCACTGTCCGGTGATGGTGGCGTGCGAGCCGACGACGGTGGCGAGGGCGCCGATGGCGGCGAACGCGGGGATCTCGACGGGGGTCTGGGTGTAGGTGGCGACGGCTTCGACGAATTTGCCGGTGTCGCCAGGCAGGCAGTGGAGCGGGAACGTGGGCAGCACGGCGGGGGCGGTGTCGCTGCCGGGGAGGGTCCACGGTGTGGCGTGGACGTCGGCGACGTCGGGGTAGATGCCTTCGCGGATCTCCTGTTCGGTGGCGTTGGTCATGGCGTGCCGGACGTCGGCGTGCGCCGCGGCGGGCGCGGGCTGGTGTTCGGCGGCCGGCTCGTGGTCGTCGGGCTGGTCGGGCCAGGGTGTGTCGTCGGTGGCGGGCGGGGTGTTGGGTGTCCAGGGTCGTACGGCGCACCGCTGGGCGATGTGGTCGAGGATGGCGGGGCGGAGGCTGCGGGCGGCGGGGGTGGCGTCGGGGTGGCGGGCGGCGGCGAGCCGGAGGTCGCGGGCGGCGGCGTGCTGGTCGCCTCGGTGGTGCCAGTGGGCGAAGACTTTCCCGTGGGTGAGCTTCTGGCCGGCGCCGACGGGCAGGTCGAGGTTCTCGCTGAAGTTGACGGCGACGTGCGGCCAGGCGCGCACCGAGTAGGCGGAGGATGCGCCGTCGCGTCGCCAGAGTTCGGCGCCGTCTCTCTCGGATCTGACGTAGGTGAGTCCGGCGGGTTCGAACAGGTCGCGCCATTCGCAGACTTCGGCGAGGGCGTCGAACGGGCCGACCTGCCCGGGGGCGTACGTGGTGGGCCGCGGCCGTGCGGGCGGCACCCGGTAGGCGGCGGGCTCCGGGTCTGGGAGGTCGATGGAGTAGAGGAGCGTGGCCAGGTCGTCGAGGGTGTAGGTGGTGCCGGACGCTTCGACGATCTCGCACGGGCGGGCGAGTCCGGCCTTCCGGTTCACGGTGCCGGGGATCCTCAACACGCGGGCGAGGTCGCCGACGCCGCGGCCGTAGTGCCAGCCCAGTGAGCGGGCGGCGGCTTCGATGACCAGCTGCCAGCGGGTGGACAGGGTGACGATGTCGTCGTAGTCCGCGGCGGTGATGGTGTGCGGCTGGTCGAGGAGGTGCCACGGGTAGAGGCCGCCGCCCGAGTTGATCCACATGGTGGGCTCCGGCAGCCCGGCGGTGGCGAGGATCTGTCGGGCGGCGTCGGTGTCGGGCGGGAGCGGCAGTGTGACGTGGTGGTGGCCTTTCGGGCAGTCGTCCGCGCAGACTTCGTGCTTGTGGCCGGGGCCGTCGATGTCGATGTCGGCCCAGAAGCCGGGCCAGCTGAGGGAGAGGTCGGCGAGGCCTCGGCCGCCGGGCGGGGGCGCGGCGCGCAGGGTGGTGACGCGGGCGTAGATGCCCTGCTTGCCTTGGGCGTCGAGTTTGGCGACGTACGCCACGGCGGCGGCGAGGCCGTCGGGGTTGGTGGTGAAGTGGGCGCCGGTCCAGTTGCCGGTGGCGACGATGTTGAGTAGGCCGGGGGCGCCTCCGTGGAGGGTGGTGAGCCATGCGCGGACCTGGGTGAGGTCGGCTGTGTGGTGTGGCTGGTGGTGTTCGGAGGCGTTCAACCCGGTTCCCCTCGGTGGTGCGGTGGTGCTCGGTTGGGTGGTCAGGTGTGGGGTGGGGCTGGTCTTCGCCAGCGGTGCCGTGCGCGGGTTAGAAGAGGGCGTCCTGGGCGCGCTGCTGGTGGGGTTCTTCGGTGACGGGTCCGGCTTCGCGGGCTTTCTGCCGGTGTCGTGGCGCGCATTCGTGGCAGGTGAGGGCGCTGTAGAGGGTGCGCCTGGGTTGGCGGCCGGTGATGACGAGGGTGGCTGGCCTGCGGCAGGTGCTGCACCGGCTGAGCCAGGACATCGGGGTCTCCGAGGGTGTTCATGCGCGCCATTCCTTGACGGGGATGCCGGCGCGGGCGGCGCGGCGGGCGCAGTCGGTGGCGCCGCGGCTGTTGTCCTTGATGAAGGCGAGACAGAGGTCGGCGCCGAGGTCGACCATGTGCTGGTTGCGGTTGATCCCAGCTGCGGGGCAGTAGGTGGTGCCGTCGCCGCGGCGGCGCCGGTGGGTGCGACACAGGGTGCTGCAGGGGGCGGCCCAGTCGGCGGGGTGGCGTTCGACGGTGACGCCCGCCCATGCTGAGGCGATCCGGTCGGCGAGCGCGTCGGCGCCTTGCGGGCAGGCGCCGTGGACCACGGTCACGTTCTCGGGGCCGTGCTGGCTGATGATGTTGGCGAGGGCGTCGCGGATGGACTGCTCGTTCGACCAGGTGCGGCTGCCGGTGATGAGGATGCGGTAGGTCACGTGGTCACGTCCGTGAGGAGGTCGGTGTCGATGGCGAGGACGACGCCGGGGGCGAGCCGTACGAGGGCCCGCCCGTCCTCGTGGGCGCGTGCGGCCTGGGCGGCGGCTTCGGGTGTGAGGCCGGCGTCGGTGAGGCGGCGCATCAGGTCGGCGATGCGCAGCTCTCGCTGGGGCCATTCGCGGTTGCGGCTGAAGCGGGTGGGCTGGAGCCAGCCTTGCCGCGTCCAGTGGTCGAGGCGGCGGTAGGTGAGGCCGCGGTCGAGCACGGCCTGGAGGGTGAGGTAGCGGTCAGGCATGGTGGGCCGCCTTGGCGAAGAGGGCGCTCTGGTCGGTGATGGGTGGCAGGAGGGTGCGGACGGGGATGCCTGCGGCGGCGGCCTTCTTCATGCAGTCGCGGGTGCCGGGGCCCTGGCCGGGGAAGGCGACGCATTCGTCGGCGCCGAGTTTGACCATCTCGCCGTTGCGGATGGGGCCGGCTGCGCGGCGGTGGGTCTTCCAGTCGGCGGGGTGTTCTTCCTCGACGACGTCGGGGTGCTGCTGGCACCAGAGGTGGATGAGCCAGTCGGCGGACCGATCGGGCCGGTGCCCGTTCTCGGCGCGTGGGTAGGCGGCGCCGTGGACGATGGTGAGGTTGGGGTGGATGGCGTGGATGCGGCTGAGCTCCGACCAGATGTGGTGCTTGTCGTCTCGGTCGCGTCCGCCGGTGGTGAGGACGCGCCAGGGTTGCTGCTGCCATGTCCAGGTGCGGCAGCGGTTGTCGGGGGTGCATCTGTGTTTGAGTGGCGGGCAGTGGGCGGTCTGGCCGGGTTCTGGTTGTCCGGCGAGGGCGGCGGGTGTGCAGGTGGGGCAGCGGTAGCCGACGGTGTAGGGGCGTGTGGGGGTGGCGCCGCAGTGTCGGTTTGCGGCGGCGTCCCAGCGTCCGCACGGCTGGCTCATCCGGTCACCTCGAACAGAGGTGTGGTGACGTTCGGGAACGGTCGATTCGACCAGAGCACTTCTGTGCGGCGCTGCCAGTCGAGCGCCTGACCGGTGTGAGCGTCCAGCTCGACGCGATGCCATCCGTCGTACAGCTCGTCGTACAGCGGAGAGTGGTAGCCGGACAGCACCACCGTCGCGCGGCAGGCCTCGAGGTGCTTGGCCAGTTCTCGATGCTGGGTCTCGTCGGTCATCTCGTGGCGGTAGTTCCGCGCTCTGGTCGAGCCGAGGTAAGGCGGGTCCACGTACAGCAGCACGTCGCGGTGGCGGCCGTAGGCGTCGATCAGTTCTTGTGCGGGGCGGCATTCGAGCGTGACCGATGCGAGGCGTTCGGCTGCCGGGGCGAGCCGGGCGACGTAGCCGGCGAGGTAGCGCGGCATGCCGGAAGAGGATCCGGCGGGGTCTTGGAAGTGCCTCCATCCGGTTTGGCGGAGGGTTCCGGCGCGGCCTTGGGCGAGCTTGACCCAGACGAGGCGTGCGCGTTCGAGGTCGGGTTGGGCATCGAGGTCGGCTTCGCGGGCATCGAGGTATTCGGCGCGGCTGTGCGGGGTGAGGGCGCACGCCCGCTCGAGTTCGAGCGGGCGGTCGCGGAGAACTCGCCAGAACGTCATGAGGTCCTGGTCGAGGTCGTTGACGGTCTCCATCCGAGAGGGTCGCTTGGCGAGTAGGACGGCGAGGGACCCGGCGAAGGGTTCGACGTAGTGGTCGTGCTTGCCCAGCAGGGCGGCGATCTTGAGGGCAAGCGTCTGCTTGGACCCGTAGTACGGAATGGGCGGTGCAGTCACGCGATCCTCCGAAGTCCTCGGAACGGGCGGACGACGGTGCGGCCGTCGGGGTGGCGGATGGCGGCGTTGCGTGGCGCCCCGGGCGGCGGGGTCACCCAGTGCAGCCAGGGCGGGCATGGTGCGGGCGGGTTGTGCTTGGAGGGGAGGGCGAACCGGCAGATGAGTTCCACCGGTTCGCCGGCCAGCAGGTAGGTGCGGGTCATGTGGTGATCCGGAGCGCCATGACGATCTGCTGGTGGCTGCCGTCCTCCGAGCGGAAGAGGGCGGGCTGGACGGGCCCGGTCATGCCGATCCGGGCGGTGCCGGGGATGGCGCCGAGCGCGTCGAGGAGGAACGCGCGCTGGAAGGCGATCTCGATGGGGTCGCCGTCGAGGGTGCAGTCGAGGGTTTCGTTGCCGCGGCCGATGTCGTCGCCTCCGGCGCGGACGGTTACCTCCGACTTGGTGAAGGCGAGCCGGATGGCGGTGCTCTTGCGGTCGGCGACGAGGGCGACCCGCTTGACGGCGGCGGCGAGGGCGGGGGCGTCCACGGTGGCGGTGATGGTGGTGTCCATGGTGACGCGGGCGCGGTAGTCGATGAACTGGTTGTCGAGCAGCCGGACGGTGCTCGTCCTGTCGGCGGTGGTGAAGGCGGCCATGGCGTCGTTGACGGCGATGCCGACGGGCCCGCTGCCGAGGCTCTTGGCGATGTCGTGGAGGTGCTTGCCGGGGATGAGTGCGGACAGCGGGGCTGCGACGGGCGTCCAGGTGGTGTCGGTGACGGCGAGCCGGTACCGGTCGGTGGCGGCGAGGGTGAACGTCTCTCCGTCGGTGTCGAGGCGGATGCCGGTGAGCATCGGGAGCGTGTCGTCGTTGCTGGTGGCGGGGTGGACCTGGGCGACGGCGGCGGCGAGCGCGGCGGCGTCGATCTGTCCGGCGGGCTGGGGCGGCTGCGGGAGGGTGGGGTAGTCGTCGGCGTCGAGGAGGCGGATGGCGAACTCGGAGCGTCCGGCCCGGATGGTGGCTTCGTCGCGGGTGGCGGTGAGGTCGACGAGCAGCCGGTCGGGCAGGGCCTTGGCGACTTCGGCGAGGAGCCGTCCGGGGACGACGATGCGGCCCGGCTCGGCGACTTCGCAGGTGATGGTGGCGCGGGCGCTGGCGTCGTAGTCGAAGGCGGACACGGTGAGCTGGTCGTCGGCGGCGTCGAGCAGGAGGCCGGACAGGACGGGGACGGTGGACCGGAGGGGTAGGGCGCGGGCGGTCCAGGCGACCGTGTCGGCGAGCAGCTTGGGGTCGATGGCGAGTTTCACTGGGTGTCTCCCTCGTCGTCGTCGCTGTTGTGGCGGTAGAGGCAGGTCTGGCAGGTGCCGGGCGCGGCGGGGTCGAGCCATCCGGAGCCCTCACGCGGGTCGGAGTCGACGGCGAGGAGGTCTTCGCAGTCGGGGTAGATGTGGCCGATGAAGATGGGCGGTTCGCCGAACAGGCCTGCGGTGACGTCTTCGCCGCCGGGGTACCAGGGGCGGATCCAGCCGATCCACGGCGGGGCGGTGGTGGTCATGCTGCTGCGGTCCCTTCGGTTTGCTGGCGGGTTCGGCGTGCGCGTGCGCGTTCGGGTGGGGTGAGGCCGCCCCAGATGCCGTCGGCGGTCTGGTCGGGGTGGGTGAGCGCGAAGTTGAGGCATTCCGGCTGGACGGGGCAGGCACGGCAGATGCTTTTGGCGGCGCGGACGTCGGGTTTGCCGTTGTGGTAGGAGAGCGGGAAGAAGTTCTCGGGCTCGTAGTTGCGGCAGAGCCCGCGCCGGGCCCAGTCGGTGGTGGGCATGGCGGCCTCCCCGGGGAGGGTTTTCGAGGTGGTGTGGAGGCGTTCGGCGGTGCGCGTGCTGAGGCCGAGCTGGTGGGCGATGGTGTCGAGGGTGTAGCCGGCGCGGGCGAGCCGGGCGACGGTGTGGGCGCGTTCGATGGTGCGCTGGGTGAGGGTGGTCATGCGGTGCGCTCCAGTTGCTGGCCGGTGATGGCCTCGACCAGCGCGGAGATGATGATCTCGGCGACGGGCGGGGTGACGGCGTTGCCGTACTGCCTCACGCGCTCCCGCTTGTTGCCGAGTACCACGTAGTCGTGGCCGAACGCCATGGCGCGGCCGATCTCGTGGGGTTCGAGCATGCGGAAGAGCACGTCGTCGAGGGGGATGTCGTCGAGCCCGTTGACGACCGCGTACCGGTCGCGGGTGGACAGGGTGCCGACGGGTTCGGTGGCGGGTCGGGCGTAGCCGTTGCCGTAGTAGGGGACGAGCAGGGTTTCCCAGGTGACGAGCGACTGGTGACCTGCGGCGGTGAGGGTGCGCACCGGCTCGTCGAACGGGGTGCACATCTGGGCGGCGTCGCCGCGCGGCGTGTTGTTGCGCATCACGAACCCGGGCGGGGTGACGAGGCCGTGGTGGTTGCCGGAGGCGGTGACGGTGGCCAGGGCCTCGCCGACGGAGCGGGCATCCGAGCCGCCGCCGCGGAGTTCGGCGACGAACGGCAGCCACGCCAGCCCTGTCTCGTTGCGGGCGGTCTGGGTGCGCAGCGGTGCGTCGGCCGGCGAGGCTTCCTTACCCTCGCGGCCCTCGACGGGGACCAGGAGGGGAGGGACGACGAGGCCGTGGTTGCCGCCGTCGGCGACGACGGTTGCGAGCGGCTCGGTGCCGGCCCGGAGGCTGCGGTTGCGGCCGGAGCGGAGGGGCACCAGGAACGGCGGGATCGCCACCCCGTCGTTCTCTCGCGTCGTCCGGGTCGGCATCGGTTCCTCGACTGATGTTGCCTCGGTGCGCCAGGTGCCGCCTGCGGGCACCATGAGCGGCGGTGCCACGAGGCCCTTGGTCGTGGCGGTGGTTTGCGTCGGCATCGGCTCGAGCACGTCGCGGCCACGGTTCGAGTGGTTGTTGTCGAGGATCCACGGCCGGGCGTACTTCTGCAGGCCCGCCCGGATCCGGGCGAGCGTCTTGTCGGCGAGCGGCCGGGCGCGGTCGCCGATCCGCTGGCCCGGCAGTGACCAGTCGATGGCGTAGAGGGCGGGCAGCGCGAACGGCTCGACGATGGCGTTGCGGCAGGTGGCGCGGGGACACCGGTAGACGTATTGCTGCCGGTAGCGGCCCATGTCTGCGCCGGGTTGCTTGAACACCTGCACGGCGGACACCCACTGATCGCAGGTAGGGCAGTAGGCGGCCGGGCGGAGCCACTTGTCCCATTCCGGGTCGCGGCCGAGAGTGCGGTGCCAGTAGGCGACGTACAGCCGGTCCCTGCTTTGCGGCGCCATCGGGGTGCGGCCGGCGGGGGCGTGCATCGAGTTCATGGCGATGACACGGGTCCTGTACCCGAGCTTGCGGATCTCGTTCAGCCAGCGGTCCCACTGATCCCACGCGCGTACGTCGACCACGTTCTCGACCACGCCGGCCAGGACGAGCCCGCCACGGTCCTGCACGCCGCGCAGGTAGAGCGGCACCTCCTCCATCAGGGCGCGCGACCGCTCAGCCTCCTCGTCCTTCTCCGGGTCGTCGAAGAGGACGCCTTGGAGAGTGGCGTCGAAGTCGCGCTTCTTGCCGCGGGCGACGGACCATTGCGGGCATTCGGGTGAGGCCCAGAAGATGTCGCAGACGGGCCAGCGGTCGACGGGGGCTTCGCGGATGTCGCCGAGGTAGTGGTCGGTGGTGGGGAAGTTGGTGGCGTGGCTTTCGATGGCGCGTTGCCAGTGGTTGGCGGCGCGGGTCACCTCGACGCCGGGGACGGCGTGGGCACCTTGTGAGCTGCCGCCTGCACCGCAGTTCCCGGTCCAGTGCACGAGGCCGTTGCGGCGGCACAGCCACGTACCGTGCTCGACGGTGGGGCACCACACGATCCCGGTGTAGGTGGTCCACTCGGCCACGGCCTGGCGAAGCGGCTTTGCGGTGACCCGCTCCAGGAGCGACACCCGCCACATCGGATAGGGGACGCCCTTGTGCTGCATCTCCCATCGGTGGAGCGACGTGGCCCGGCCAGCCAGGATGGCTGCGAACTGGAACCCTTCGGCCCGGTCCTGCCGGTTCTGCGACAGGGACGAGTCCCGCGCGCCGTCGCGCACCCGCGTTGTGCCGTCGGCGAGCATCGACGTCTCGATGAGCAGGTCGAGTTGCTCGGCGGTGAGCGTGAGCAGCCAGTTCGGGTCGAGCACATGGTCTGGGGCGGCGGCGAGGATGGGCGCTGCGGCGGCGACGTTGAGCCGCCAGTACCGGGTTCCCTCGTAATCCGCGACGTTCCAGGCAGGCTGGCCGACTGTACGCCCAGCGCGGCCGATGGGAGGGCCGTAGAGCGCGGTCAGTGCCCGCGTGATCCGCTCGCACTTCGAGGGGTTCACCGAGGGCGACTGGGACAGGTGAATGCCGCCGTTCGAGCGGTAGCTGCCCTCGGTCCATGCCCATCCGACCAGCTCGACGAGCGCGTCGGGCTGGCTGGGGTGGCTCGGGTGCTGGAAGGGTGCGCTTCGGACGACCGACGATTCCAGGGTGAGCTGGTCGGAGGTGCGGATCTGCCATTGAAGCTGGCGTCCGGATGGTGTGCTGACGCGCTGCTGGACGGGCCAGCGGTGGCCGGCTGTCACCAATGCTGAGATCGCTTTGCCCTCGACCTTCAACACCTTCTCGTCGGCCACGTCGAAGACGTTCATTCGCTGGATCGGTGCCCAGCGGGCGATGCCGTCAGCGGTGTTGAGGCTGGCGACGAGGTCTCCGACGGCGACCTGGTCGTGGCGGCGCCATCCGCGGTTGGTGAGGATCTCGGTTTCGGTGTCGGCGCAGAACCAGTCCATCAGCGTGAGCACGGCACCTCCTCGGCGGGGGCGAGGAGGTGTCGTCGAGCCCGGCGAAGTGCTGGAGCAGGGCGGCGAACGTGGAGCCGTCCATGGTCACGTACCAGTCGGCGGGGTTGGCCTTGCCGCGGCGCTTGTGCCAGACAGCTGCGATCTGCGCGCCGTCGTTGTCACGCTCGATGTGGGCTTCCTTCAGCCATTCGCCGAGTTCGGCGCGGGCCTGGTTCTTGGCTTCGATGACGACGCCGGGGATTCCGGCGATGTCGCCGCGGTCCTTGGCGGCTCCGGCGAGGCGGCGTTCGGCGTGGATGAAGCCGAGGCGGCGGAGGTAGTCGACGATGGCGCGTTCGGCGGCGGAGCCTTTGTCCTTGTTGCGGCTCATCAGGCCTCCTGGGCGGGTGTGGGTGATGGCTGTGGGCTGATGCTCGGAACCGGGTAACCGGTCGGGTCGGGCTGGCGAGCAAGCCACATAACGGTGGCGACGAGCACGGCGGCGGTGATGGTGGCGAGGAGGGCGATCAGCCAGGCGTCGAGGCGGTTCACCGTCGCCGTCCGAGGAGTTCGTCGGCGTCCTCCAGCGCGGCACCGAAGCCGGTCGCTTGCGGGTGTTTGGAGGCGGTGATGATGCGGTTGAGCGCCTGCTTGTAGCGGGAGCCGTAGGCCCAGTGGCCGCCGATGGCGCCGGCGAGTATCCAGAGGATGGTGAGGGCGACGTCATGCATGGGCCACCGCCTGGCGTGCGGCGTCGCGCATGGCGGTGACGACCTGCGCGGGGGTGCGGTCGGGGTGGTCGTTCCAGTTGCCGATGTGCTCCGACAGTTCGCGCCTCGACATCTGCTCCGGCGGCACGTCGGGGGTGATGTGCGCGGCGAGGGCGCGGGCGGCGTCGAGTGCAGCCTGCCTGCGCGTCCTCCACGTGTGGAGGTCGGTGTCGTAGGCGTCGCTGTGGAAGCCGCCGTCGTCGGTCTCGTAATCGATGACGGCGGGGCCGAAGGAGGGGTCGTCGTTCCAGTCCTCCGGGTCGAGTCCACAGACTTTGCCAATAGCTCCGGCGGAGCAGTAGCCATCCCGGGTGTGGAACTCATCCTTGGCGTGGCCTTCGGTGACGATCAGGTTGGCGGCGCGGGTGAGCACCGCGCCGGTGGCGAGGTCGAGGCTGGTCATCGGGTGCCGCCCGTCTTCGCGTCGGCGCACGGCGTGCACTGCTCGGGCTGCTGCTTCCAGTCGGCGGCCCGTTCGTTCAGTTCTGCGAGGATCTCCTGCCGGGTCTTGGGCTGGCCGGCCGCGTTCTTGTTGAACGGGTTGATGGTCTGGGAGAAGGTGCGGCTCCTGCGGGTTTTCTTGCCGCAGTTGGGGCAGGGCAGGTTCTTGCTGGCTTGCAGGTTCTCGAACTTCTGGGTGTAGCTGGTCACGGTTGTGCCTTCCTGTGCGGGGCGTGGACGGGCTTGTAGGGGCGGCCGGTGGCCGCCCGGGCGAGGGCGGCCAGGGAGCGGCGGGCCAGGCGTGCCCGCCGCCTCAACGGGGCACAGAGCACGCGGCGCAGGCGGGCCCGGAGGGTTGGGCGGAGCCACACGTACTCGCCCGCGATGACGACGACCAGGAGCAGCGCCCACGCCGCGTGCCCGGTCACGACCCGGCCGCCGCGGTGGCGCCGTTCTCGTACGGGTGCCCGCCGCGCTCGACCGGCGGCTCCACCACGCCGGGCAGGTCCGCCGGTCCGCCGAGCTCGTACTCCAGGTGGCGGCGCCACCGCTCCGCGTACGCCCTCGCCGCCATGGCGGCTTCGTCGGCGTCCGCGGCGCGCTGGAGGTGCTCGCGGGCGACATCGCGTTCGTGGCCGCCGATGCTGGCGAGCCGGTCGGCTTCTGCGGTCGCTCCGGCGTACAACTTGCGGAGCGTGTCGGCGATGGCCGGGTCTCCGGTCGGCGCGGCAGGGGTCTCGTGCTGCTGGTCGGTGGTCATGGCGTCAACGCCTCCTGCTCTGCTCGGGCGGGTGCGGGCTCGACCGGCCACGCCCCGCTGATCACCGCGTTCGGGTCGTGCTTGTCGCCGGCCTTCGGGCTGCGCAGCCACTCCTGGTAGGAGGCGGCCTGCTCGGCGGCCCACCGCTGCTGGCTGGCGTGGAGGGTGGGCAGGTCGACGGCGAGCTGGTCGAACAGGTGCCGGTCGTCGCCGCGTCCGGCTTGGATGCGGGGCCGCTGGTTGCGCGGCATGGCTGCGATGGCGCCCATCCGCCAGGCGATGCGGGCGGAGATGAGGGCGTCGTAGCGGGCGCCGTGCGCGTCCTCGTCGACCCACGGGATGCCGAACACGGTCGCGCACGTCTTGAGGGCGTGGGCGCCCTGCTCCTCGCTCACCCGGCGGCGCCAGCGGTCCACGTGCTTACTGATCACGAGGGTGTCGATGACGGGGCCGTACGAGCCGCCGCACCACTCGATCAGCGGCGGCTCGCCGTGCCGGATCAGCTCGGCGTTGAGGACGGTGAGGTCGTAGCGGACGTTATGCCCGATGATCGGGGTTCCGCTGGCCCAGACGTTCGCGACGGCGGTGGCGATGCGCGGGATCGCCTGCTCGGCGGGCATGCCGTGTTCGCGGACGTGCTCGGTTGTGTGGCCGTGAATCTTGGTGGCCTCTTCGGGGATCTCGACGCCGGGGTTGACGAGGAGGGGCGGCAGGTCGATGGGGTCCTGCCCGCCGCCGACCTGTCCGAGATAGGCCTCGACGATGCGGGCGTCGTGCGGGTTGGGTGAGGTCGTCTCGAAGTCGAGGGCAGCGAGTCTGCCGAGGTGCCAGGACATCAGGCCACCTCGGCGGGCTCGTCGACCAGGTCGGCTTCCACCGGCTCGCCGTCGTCCTGGGCCGCGTTCTCGCGCTCCAGGCGGTCGATCACCTTGGAGGCTTCGTCGAGGGTGAGTTCGTTGCGGGAGGTGACCTGCCGGTCGGCGGGCCGCTGGAGCACCTCGTTGACAAAGGCGAGCGCGGCGTCCCGGTCGGTGAGGCCGGCCTCGCGCATGGCGGCGCCCATCTTCTTGAGCTGCGCGGGCGAGATCATGCGCGGTTGCTCCGGCTCCGGCGCGGCCGGGGGCGCGGGCTGCTCGGCGGGCCCCTGCCGGGCGGTGACGATCTCCTCGACGGTGACCCGCGCAGGACCGCCGCCACCACCGGGCGATTCGCCGTCGAGCTCCTCGGCCGCGTACGGCATGGCGTACAGGACGTCGGCGGCGATCAGCCTGCAGATCTCGCCGGTGGCGCGGGCCACGAGCATGGTCTGCGGCTGCTTCCTCCACTGGTCCTTGCCGGTGAGGCCGAGCTGGGCGGCGCGGGCGATCGTCCACTCGACCTGCTGCCAGTCCTGCTCTCCGGCCCGCCGGCCGCGCATGATGCACCGGTCGGGGGTGGACTCCACCACCTGCACGCTGTGGCCGCGGGACTGCACGAGGCCGCGCATGGCGTGGGCGCGGAGGGCGGGCGTGCCCTGGATGACGTCGATCGACCGGAGGGTGGCCATCGGCTGCAGCCCGAGCTCTTGGCCGGCGAGGATGGCGGCGGTGAGGTCGTCGGGCTTGCCGCGTAGGGATGCGGGGACGAAGCTCGTGCGGGCCAGGGAGGTGGCCACCTGGGCGGCTTGGCGTGCCTCGTACGCCCACAGGACGAGCGTGCTGGCTGAGGCTCCCGTGGGGACGACTTCGGCGGGCGTGTGCTGCCCGTTGGTGATGGCGATCTCGGTCACAGGTTCTCCTCGCGGTGGGCCCAGGCAGGCAGGGTGATGAGTTCGATGTCGTCGCTGTAGCCGGGCCAGTAGTCGGCCTCGACGCAGGCGGCGTAGATCTCCATGGCGCGGCGGTTGCGTTCGCGGGCCAGGTGGAGGGCTTCGTCGTCGAGCTGGACGACGGTGACGAGGTAGGGCGGTTCTTTCTCCTGGAAGACGAAGACGAACGCGGCGTCCTGGTCGGCGAGGTCGAGGGCTTGGGCTCCGCGTAGGTACCACTCGGTTTGCTGGTGGTAGCCGTGCTCGTGCACTGCCTTGGCGATGGCGCGCGGGCTGGCGGAGCGGCAGGTTTTGTAGTCGGGGACGATGAGCCGCCGGCCGGGCTTGGCGTTGGGGTGCCAGTCGAGGCGGGCGCGGCACCAGACGTCGGTGTCCGGGTCTTGCCAGATGAGCGTCTGTTCGGGCTGGCCGTGGTCGGGGTCGAAGAGCGCGGAGGCGACGGGGTGGCGTCGGATGGCGTCGGCCATGGCGCGCACCTGCTCGTATTCGGGGCGTTTGAGCGGGATGGCGCCGCGTGCGCGGATGTCGGCGACCTTGGCTTTGGTGTCCTTGTCGTCCCATCGGTCTTTGTCGACGAGTACGAGGTCGGGGCCGGAGCCGAGGACGAGCTTGTGCGCGGCTGAGCCGAGGTCGAACACCTTCTTGGGCGGCGGCGGGTTGAGTTGTTCGTGCCGGAAGATGGCGGGGCAGGACGGCGGCAGTAGGCGGCGGGCGCCGCTGCTGGACAGTGAGCCGCCAGGTACGGGGTCGGCGTGGTAGACGTGCTCGGGCATGTCGTAGACGCCGGGGCCGTCGATGGCGGGTGCGTCGAGGAGGTCAGTCACGGTCGGCCTGCTCCTCGCGGTAGGTGTGTTCGGCGTCGGCTCCGATGTCGGGGCCGCCGCGCCAGGTCGGCCGCTGGACGGTGTCGCGCCAGTTCAGGAGTTCGGTGACGGGGTCGGCCAGTCGTTCGGCGGGCGGCCCGTGGAGGGGCTCGACGTGGGCGGGGTCGACTTCGGCGGTGAGGAAGTCGGCGAATCGGTCGGCGACCGCCCTGTCCTCGAAGGGTCCGTACGGGCGATGCTGCGGCTGGTCGGTGAGTCGGACGATCCACATGGTCAGCAGCCCTTCCGGCAGCGGGTCGAAGTGCGCGGGTTGACGGCTCCGCAGTGGCAGATCCAGGTGGAGGGGGTGCCGGGCGGGAGCCACGGGAGCTTGCCCTTGGGTGCGGTCTTGGCCATCAGGCACCGTCCGAGGTGTTGCGCCGATTGAGGAGTTGCTCCCAGGTGGAGCGGGGCTTGGGTGTCTGCGTCTCGACGCGGTGTGTGGTGCGTCGGCCGGTGGGGAGGCACTTCTCGGCGGCGCGGCGGGTTTTGCGCCAGACGCGGGCGTTCTCGGGCTTCATCGGGCGCCGCCTCGGGTGCATCCGCCGTCGATGAGGTCGAGTTGCATGCCGACGGGCAGTCGGTCGACGTGGCTGCCGCCTCGGCCGCGTCCGTCTTGCCAGATGACGACCATGTGGCCGGGGCCGTCGGGGTGGGCGTCGCTGATGCGGATCGGGGCGCCGTCGTTGAGGGTCGGCGTGCTGACGATCTGTCGGTGGTGTAGGTCTCGGGCGACCATCAGCGGTCACCCCTTGCGGCCCAGTCGGCGGCGCGGATGCAGTCGACGGTCGCTCCGTCGGGCAGGTGGATGATGCCGGTGGCGGGCTCCTGGTCGATGGGGTTGTCGAGTTGGGCCCAGTGGATGGTGTGGCCGCCCCGGTCGTCCTTCTCGATGCGTTCGATGGTGGCGACGGTGCCGTTGTCGGTGAGGATGATGTGGCTGCGGTATCCGGCGTGGAGGCCGCGGCCTTCGACGGGGATGGTCTTGAAGGTGGTGGCGGTGTTCATCGAGTCCTCCTCGCGGCGATGCGCAGGATGGCGGCCACGTCCGTGCGGGTGCGGGTGACGTCCCACAGCGGCAGGTCGCGCGGGTGCAAGCCCAGCGTGTGGGCGAGCTGCTGGACGGCGGCCCGGGAGAGGTTCGGGTCGCGGGTGGCGAGCCGGAAGGCTTCGGGCAGGCTGGCGTTCATGGGTGCGGAGACGCGGCGGGCGGCCCGGTGCAGGACGCTGGCGGCCGTCTCGGCGGTGGCGAGGGTGAGCGTGCTCATCGGCCGGCCTCCGCGTCGTCCTCAAAGGGGCGCAGGTCGGCGATGGCGGCGAGCGGGCCGAAGTGGCAGCCCTGGCTGATCAGGTGGTCGGCGAAGGTGCTGGCCGCCGTGTTGGGGGTGTCTCGGTGCCGGAGCCACACGTGCTGGTCGTCCTCGAATGCGGTGATCTTCCACACGTGGTTGTGGTCGTCCTTGGTCCAGATGACGGCGTCGCCGCGCTGGGGCGTCCATTCGGCGGCCTGGCGGGCACGCCGCGCCCGGTCGAGGGCTTCGTCCATGGCCTGGGCGGCGGCGGTGACGCGCTCGTCGTAGGCGTCGTGGCGGGCAAGGTCGATGGCCTCGTGGGCGGGCAGCTCGAAGAGGCGGACGATGAGGGCGGCGAGGAGCATGGTGCGCTGGTGGCCGCCGCCGGTGTCGAGCTGGTGCTCGTCCGCGTAGGTGGCGAGGACGTTGATGATCTGGTCGGCGGTGCTGGTTGCCGTGGTGGCGGGTGCGAGAATCGTGGTCACGATCCGCGTCCTTTCGAGAGTGGTGATTGCGGGTCGGGGGCCCGTTCCGTTGCAGCGGGGCGGGCCCCGCGCCTGTCGCCTTACGGCGTGGCGGGGTCGGGTTCTGGGGTGGGGTAGCCGAGCACCTGGAGCAGCGCGGGTTTGGGGACGACGTAGGCGCCTCCGAGCCGGAGCACCGTGCACGGGAACTGGCCTTGGCGGGCGAGTTCGTGGGCTTTGGTGCGGCCCATGCAGAGGGCGCGGCCTGCTTCGACGAGGGGGACGCTGACGGGGAGGGCGCGGAGTTCGTCCTCGGTCATGCGGGGCTTGGTGTCGGCCATGGATGCTGTCCCTCTGTCAGCTCTCGGAGGGGGTGAGGTCGTCGTGTTCGGCCAGGTAGCGGCGGAAGGAGCGGCGGTAGACCTTGCGCTGGCCGAGGATGAGCTTGGACTTGAGCCGGCCGGTGCGGATGAGCTTGTAGGCGCTGCTGCGGCTGACGCCGAGCATGTTCATGACCTCGGACAGGTCGTAGAACAGCGCGGGGTCTTCTGGGTCTCCTCCGCAGATGCAGCCTCCGCACACGCAGTGTGTGGGTGAGGCGGTGGTGGTTGCCATGCCGCAATCATGTACGCACACCTGTGCACAGCGCAAGACAGATACGCACACCCGTGCACACTTTTTACTTGAGCGGTGGGTGACGGGCTCGATACCAGGGGGTTACGTGTGGGCGTGACTCGTTGTTAGGTGTGCATGGGTGGGATAGGGTGTGTGCGTAGGTGTGCAGAAAAGTGCATCTCAGACATTGGGGAAGGTAGAGTCGTGGCTACCCAACCGGTCCCGCCGGAGGCTGCCCTCATCAAGGAGCGCCGCCTGAACCGCATCCCGAAGATGGGCGCACCCGCCGCCGCTGCGGCAGCAACCGAGGCCGGCGTGAAGATGTCGCCGGAGGGGTGGAGGAGCATCGAGAACGGACGCTATGACGCGCCGGAGGACAAGCTCGCCATCATGGCCCAGGTGGTGGGTGTCACCGCCGAGGAGCTCGCGGAGATCGGCCGTCACCGCGGCCGGGAGAACGCGGCGAAGGCGGCCAAGCTGATGGAGTCGCATCTGCGTCGGCGCGCTGCCGCCGAGCCTGTGGTTGCGGCGTCCCCGCTCGATGTGGAGTCGACGCCTGAGCAGGTGCTGCGGATGATCCTGAAGGGGATCGACGACATCCGGGCGGCGGAGGGCTTGACGGAGAGTCAAAAATCCTCTCTGGAGAGGTCCCTTATGGAGGCTGTTGTGCAGTCTGTGGGCGGGCAGATTGTTCAAATCAGAACTACCCTGCAAATCCTGGGGGAAAAAGGCAGGTAGCAGACTTCGGGTAACCCTCCGGTCATGTCACGCTTACTCTGCGAAATTGTGTCTGGCGAGTCCCTGTTTTCGGGCTTACTGTGGAGCGGCTACGTGGGGGACAACGGTGTCGACGTGGTCGGAGGGGACAGTGACCAGGATCAAACGGGCAGTTGTCGTGTCCGGGGCATGGATGGGGTGGGGTGGTGCTGCCGGGGTGACGGCGCTGGCCCCATTCCATGAGATCGCCCACGAGCATCCGTTCCTCGTTCATCGGCTGTTCGCCCTGTTCGCGATGGTGGCCATGCTGTTGAGCGTGGTGTGGCTGATCGATCGGGCGCGGCGGCCGGAGATTCCGGTTCCCGCGAAGACCGCTTACGATCTCGGCGTCGAGTTCGGTAAAGGGCTAGGGCGGATGGAGGCGGAGCTCGCGCGGTGGAACGCTCCGGATCAGAGCCTTAATCCGATGGTCGGAGGGATAATGGATGGGAGGGGCACGCCTATGCGGCGGCGACTCTGAACCATATTCGGTTCGATCTTAGAAAGGGGTAGCCGCCACTGCCCCTTTTTTGTTTCTCCAGCCGTGGGTGGAGGGGAATGGCCTGTGGACGGTAACCCGTACAAGCGCTGCCGGTGCGCCGAGAACGGCCGGGACCTGGGCAACAGATGCCCAAAGCTGCGCCGTAAGGACGGCGCCTGGAACCCGAGGCACGGCGTCTGGTACGGCAAGGAGGAGTTGCCGTCGGGGCCGGACGGGAAGCGGTCGAATCTGAAGCTCGGCGGGTTTGCGTCCGAGGCGGACGTGGTCGAGCGGTTCCAGCAGATCGGCCGGCTGCTCGACATCCCCGACCCCGGTCCGGAAGGCCATGAGGCGCGGATGGAGATCGTGGCGATGGTGAAAGCGGCGCACCGTGGCAGCGCGGCGTGGCCGGACTTCGAGGAGCTGCACCGCAAGTACCGGGCCGGGCAGCCGCTCCAGTCGATGACGTTCGGGGAGTACTGGCGGCAGTGGGTGGAGCGGCGGAAGCGTCTGCAGGACATCCGCGAGTCGACGCTGCTCTCGTACATCAGCCCCCACGACACCCACTTCGGCGAAGTGCTCGACGGGGTGAGGCTCGACCGGCTGATGGTGCCCACCGTCGAGGCCGTGTTCGCGCGGATCGACGAGAAGAACGCCGAGCTGCTCGCCGCGCGCGCGTCGGACGATCCGGCGGTGCGGGCGAGCGTGCGGGGGAAGCGGCCGACGGGTCCGGTGACGAAGCAGCGGATCAAGGCGACCATTCGCACTGTGCTGGCGGACGCCGAGCGGGAGCGCCTCGTGTCGTTCAACGCAGCGGCGCTCGTCAAGCTGGACCCGGGCGAGAAGCCGGAAGGCCTCGTCTGGACGCGGGCCCGCGTCGAGGCCTTCCAGAGGGCGTACGAGAAGCGGTTCGCCGCCGAACGGGCGGCCCCGGTGAAGCCGAAGAAGCCGTTGGAGAGGTTCAAGGTGTGGTTGGCGACGCCGCGGCCGTCGCCGGTGATGGTGTGGACGCCGGCGCAGCTCGGCGCGTTCCTCGACCACGCGCTGACGGACAGGCTGTACGCGCTCTACCACTTGGTGGCGTTCCGGGGGCTGCGGCGGGGCGAGGCGTGCGGTGCGCGGTGGGTGGACGGGGATTTGGAGGAGGGGACGCTGGCCACCGCGAAGCAGCTGTCGAACGTCGGCCGCGAGGTGAAGGAAGGCCAGCCGAAGACGCGGGCCAGCAAGGCGACGGTGGCGCTCGACGCGGGGACGGTGGCTGTTCTGCGGGCGCAGCGTCAGCGTCAGCGTGAGGAGCGGCTGGCGTGGGGTGCCGGGTGGATCGACTCGGGCCGGATCTTCACGCGGGAGGACGGGTCGGAGCTGACCCCGGACTGGGTGAGCGAGCATTTCGAGCGGCTGACGTTCGCGGCCGGGCTTCCGCCGATCCGTTTCCATGATCTGCGGCACGGCGCGGCGACGCTGTCGCTCGCGGCGGGGACGGACATGAAGTACGTGTCGGCGATGTTGCGGCATTCGTCGCTGTCTATCACGTCTGACATCTATACGGCGGTTTTGCCGGAGTTGGCGCGGGAGGCGGCGGAGGCGAGCGTGGCTCTGGTTCCGCGTGCGGTGGTTCCCGGCGGGGGGCAGAGCGGGACGGCCGGTTCCCGTTCGGTTCCCGACCTGCATGTTGTCCGACCCACGGATTCCTAGTGTGGTGTTCCGCTGCTGGTCGGCGTGGTAGGGCGGGTGGGACTTGAACCCACGACCCACGGATTATGAGTCCGTGGGTTATCGTGCCGGGTTTGTTCGGGACGTGTCGCCGGATCATGGTTTCCGCTGGTGGGCGCGATGCCCTGGGACGACTGCGTGTCGGGTTTGTTCTCTCCAGCCGGGCCGGATCGGGACTGCCGGTTCCCGCAGGGTTCCCGGACGGCTTCGCTTCGCGAGGCGCACCGGAAGAACGTCAGCCCGTCCCGATTCGTTCTCTGGGATGGTGGCTGTCAACCCGGCTGCAATCGCGCGCATCCAAACTCCGGAAGCACACCCAGCCCAGCCCCGAAGGCGGACCTGATGAACGACAAGCCCGACAGCGTCACCATCGACCGGACCCTGCTCAAGCGCCTCGCCTCCTGGGCCGCGCTCGTCGTCGGCGCGCTGCTGATGCTGTGGCCCGTCACCCTGACCGTGTTCGGCACGACCATCACCGGCGACCCCGCGGTCCTGTTCGTCCTCCGCACCGGCGAACTCCTGGCGAAGATGGAGGAGTTGAGCGGCAACCCCTTCGCCGGCCTGGCCACCGCCCCCATGCAGTCCGTGCTGGTCTGGGCCTGGGCGCGGGTGATCCTCGGCGCGGTGCTCGTGATCGGCGCTCTCGCTGCGATGCTTCGCGGGCGGTCGAAGCCCGCGGGTCAGCCGCTGAGCTGACCTGGGGTCAGTTCTTGCCGATGAGGCGGGCACCCCACCGCACGTGGTGCCCGCGGCCGGCGCACGACCGGCACGGGCCGAACGCGCCCTTGAACATCGCGCTGTGCGACTCCTTCGACCGGCCGCACGCCGCGCACGGCCGGTACGGGTGGACGGCGCACGACCCGAGGTAGACGGCGGCGATGAGGGCGACCAGCAGTAACGCTTCCACGAGCGGCTCCTACTTCAGATGGGAGTCCAGGAATTCGGCGACGGGCGGGAAGAACGGGAACGGCACCAGCTCGGCGACCCGCTCGCGCGAGCACCATTCGAGGTCGGCGAGCTCGTCCGTGTCGGCCACGAACGCGCGCCCCGCGATCGGCTCGCACACCACGTAGATCATGCGGCGGCCGGTGGACGGGTGGATCCGCTCGCCCAAGGTTTTGATGGCGTGCACGATCAGGCCGACCTCTTCGCGTGTCTCGCGCACCGCAGCATCCTCGCCGCTCTCACCCTGCTCAACCTTGCCGCTGGGGAACGTCCACAGAAGCTTGCCCTCGGCCTGCCTGCGGCAGACGAGGAGGACGCGCTTCTGGTCGACGATGATGGCCGCGGCGATGGCGGCCTCCGTGTCGCTGTCGTTCACGTCGTTCACGGGGTGTGCTCTTTCTCCAGGGCGTGCAGGACCGGCGGGTAGATCAGGTTAGCGGCCACGAACTTGGTTAGGTCGGAGCGCGGGGCCCAGATCACGCTGACGTTCTCGTCCGAGTCGAGGTTCTCGACTTCGCCGGCGAGGTAGGAGCACAGGTAGTACTCGCAGCGGACCCCGGTGACGGGGTGGAGGCGGGAGCCGAGTTGCTCTTGCACGGTGCAGTGAACGCCGGTCTCGGCGAGCGTTTCGCGGACGGCGACGCTGGCACCCTGCTGTCCCGGCTTGACCATGCCCGCCACGAATCCCCACCGCAGGCCCGCCGTGTCGTCGCGCCTCTGCACGAGGAGGACGTCGTCGCCGCGTACGACGACGGCGAGGGCGACGGTGAGGGCGACGGGTTCGCCGGTGGGGCGCGGCTGGTCGTCGAGTTGGTGGGCGAAGCGTGCGCGTTCGCTCGGGGTGGCGTGGTCGAGGAGGGTGTCGAGGGCGCGCTGCATCTCGGGCCGCGGGGTGGCGGTGGGGTGGGCGTGCCAGTAGGCGATGGTGCGGCGGCCGATGCCGAGGCGTTCGGCGAGTTCGTCGTGCGTCATGCGTAGGGCGGCTTGGAGGGCGGCTGCGTGCCGTCCGGTCCAGCGGTCCACGATGTCCATGGGTGTCCCTTGTGTGGGTGGTCCAGGGCTGTGGGTGCGCCCTGATGCTACTGGCGGTGTTCGGTGTTGCACTATGACTGTTCCGGTCAGGTCTGGCGGGGGTGCGGGTTCGGCGTGCTGCTGCCCATGCGTTCGCGGCGCGGGGGCGGTTGCCTTGAAGTATGGGCACGAACCCGCACGCTACGGTGCGCCGTCTACCCCTCCGCTATGTCGGGCGGAGGGGTCTGGACGGGGGCGCGCTGTGCGCGCGGCCGTGGCCCCTTGCTGCGTGGTTGCGCCTTGATGCCGTTCTCTCTGGCCAACTTGCGAATGTAGGCGTCGGTGAACGGGCTGTGCTCGGCGACGTCGGTGGGCCGCTCGCGGGCCTTCAGCGCGTCGAGGGCGGCGGTGATGACTTCTTGCCGTGCCTGTTCGTGGGCGTCTTCGGTTTGCCGGTAGCGGGCGGTGGCCTGGTCGAGGCGGGCGAGTGGTGTCTGTGGGGGCGTCTCGTCGGTCATACAAAAAATTGTACCGGAACTGTGTTGCGGAACTGTTGGTGGTGGGCTAACGTCGGAGACGCAACAGAGTTCCGGAGTCAAGAGCCGGAACACGGTTCCGGTAAGGGGATGTTGATGGCCAGCACGATTCAGGTCAGCAGCCGTGAGGCGGCCACCGCCTACGGCGTCTCCCCGCGAACCATCCGCCGCTGGGCCCAGAACGGCCGGCTCGACGCTGTCAAGACCGGCGGCCGCTGGCAGATCGCCGCCACCGCCGAGCTCGACGGGTTCAAGCCCGCCCAGGTGGACAAGGCGCGGGAGCTGATCGAGCAGGGCGGCATCCTCCCCACCTCGCGGCCGGGGCTGTTCACCGCCGTCAGCTCGGACGGCACCACCACCTACCTCGTGCACCGCGCCTCGTGCACGTGCCCGGCTGGGCAGCGCGGCCGGTACGCCTGCTATCACCGCGCGGCGGTGGCCATCATGTCCGCCGTTCCCGCGCGGCGCGCGGCCTGACCTGAAAGGGACCTGACGTGGGCATCTGCATCATCTGCCACGACGAGACCGACAGCAGCCTGCAGGCGAGCCTGGACGGCCAGCCGGACGGGCCGATCTGTGAGGACTGCGCGTTCTGGTGCGACGGCAACGTGATCGGGGCGGGGGCGTGACGCGCCCGGAGCTGGCCAAGGCCGAGAAGCTCGCGGCGCAGGGCCTGCACGTGGAGGCGTTGGAGGAGGCCGCCCGGGTGACCCGGCAGGCCGTGAAGGACATCGACAAGTCGCTCAACAGAAGGAGCAAGTCGTGAAGTACTACGCGAAGAAGGCGCTCATGTACGGGGCTGTGGCGTTCATCGTCTTCTACCTGCTGTCCCGTCCGGCCGACGCCGCCACGGCGGTGAACGGCGTCTTCGACGGGATCATCAACGGCGCCAACCAGCTGTCCGTCTTCTTCTCCAAGGTTCTGACCTGAGGGTCGGTGCGCCCTACCGCCCAGCAGCTGCTGGGCGGTTCGCGGACCGTCTCTCGCGGCCCAGAAAAGCGCCAGCCGGGGTGCTGCGAACACCCCGGCCGGCCAGACCTCAACACACCTCGGTTCGACGCCTAGGAGAAGAGATCCATGCGCAAGTCTATGACGCTCGTCCCCGCCCAGCGACCCGCTGAGAGGCCGTGCCCGCGCGGCTGCCGGGCCGACCACCACGGCGAGCTGCCGGGTGACCGCCGCCACCTGGTCGAGATCGCCACGATCCGGCTCGACGACGGCGGGACGGTGTGCGTCGACCTGGCCGTCACGGACGGCGAGTCGGCCGAGCTGGTGGTGCACGACCGGGACGGCAACGAGGTGCGGGTGCCGGACCACGTGATGGCGGCGTTCAGCGGCGCCGTGGCGGAGGCGGCCGGGCTGTCGTGGGCGGTCGCGTCGTGACCACGAAGCAGATCGAGGACACGCTCAAGCAGCTCGACAAGACCCTGCGAGGCAACGCCGGCCGGCCCGTCGCCACGAGGCCGCTCGCCGACGGCGGCAAGTGCACGCACCCCGGCTGCAAGAAGTGCAAGCGGTGACCCGGGAGCAGTTGGCCGCCGAGCTGGCCCGGTTGAACGCCTGGCAG
>Ga0079224_100000229_pt1 | contig 49270 bp, 41 predicted proteins | sample Stecom2015_FD_80414 | JGI IMG/M metagenome (GOLD analysis project Ga0079224, IMG submission 80414) | Agricultural soil microbial communities from Utah to study Nitrogen management - Steer compost 2015 | ecosystem: Environmental > Terrestrial > Soil > Agricultural land | place: USA: Utah... | reverse complement strand
TGTCGTTGTGAATCATGGTGAACGAGCATAAATCCCATTTTTTGCGCAAACCGTAAGGCGTTAGAATTGACCGGTGAAACAGAACATCGTAAACTGTTGATGGAGTAGACAGTTTTTGCGTAGTCCGCTATGAGTTGGAAAGCTTCGGCCATAATTCCTTGCCCCCAAAAGGTGGGAATCAGCGCACCCCCGAAAGCGATGGTCCCGGTATTTTTATCCCACTTGTGAAGGGCACAGTCACCGATGATTTCGTCGGACTTATCGATAAGCCGGATAGTCCAAAGCATGTCGCACCGCGAAACGATCCGCATAGCGAAGGCATCGGGGGTCTCATTGGGCAGTAACACCCGTTCTGAAACACGGGTATAAGCATCGATGGAGGCATATAAGGCGTAGTAGGCTTCATTGTCGGCGCAGGTCAGCACATTTAGTACCACTCTATGGCCTGTCAATTGAGGGGCTTGTTCCGCCTGAATCGGAAAAGATCGAGGAAACCTACGTACCACACGTTCGAGGAAAAACATAATGAGCCTATCTTACCGCCGGTCGATCAATAACCGACGATACAAACTTAGGTCGTTTGTGCCGATAGGATAGTGGGAAAACGTGCCATTTTTGGGGGGGCGCTGCGACATGCTTTACAGTACAGCAATGCCCTTATCCGTATACGGTTGCAAAAGTGGATCACTTGGGTCAAGTTCGGTGATGAGCCAGTCGACCTGGCCTGCCGAGCAGATATTCAGCCATTTCACTGTGTTTAACTTCTCCGAAATGCTTATGACAGCTACCTTTTTCGATGACCGGATCAACGCTTTTTTTACCTGAACTACCTCCCAATCAAGGTCGGTCAAACCCTCTTCAGCGGAAAATGCATTCGCGCCGAGTATACATAAATCTGCTTTTAGGCCGGCAAGAAGATTGACCACGCTGGCGCCGATAAATAAATTGGCATTTCTCTCCAATTTACCGCCAACGCCAATTACATTCAGGTTTTCGTGCTGGGCGAGCGTAATCGCTACCTGAGGGCTTATTGTAATGATAGTGAGTTTTAACGAAGACGGAATCATTTTTGCCAACTCCAACATGGTAGTTCCTCCTTCCGTAATTACAACCATGTTGCTCCGCAGCAACTTGATAGCCTTCATGGCTATGGTTCGCTTGGCCTCGGCCGCATAAACGATGTTCTCGTTATTAAACGGAGCGACAAAGGACTTACTGATTGCTCCACCGTGTACCTTTATAATTTTTCCTTCCTGCGCAAGTTCATGTAGATCCCGTCGGATCGTGTCGTCCGAAACGTTCAGCTGTTCGCTCAACTCAACAGAAAATACCTTGTTATGCAGGTCAATCTCTCTTAAGATCAACTCTTGCCGCTTGCTCTTACGCATATGTTTAGACCGTAATTGATGAAACTCCCTCTATCTAAGAGTAATAATCCTCCCGCAAAAAAAACGATTTTTTTTCATAAAATTAGTTTTTGTCTCATGAAACCGCATATATTTGCGGGTATAAGCAATTATAAGCCGCATGTTAACTGGGAGAGGGAAGACGTTCACCGTGAATAACGGAACGTAAATAATAAGGTCGGTTTGAAAGCGGAATTTTCCAAGCACTATCTAAACAATTTGGATCCGATACCATTCTCCGGAAATACAGAAGTTGTTTGGACATGGTTACAATTCAGGAAATGCGAATACTATGAAATACAATATTGTTAAGGCGTGCCTTTTGTTGCTTTGTTGGGTCTTCATAGGACCGAACGCTTCATTTGGTTCACAGAGCGGTAACGATACCGCTGTACATATTCACATTTTTGATGTGGATGCTACACCCCCAGTAGGAAGTTACCTCACCTATGACCGGATGACCCATACCTGGGATATGGGGCTCCGTGCGAGAGGAATTGTACTTTGTGGCAATGGTCAACCCATTGTATTATGCTCTGTGGATTGGATCGGGATCGCCAACGAGGGGCAGGATGAATTTAAACGCGTACTTGCCTTAGCTGCCGGGACGGAGCCTGACCACGTGGCCGTTCATACCGTGCATCAACATGACGCGCCTACGTGCGACTTCGGTGCGGAAGCGCTGTTATTATAGAAGGGCATGGACGCCATCAACTTTGACGGTACCTTCGCGCGAACGTTGTTGGGTGTTCTTGATACAGCGGTACGTACAGCCATGAAGCATCCCATACCGGTTTCACATATCGGACTGGGAAGTGCAGAAGTGCATCAAGTTGCATCGAACCGGCGTATTCTGGATGCTAATGGCAAGGCAACAATCACTCGTTACTCGGGCACCGCTGATCCGGATATTAGGGCGTATCCTGAAGGATTGATTGACCCCGAAGTCTCGTTGATTAGTTTTTGGAATGAAGATAAACCAGTGGCGGTACTGAGTTATTATGCTGTCCACCCACAAAGTTATTACCGAACCGGTACAGCAAACCCTGATTTTCCAGGTGTTGCAAGGTTCCTGAGACAACTGGAAGTGCCTGACGCGCTCCATATTCATTTTAACGGGGCAGGTGGCGATATTACAGCCGGTAAATATAATGATGGCTCTAAAGAAAATCGTGGAGTACTGGCAAACCGGCTCGCCGCAGGAATGAAAGAGGCATGGGACAATACAGAAAAACACCGTTTCCTTCCTGCGGACATCGGATGGCTTACCGAACCGATCGAGCTCCCCATTTCCCCTTATGCTATTCAACTTGAAAATGAACTCGCAAAACACGATGCCATTTACCTTGCTAATAATGTATATAAACTGGTGCTGTACAAGCGGCAAATTCAGGGAAAATACATCCAGCTCTCGTGCCTTAAACTCGGTAAGGCACGCATTCTTCATCTTCCAGGTGAACCGTTTGTCGCCTTTCAGCTCGCAGCTAAAAAAATGCGTCCCGACTTATTTGTTGCGCTAGCGGGGTACGGCGATTATGCCCCTGGCTACATCGCCCCAGCCAAAGCTTATGATGAAGGTGGTTATGAAACAGGGCCCGCATCAGGTGTCACCGCAGATGCAGAGGGAAAAATACTGACAGTCATGGAAAAATTACTCAATGAATAACAGTAAATAATGGCAAAGTCGCTCGAATCACGAAGGGAGTTTTTGAAAAAGACCGCTTGGGGTGGGGTTGCACTTGCTCTCACAAGTCCGATATCGTCTTTCTCATGGCATACTGACGAAGAGGCTCCGCTTATGTATTTCGATGGATTTACGAAGATAGGCCCGCGGCGTAATAAACACCAGGCGGAAAAATGGAGCCTTAAACACTTGCTTGACGAATTGGATCACTGCTCTATCTCCGCAGCCCTGGTAGCATCCACTTTGTCCGTAACCTATGATCCTATGTTTTCAAATCTGGAGTTAAGTGAACAGCTGAAAGACTACCCGCACTTATTTGCGGTGTGGAACCTTATGCCTTCCAATACGGGTGAATTTCCGCCGCCGCACGAATTAGGCAGGCTCATGAGCGAGCATGATGTGCGTGCGGTAACCGTAAATCCCGTATCCAACAATTGGGACTGGAAAACGCCGGAAGCCGAAGCGCTTTTTCGCTGGCTAATGGAAAATCGCACGTTGACTATCCTGACACCGGAGGAGTGGGGAGGCTTGGCCGGCGTTAAAGAACTGCTTAATAACTACAGGGAATTACCGGTATTGCTCACCGGCGTATATTGGTCCTTTCAACGGATGATCCTGCCGATGCTGACTACCTACAAAAACTTACATATCAGTTTCGAACACTTTCAGATTAATGAAGGACTGGAATGGCTGCATCAAGATGGGTTGACAGATCAACTTGTCTTTGCTTCCAATGCACCTATTATGTCTGCCGGCGCACACCGAACGTATGTCGACTATGCAGCAATACCCCGGGATGCACGGCAAAAGATTGCAGGTGGTAACCTGACCCGATTGTTAAAGGGGCTAAGGCCACCGGCTGCCAAAGAAAATAAAAACGAAGATGTGCTGATGCATGCTGTACGTCACGGAAGGCCGCTTCCTTCTCCCGTCGTGGATATGCACATGCATATCCTTCACGAGGGACTTAACGGTACCGGTCTCCATTATCGGATGTATCATGGAGGGCCTAGCGGTGTATTTGCCCTCACCAAAAGATTGGGATACGCGGGCGGCGGCATCATGAGCTGGAACGGTGTCGTTAGTGTTGATTCCGCGGGCGGTAACGTTACCACAGCCCAAGCTTTGGATGCTGCACCTGAAGGATACTGGGGGTTGGCTAATTTTGACCCTACGCATTACACACAAGATGAGTTGGCTAAAATGATACCTGAAGTTTATAAGGATGCCCGTTTTATCGGTATGAAGCCGTACCCTCATTACGGCGTCCCTTATCACGATCCTTCGTATGATATTTGGTGGAAGTACGGAAATGAACACCATCTGTATGCCTTATTGCATAGTACGCGTTCCGATTTGCAGGAGATCGAAACACTAGCTCCCAAATACCCGAACGTTCGATGGGTAATCGCTCATGCAGGAAGTAACTTCAAAATGGCTGACATGGCAATTGCCGCCATGAACAAGTACCCGAATATTTATGCGGAAATTACATTAACCCCAGTGCAACTGGGTATTGTGGAATATTTGGTTGAAGGGGCGGGCGAAGATCGGATCATGTACGGGTCGGACCTGCCCATGCGTGATCCGAGGCAGCAGCTGGGTTGGGTCGTGTTTTCCCGGCTTCCGCTTAGCATCAAAAAGAAGGTATTGGGTGAAAACGCTCTTCATGTAATCAAACCGAAGTTAAACAGTATGCCGCTTCGGAACGTTCCCGAACATTTTAGATCCTATATAGACGTCTCCTAACTAACATGACTATGAATAACCAAATAAGACTACTTTGTTCCCTGTTAACCAGCATGCTACTTTCCATTTCTCTGTTTGGAAAAGGGTGGGAGGCTGGCGTCGCGCACGTGGTCATCACACCGCAGGAACCAATGTGGATGGCTGGATACGCTGCCCGAACGAAGCCAGCCGAAGGTAAACAGCACGACTTACGGGCCAAGGCGATTGTCCTGAAAGATTCATCGGACCATGTCGTCGTTATGCTATCTAGCGACCTCCTGGGGTTTACACGGGCGCTTTCGGCATCTATCCGCTCCACGCTCCATGCCCGGTATGGGCTCCCCGATGCGGACATTCTGTTCAACAGCTCGCATACACATTCGGGTCCCGTTCTTTCCGGAGCGCTGACGGATATCTACCCATTGGATGAAAAGGAACAAGAGAAAATTGATCGCTACACCGCCTGGCTGGAGGCCAGGATTGTGGAAGTGATAGACCGCGCTTTTAAAAATATGGAGCCCGTCACATTGTATTCGGGAATCGGTGTCACACGGTTCCAGGTGAACCGTCGTAACAACCCTGCGGACGAAATTTTCCGTGCCGCCGAACTTAAAGGGCCCAGTGACCACAGCGTGCCGGTGATTAAGGTGACGGATAGGAAAGGTAAAGTAAAAGCGCTTCTGTTTGGGTACGCCTGCCATCCTACCACCTTGGATGGTTATGAATGGAGCGGCGACTTTGCGGGTTACGCGCAGATTGTACTGGAAAAAAATCACCCCGGAGCTCAGGCACTTTTCTTTCAGGGAGCCTGTGGCGACCAAAACCCGTTGCCCCGCCGTACCGTGGCACTAGCCCGTCAGTATGGGAAGGAGCTGGCCGCAGCGGTCGAATGTGTACTGGAAGATAACCGTATGAAAGAGCTGGAACCGGTGTTGAAAACCGCATACGAAGAGATCATGTTGCCACTTTCGCCAGTTCCTTCTGTGGCTGATCTACAAGAGGTAATCCGTAAAGATGAGGGTAAAACCTACTTTTCCCGGTGGGCACACCGGTTGATCCGTCAGTTAGAGGATGGTAACCCGTTGCCCACAGCCTATCCATATCCTGTACAGCTATGGAAACTTGGAGATCAACTGCTTTTTAGCTTAGCTGGCGAAGTACTGGTAGATTACTCGATAAACCTGAAAAACCGCTATGGATGGGATGCTATGGTGCTGGGATATAATAACGACGTCATGGGCTATATACCCCCGGTGCGGGTGTTGGAAGAAGGGGGGTACGAGGGCGAAACATCGCAACGCGTATACGGACTGCCCTCGAAATGGGATCCGGCCATCGAAGCACTGATTCACGATGGTTGCGACCGATTGGTACAGAAAGTAAGTGAATAGCGAAATGAGTGTTTATATAATGAGATCAGATTTTATGAAAAATGTACGGGTAGGTATTGTCGGACTGTTAGTTGCGTTCGGGATATTTTCCTGCAGCGAGGAGCCGCGATATAAGGGAGCCCTTTCACCTGAAGAGGCGTTAAAAACATTTGAATTGGAAGACGGATTTGAAATAGAAATCTTTGCTGCTGAACCCCACATCTGCGATCCCGTACAACTGGTGTTCAATGAGGATGGACAGGCTTATGCAGTAGAAATGCCTGATTACCCGGGGAAGCCCGATCCCAATGCGGGGAAAGGACGTATTAAACTCCTGATAGATACCGATGGCGACGGCGTCATCGATAGTGCATCTATTTTTGCAGACGGAATCGGTGACGCTACGAGCATCCTTCCATACCAGGGTGGATTGTTGGTGACGGCGGCACCCTATATCAAATACTATAAAGATACCGACGGAGACGGAAAAGCAGATGAAGAGGAAACTCTTTTTTCCGGCTTTTTCGAAAATAATTCGGAAGCGCAGATTACAAGTCTTACCTATGGAGTTGACAACTGGATCTATGCGAATAACAATGGGCAACGGAGCACGGTTAAGTACGAACGCCGACCCGAACGGGCACCAGTCTCCTTAGCAGGAAAGGACTTCCGGTTCAGGCTGGACAAGGATCGCTTTGAGGCGGAGTCAGGTGCCGGACAGTTCGGGCTTACCACGGACGATTGGGGCCATCGGTTTTTCACGCAGAACACGTTGCACCTGCAAACGGCCCCCATTCCCGACAGGTATTTGAACCGGCATAACCGGCTGCCTTCTAATTCATCGGTAGCGAACATTTACGGCACAGATCTGCGAGCCTACCCGATCAGTACCCCCCCTTATTGGCGTGTCGAGCGGAGCGAAGGCAGGCAACGGCAATACGATGCGGCGGGAATAGACCGTACCGAACACGTTTGGGATCATTTCACTGGCGCGTCAGGAGGAATGATGTACAAGGCCTCCTTATTTCCCGAAAGTTATTACGGCAGCATTTTCACATCGGAAGTAGCCCTAAACCTCGTCCACCGTGATGTTATCCAAACTACGCAGGAGGGACCTTTTCTGGCGGCAAAACGGGCGCCCGATGGCCAACAAAAGGAATTTTTGGCGTCAACGGATCCCTGGTTCCGCCCGGTGAATGCAACCGTAGGCCCTGATGGTGCCCTTTACGTGGTTGATATGTACCGTCAACATATCGAAACCCCAGTTTCCATTCCTGACTCCTTAAAGGCGGATATGGATTTCCAGAAAGGGATGGAACGGGGGCGGATTTACCGAATCTTTCCGAAAGGAAAACGACCGGAAATACCGGCGGTGTCGCTGCGCAGTAAGTCAACAGATGAGCTGGTGGATATATTGGAGCAGAATGACCACTGGTGGCGCATCCAGGCCCAGCGCCTGCTGGTTGAACGTAAGGATACTGCGGTAACAGGCCGTATAGTCGACCTTTTGAAAACACATCCAGACCCACGTACCCGGCTTCACGCGCTCTACGTTTTGGAGGGACTGGACAAACTCTCCGTTGAACATGTGTCGGCGGTATTAACGGACGCGCACCCCCAGCTGCGAAAACATGGGGTTATCCTTGCCGAAGATTACCCTACAATGGTAAAAGCGGTAATTTCTGCCGCAGACGATCCGGAAGCAGAGGTGGCCTTTCAGGCAGCGTTAAGCCTTGGCCAGTTTGCTCCAACGGCAGAAATCATAGGCGCATTGGCACGCCTGGCGATAAAATATGGCTCAGATCCCTGGTTTAGAAAGGCTATTTTGAGTTCTGAATCAGGTGCTTCTTCAGGGTTGTACCAACAGCTCCTTCAAAACGGGCAATACGCTACGTCTGTGGGCAGCCAAGCCAAATTCATGGAAGAGTTGGCATTTACCATAGGGGCGGGCGGAAATGTTTCCGACTACAACAAAGTTGTTTCAACGCTTTCAAAGGAAAATGCAGAACTGGAGGGGCCTATTCTTCAGGGATTTGCCGGTGGTGTACGAAAGGCGGAGGTAAATACATTGACTAAAATTGACGCGCTAAAGGCGTTGCCGACTGCCGCGCTTTCGGAAAAGGGACGCGAAATAATAGATACGCTTGTTAACGAACTAACTGAAAAATTGGAAGATGGAAAATAGAAGAAAATTTATCGGTAGGGCCTTTTCACTCGCGGCAGCGGGGTTTACAGCGGCTACCTGGATAGGATGTAAAGGCAATAGTGAGTCAGGTAACAACAACACGGCAGACAACACCGCAACATCTGACGATACGCTGGAACGGTTCGGCGGGAATTGCGACGATTTTTCAAAATTAACAGATGCCGATTTTGAAATGAGAAAAAATCTTGGCTATCAGAAAGAGTCGCCGACGGAAGATACCCAATGTCAGCATTGCAACCTATGGCTGCCCCCTCGCCCAAACGAAAGTTGCGGAGGTTGCACCTTATTTACGGGGCCCATTGAACCTACCGGTACTTGTACGTATTGGGCTCCACGGCAGGGATAACAGCGAAACTCGGATTATGGTACGAAACGCCTGCGAGTATAAGGCGATCCCAAACAAACGGATCCTATATGCCCCGGATTCTTAACAAAAAACGCAATCACCTTTTCTTGATGATTGCGTTTTTTGTTTGCGGTCTGGACGGGACTCGAACCCGCGACCCCATGCGTGACAGGCATGTATTCTAACCGGCTGAACTACCAGACCTACTTCCCTTTCGGGACTGCAAATATAGCGTCTTTTCGTTATTTGCAAACAAAAAAAATAAAATATTTATGAGGTTGCACCCTCCTTCATTTTTTCTGCATTTTCGGCAAATTGAAGCGCATCGATAATCTCCTGTATATCACCATCCATGATGGCCGGAAGGTTATATAGCGTCAATCCGATACGGTGTTCGGTTACTCTTCCCTGTGGATAATTATAGGTTCTGATCTTGGCTGAACGGTCGCCCGTCGAGACCATCGTCTTCCGTTTCGCCGCGATATCGCCGTGCTTTTTCTGAACTTCCAGTTCGTAAAGCTTGGACCTTAGCATTTCCATGGCAAGTTCCCGGTTCGCCAACTGTGACCGCTCCACCTGACACACCACCACGATGCCGGTAGGTTTGTGGGTAAGCTGAACTTTTGTTTCCACTTTATTCACGTTCTGGCCACCCGCCCCACCCGAGCGGGAGGTTTGCATCTCCACATCGGCCGGATTTATTTCCACATCCACCTCTTCCGCTTCGGGTAGGACCGCCACGGATGCTGCCGACGTATGAACGCGCCCCTGCGTTTCCGTATCCGGAACACGTTGTACCCGATGAACACCTGATTCGTACTTAAGTTGCCCGTATACGTCCTCGCCCGTCACTTTTAGAATTACCTCTTTATAGCCGCCAGCGGTACCTTCCGTTACGTCCATCACCTCCGCACGCCACCCTTTCTGTTCAAAATAACGTGTATACATCCGATAGAGATCGCCGGCAAACAGCGCCGCTTCATCACCACCGGTACCACCACGGATTTCCAGAATCGCATTTTTGGAATCCTCCGGGTCTTTGGGGATCAGCATCAGCCGGATCTCTTCTTCTTTTGTCTCCTTTTGTTCTAAAAGAATATCCAGCTCTTCTTTGGCCATTTCCCGCAACTCCTGGTCCTTTTCATGGGCCAAAATGCCCTTGTTAGTCTCAATATTGCTGACGATGTTTTTGTAAATGTGATATTGATCGACAATCCTGCCCAGATCTTTGTATTCTTTGTTCAGCTGGGCAAACCGCTTCATATCGTTAACGGCCTCGGGGCTGCTTAATTCGCGTTCTACCTCTTCCCACCTGTCTTTAATGGCTTTTAATTTCTCTAACATAGCTTATTACCTGCCCGCAAAAATACGGTTTTTTTAATGGTTTTTTCTGGAAGTAAAACCGGATGCCCGCCTCAATGCGGTGATACTGCCTTGAGGCCAATGATCGAGCCGATCAGCGTGGTGATAAAAATAATACGCCATAACGTCGCGGGCTCGTTGAAGAATATGATGCCGATGAGTACAGTCCCCACGGCTCCAATGCCGGTCCACACGGCGTAGGCCGTGCCCAGCGGCAGGGTTTGCGTGGCCCGCACCAGCAGCACCATGCTTAACGTCAGGCAAATGGCAAAACTTACATACCACCAAACCGATTCCATGCCTGTGGTAGTTTTGGCTTTGCCGAGGCTGGTAGTAAAACCTACTTCAAACAACCCGGCAATGATTAACATGATCCAATTCATAACATACCAAACTAAGATTCCCACTTATGTAACGTCAGCTGGGAGCCGTCAAATACCGCAAAGGTATGATAGTTAATCCATTCGCCCAGGTTGACATATCTACTGTTTTCAGACAGCATAAGCTCGAGCGGGAGATGCCGGTGTCCAAAGACAAAATAATCATAGTGCTGCTTTTCAAGTACCGAACGGGCGTAAATGATCAGCCATTCTTTGTCTTCACCACGAAAATCCTCCAGTCCGCCGGAGGCAATGCGGCTGCGGGCCGACCATCGCTGCGCAATACCTATGCCCAGGTTCGGATGCAGCCGCGCAAACAGCCATTGGCAGAACCGGCTACGAAAAATCTTTTTCAGAAGTTTGTAGGTGCGGTCGCCGGGCCCCAGTCCATCGCCATGATGCAGATAAAATGTTTTTCCGCCGCGCTCTATAATCAGGTGGTGGTCCACAATTTCGGCGTTAAGCTCCTTTTTCAGGTAACCAAACATCCACATGTCATGGTTGCCCTTAAACAGCGTGATTTTCACGCCGAGATCGACCAATTCAGCCAGCTTCCCCAAAAAGCGGATATATCCTTTCGGAACCACTGTCGCGTATTCGAACCAGAAATCGAAAACGTCTCCCAAAAGGTAAAGCTCCGCCGCGTCGTCTTTAATAGAATCCAACCACCGGACAATGCGCGTTTCACGCTCGCGCGTCGTCGAACGGGGATAGGCACCCAGGTGAAAGTCGGAAGCAAAATATATCTTGTCGCGTATGGCCACAGGCGCCAAACTTAGATAAAATTGTTGTGATGTACAATTGTCTTCAAATTCCTTACCTTTGCACCATGACCAAGGAACAGATACAAGACTTGAGGGATCGAACAGCTTCCCTGAGGAGGCATCTTTGACATCGATGCACGTAAAGCGGAGATAGAGGAAGAGCAAAAACTTACCTTGCAACCCAATTTTTGGGATGACTCGAAAGCGGCTGAGAAAACCCTACAATCCATCAAGAGCAAGAAAATTTGGACCGATCACTTTGACGAGGTGTCGGCAGCGGTCGATGACGCGGTAGTAATGTTTGAATTCTACCAGTCGGGAGATGCATCGGAAACGGACCTCCGTGAACAATACGAAAACGCGCTTGCAAAGGTTGAAGAGCTGGAATTCAAGAACATGTTGAGTGCCGAGGAAGATCAGCTCGATGCAGTATTGCAGATAACGGCCGGCGCCGGCGGCACGGAAAGCTGTGATTGGGCGGGGATGCTTATGCGGATGTATATCATGTGGGGCGAGAGCAACGGCTACAAGGTGACAGAGCAAGATTACCAGGAAGGGGATGTAGCCGGAATTAAAACGGTCACCTTACAGTTTTCCGGCGATTTCGCCTACGGATACCTGAAAGGGGAAAACGGTGTACATCGGCTGGTCCGCATATCGCCCTTCGATTCCAACGCAAAGCGGCATACATCGTTTGCTTCGGTATATGTATATCCGCTGGTGGACGATAATATAGAAATCGAAGTGAAGGATGCGGATATCGAGTGGGACACGTTTCGTTCTGGCGGCGCTGGCGGGCAGAACGTAAATAAAGTCGAAACAGCAGTACGGCTTCACCATAAGCCTACCGGAATTATCATTAAGAACCAGGAGTCGCGCTCTCAGCTTCAAAATAAGGAAAATGCCATACGATTGCTAAAATCGCAATTATATGAAATTGAAATGCGCAAGCGTCAGGAAGCGACGGCAGCGATCGAAGGAAGCAAGAAAAAAATTGAATGGGGTTCGCAGATCAGAAACTACGTACTTCATCCCTATAAGCTAGTGAAAGACCTGCGTACCAATGTGGAAACATCCAACACCCAGGCAGTACTCGACGGAGAAATCGATGAATTTCTGAAAGCCTATCTGATGGAGTTTGGTGGAAAATAATTAAAATTCATTCTTCCACATCATGCTTTCCACCGGACGTGTCGTCTTGTTGTTGTACTTGGCATTCCCTTTGGTGTTGTACAAGGTTTCGATATCTCCTTCCACCTGGAAGTAAATCAGCTGACCGATAGGCATTCCGGCATAGACGCGTACGGGCTGGGCAACTGAAATTTCGAGTGTCCAGGTATTACAGAACCCCACATCGCCCTTTCCGGCGGTTGCATGGATGTCGATGCCCAGTCGGCCCGTGCTGGACTTGCCCTCCAGAAAAGGCACATGGCTATGGGTTTCCGTATACTCAAGCGTAACACCCAGATACAGGGTGTTCGGCTCCAGAACAAAACCGGATTTCGGAATCTCGAAATGCACAATTTCGTTGTGTTTCTTAGCGTCAAGCACGCGGTCTTTGTAAGTGGCTAGGTATTTCCCAAGGTGGACGTCGTAAGAATTCGTGCCTAGGCATTCCCGCCGGAAGGGCTCAATGATGATGCTCCCCCGGTCGATTTCTTCCAATATACGTTTGTCAGATAAGATCATTGCGGATTTTTGATTACTCAGATCATTCCGCCAAAGATAGTGTAATAATTGTTAGTTTTTATGTAAGTTTGACTGCATGGCACTTGTGTATTTGCGGGAGCTGGACAATAATGTCCGATTTGCCATCTGGCGTATCGAAGAGTCAGCCGAAGACCTGATCAGCAGGCTTCAGCTCGACGAGCGGGAAAGGGCGCTACTCAGTCGGCTAAACAAAGGTAAACGGACACTTCATTGGCTCGCCACACGGGTATTGTTGCGCCGGATGCTGGATACGAGCGATTTTATCGACTGTCCATCGGACGAGAATGGCAAACCCTACCTGGCCAACTTCCCTCAGCGGATATCCCTGACCCACTCGTTTGACTATGCAGCCGTTATGATGAGTGACTTCGGCGAGGTGGGTATCGACCTGGAACTCATCAAACCGAAGATTCTGCGTATTGCGGACAAATTCATGAAAACGGCGGAACTGGACGCGATCGGAGGCCAACACGTGGAAAAGCTCTATGCTTGTTGGTGTGCCAAGGAAGCTGTATATAAACTTCAGGGAAATAAAGGGGTGTCGTTTAAGGATAATATGACCATTCATCCGTTTGATTTTCAGGATCAGGGCGTGCTGTTTTTGGAGTTGGATGCCCCCAACCGGACGGAGATGTTTAAGGTATATTACGAACGGTTTCAGGAATATATGTTGGGCTATGTGATGGAGGGACAGCAATAATATGTTAAAGCGCGATTCCCTAACCGCACAGATGCAGCAGTTGAGCCACACGTTGGCGAAAGTAAAGCGGCTGATTGTCGAACGGCAGGAAACGGAAGCACGTTCAGTTTTACAGGATGTCCTACGTGAGTACTTCGGAATCAACATGACAGATTTGTTGGAAACACAGAAGAATCTGCAACCCGAAGAACTAGGCTTACTGGCTGACTACCTGGATGTATTGGCTACCCTGACCGACGATACCGCCAGCCGGCAGGTCATCTGGAAGAGAATACTGCTGCTTTACGATACGTTGGAACAGGAACACAAAATGGTGTCCTTCACCCACCTGGCAAGACGGTCGGAAATTCTAAAGGAGCTAAGCCAATAACGGTTACGCCGACGTTCCCAAAAACTCCCGGACCTGCTGAGTAGCGCGTTCGTTATTGACGTTGTCAATGATATGAAGAATGGTGCCCTCCTCGTCCAGTACAAACGTGGTGCGAAGTGTTCCCATATACGTTCTGCCGAACAACACCTTCTCGCCCCATACCCCATAATCGTTAACAATTTTTTGATCCGTATCCACAAGCAGATTAAAGGGCAGATTAAACTTGTTCGCAAAATTCCGGTGCGAACGCTCCGTATTGACGCTTATCCCGATGACTTCAAACCCTTCTGCCTGTAACGATTGGTAATGGTCACGGAAATTGCAGGCTTCCGTTGTGCATCCGGGGGTGTTGTCTTTGGGATAGAAGTAAAGGATTACCTTTTTTCCTTTGAAATCACTGAGTGAAACGGTCTCCCCGTATTGATTTTTAGCGATGATGGCCGGGGCCTTGTCACCCACTTTCAGATGAATCATTGAAAAATAGCTATATGATTTTTACTTGAAAAAACTGATCTCATATTCGCGCCGGTTATCTTTCCAGTCAACAACCTCCAATCGGAACTGATGTTTGCCCTTTGGGATGCTCTTTTCAAAAACGTGCCAGAGAGAGGCTGATTTGGAATCGTACTCCATAAGTACCCATTCTCCATCGATATATCCGTTGAACGAGCGAATACCTGATAAATCGTCAAAAATCTTGAAATTCATGCGGCTTATGGCAGCCATGTCTTTCCCCTCACCGATGTTGAGCGGCCGGATCGTGGGTGGGAGGGTGTCCACGGTCACATAGAAACTGCCGAACGATCGGGTTTGGGTACGCACCCAACCGCCATCAAAATTGCCGCCGTGCGACCGCCGGTCGGTGTCGACAATAATTGCCTTATCCCTGAGCCCTTCGGTCAGCGTCGCGTCGGGCATTATTTTGAGTTCATAGCTCTTGAAAAGCGGAATAAAGCGATTGTGAACGTGGTGAAGCGTCGAATATGCCTCTTTCGGCCGCGGCCCCTCGGTGTACGTGAAATTTAGGTGGTCATATAAAGATCCTTTTGGTAAAATGACCTCGATTCGGCTGTTTCCATACCGGTTTTCCCGGTCGTATCGAAACATTTGGGCATCGGCCGACTGTCGTTCACGCGGCGGGACGTACGAGGCTGTGTTACGTACCTTAAACGAGTGCGTGCTGGCGTTCCCGTGGGCGTCATGCACACGATAGGTGAGCGTGTGCTCCCGGTCGTCCGTCAGCCGCAGCGTTCCGTCGCCCTCCAGAAAATGGAAAATGTTAGTCGGATTGTTGGGATCCCTGAAGCTCTTCTGTATCCGGGTCTTTTTCATTACATAATAGGGATAGTCGATATATGAGTGGATCGAGCCTGATGTCTCAAAAGACAATTCTTCAAACAACACCGTACTGACGGGCTGGTTATCCAGAAGTAACTCAATGGAATACACGCCGTTGTTAAACGAAGTGCCGTTATGACGGTCCACGGTATTGATTCCCACGCCGAAGCGGCCGTTGACGGGGATGATCTGTCTGTCCGTAAGCGAAAGGTGCCTTCGGGGAGTATGTTCGCTGAAAGGATCGTCACCTAAGTCGTAGACAGTAATGCCACGTATGACGGGAGGAATGTTGTCAGGGAATTCGAGGCCGAACAGTTGCGGGTTGAGGGGAGCCTCGGTTTTCGTGTCGCGGATTTCGAAGTGAAGGTGCGGCCCCTGCGAGCTTCCCGAGTTTCCCGACAAACCGATGCGATCCCCTTTTTTGACGACGACGGCACTCGAATCGAGCGGAATATCAACGTCAAATCGCTGCAATTCGTATTGCTTCGCCTTTACGATTGCCGCAAGTGCTGCGTTGAATTCCTGCATATGAAGATAAACACTGGTATATCCGTTAGGGTGATGGATGTATACCGAGTTTCCGCCACCCCCGATCTGAACCTGGACACGCGAAACGTAGCCATCTGCAACCGCAAAGATCGGTAGGCCTACCCGTTGCTGGGTACGATAGTCGTCACCGGCGTGGAAATGAGTGGAACGTAACTCCCCGAAGGTACCCGACGCCTGCGGTGGGATGGCGAGCGGACTCCGGAAGTATCCCCGGGGATATTCCCGGTTTGTGATGAGCGACGGCTGTGCTTCTGCCTGGAGAATAAACGTACAAACCATCGCGAAAACAAAAACAGACCTCATGAAATCTCAACTAAGCTTACTTCACAAAAAAACGGAACATCTGCCGGTCGCCAATATACCCCTCAAGCAAATCGCCGATCGCTACCGGGCCGACCCCGGCGGGGGTGCCGGTGAAAATGAGATCTCCCTTACGAAGCGTGATATATTGGGACACAAACATCAGGATGTCCTCAAAAGAGAACAGCAGGTCCGCCGTGTTACCCTCCTGTACCGTCTTGCCGTTTTTGTCTAACCGGAACGATAGACCGTACAAGTCATCAAACGTGTCCTTCGGAAGAAATTCACTGACAGGTGCCGATCCATCAAACGCCTTGGCCAACTCCCAGGGGAGCGACCGCTCTTTGTGCTGCTGTTGGATGTCCCTTGCCGTAAAATCGACTCCCAATCCGATGGCATCGTAGTAGCTGGATGCAAATTTCGCGCCGATGTGTTTTCCTTCTTTACATATCCGCAACACGATTTCCACCTCATGGTGAACGTTTTTTGAAAAATCCGGATAGTAAAAGTCCCGGTTGTCTTTCAATACTGCCGTGTCCGGCTTGAGAAAAATCACTGGTTTATCCGGTACAGGGTTATGCAGTTCTTTAGCATGCTCCGTGTAATTTCGGCCGATGGCTATGATCTTCATCAGAGTACATTGTTTACGGACAAACTTAACGGTTTGATGGGAAACAAGCGAATGCTAGCATAATTATTACAACGCTTGCGTTGGCCAAATGCTGAATTCTTTGTATATTCACTTTTGAATTGAACAAGGAGGTGTTTATGCAAACATTGAATGCCAATTGGTTTATCGAAGTGCCCATCGATTTCGAGCACAAACAATATCAACTCCTCGCGTATCTGCAGCAAATCAATGCTCATTTCAATAAGACCCAACTATATCCGAATCTAAACGATTTGATTTTTCACTATAACAACCTTAAAAAATTTAAAAGTGATAAGACCACGCTGGAATCCAATTTCCCGGTACGGTTAAGTAATGTCGACATCGCAGCGGTCAGGATTACCTATGAGAAAATCGTCAATGACGATACCATGATGCAGGAAATCGAACAAATCATCGGCTATGCGGTCGGCAAAATAAAGCCGGCTATCAAAGAAGGACAGGAGATCCATGATTTTGTGGAGAGCCACCTGGCGATCATGGAGATAGGCGTACGGCCGCTGTATCCTTTTCACGGCTACCTATTGTTGCGAAATGGGGACGAAAAAGGAACACATGTCTACGAATATCAGGTCACTCTTTTTGAAAGTCATCAGGAAAAATACCGCGGCATCCATACGACTTACGTCACCCGATATGAGAAACACTTTGTTTACAACACACCGGAAGCCATACGGAAAGATCTCATTCATACACGCCGCGAAGTGCCCAACCCCGCTGTCTATCAGGTGGAAAGCGATATCACCTTCCCGGTGGAAAACACCTTGCTGCCGCTGGCAAAAAAGACACTTGTCCGAACGCTTTCTGCATTAAACTGAGCAGGAAGAAAACCTTTAGGCATCCTCTTTGTTAGACATACGTGCTAATTTTAAACAAGCTCGTAAATTATGCAGTTGAGAAGGCGTCCGCCGCCATGTGCTAAATTGGTTTAGTTAATTTCAATCCTGTAGGGTTTCCGTATGTCGCCATCTACCCAGGAAACCAGTTAAGGGGAACCCCATTACCCACAAATAAAACACACACAACATGAAGCATTTTATTCATTTTTTCAGGGAGTACATCGCCCCTATCGTGCTATTTTCGATCTCATCGGTCGCCTATGGCACGGTTGAAAACTCTTTATCTCCGCTGCAGGCGCAGCAGCGCACCATTACCGGAAAGGTAGTGGGAGCCATTGACAGTATTCCGCTTACCGGCGTCACGGTGGCCGTAAAGGCTACTTCCCGGGGCACGACCACAGACGCCGAGGGCCGTTTTTCCATTGAAGCCGCCGAAGGTGAAACCGTTATCTTTACATACTTGGGTTATGAAGATCAAGAAATTAAAGTGAGTAACCAAACGGTGTTGGAGGTTGTACTCCAACCGGATGATGCGCAGACGTTGGAGGAAGTGGTTGTCGTAGGTTATGGTACCTTACGGCGAAAGGAAGTGACCTCCGCCGTGGCAACGGTTCGGGCAGAAGATTTCAATGCGGGAGGGTCGCGCTCTCCGGTGGATCTGATTCAGGGGAAGGTCGCAGGCCTGAACATCACAAGAACGCAGGGAAACAACCCCAACGCAGGGGCCGCCATCCAGCTTCGGGGCATCACCTCCATCACCGGGTCCCGTACGCCCCTGATTGTCATCGATGGTATTCCGGGTGGAAGCCTCGATTTGTTACAGCAGGATGACATCGAATCGTTTGATGTGCTGAAAGATGGATCGGCGGCGGCGATCTACGGAACCCGTGGAAATGCCGGCGTGATCCTGATTACCACCAAAAAAGGAAAGCAAGGGGAACCGCAATATTCATATTCTACGTATTTACAACGAGAGGTGGTTGATCGTAAGCCAGATTTCCTGACGGCATCTGATTTCAGGAACCTTATCGCTGAGGGACTGATCAGTGCCGATCAGGATTTCGGTGCGTCCACCGATCTGTACGATGAATTGGTGAACCGCCAGAATTTGAGTCAATATCATAACTTTGCCGCTTCGGGTGGGTCGGCAAATACAAACTATCGTGCCTCCATCTTTTTTAACGACGCTCAGGGAATCGCACGAAGGAATAGCCGGGAACAATGGGGTGGCAGAATTAATGTCAATCAAAAAGGGTTGCAGGATCGACTAAGCTTACAAGTAAACCTGGCGGCTAATTTTAATAAATCGGATCTTTTGGGTGGCGGATTTGATAATTCGGATGACCCGAATGCACGAATTACCAGTACGGGCTCGGATTTCGAGCAGGCCGTGCAGCGGAATCCAACTGCGCCGATCTATAATGCCGACGGCTCCTTTCTGGAAACGCAGGGATATAATAATTACAACCCGATATCAAGACTCGCCAATCGTATTGCCGAACGCAATGAGCAGGTGATGTCGGGAGATGCCCGGTTGACACTGGATATTTTGGAAGGGTTGTCTGCTTCCGTGTTTGGCTCGTATGTGCGGAACAATTTCAACGACCGCTTTTATCGGTCTACCAACGATTGGGAGCAGCGCGAGTCGTCAGAATGGCAGGGAATGGCCTATGCAGCCAAATGGAACGATCTGTCTTGGATTCAGACCCTGGAATCGACGATCGATTACAATACCACGTTCGGCGATGATCATTCGTTGACCGCCTTATTGGGCTACAGCTACCAATATGGCGCGCTGGAGCGGTTTAATGTCAATAACAACGGGTTCACTACCGATGGATTTCTGGATTGGAACCTGGGGGCAGGCAGCGCTATTCAGAACACGACATTACCCCGCCCCGGAATGGGCAGTTTTAAAGACGATAATACGCTCGTGGCCTTCTTCGGGCGGGTAAACTACACGTTCCGAAGCAAATACATGGCGCAGGTTATCCTTCGTAGGGAAGGGTCTTCGCGTTTCGGTGCCAACCATAAATGGGGAAACTTCCCTTCGGTTTCCGTGGGATGGACACTCAGTGAAGAGCCATTTCTTCAGGATGTCGAGCAAGTCAACGAGCTGAAACTTCGGGTCGGGTACGGCGTAACCGGTAACCAGGGGATCCCGAATTACCAGTCGCTGCTGACATTAAGCACCGGCGGCGTATACCCGCAGGACGGGGTCTACTACCAAACGTATGGCCCGGCACGTAACCCCAATCCCAACCTGCGCTGGGAGCAGAAAGCCGAATGGAACGTTGGGCTGGACTTTGCATTGTTCAACAACCGCATCAGCGGGGCCCTCGATGTGTATGACCGCGAAACGAAAGATCTTTTATATAACTATAACGCCCAGCAACCGGCATTTGTACGGGATCTCATATACACCAATGTGGGATCGATTCGAAATTATGGTGTGGAGCTGCAGCTTTCGGCAACGGCAATTCAACGCGATGATTTCCGTTGGACAATTGACTTCGCCGGGAATACAAATGCCAACAAGCTGACCAAGCTGTCGGGCGAGACGTTCCAGGCCAACTGGCTTGAGTTCGCCGGACTGCCATCCCCCGGAAATTTGGGTAACGCAATACGGTTGGAAGAAGGCGGCGCTGTGGGCAATTTCTACGGAAAACGTTTTGCAGGCTTTACCGACGATGGCCGATGGTTGTTTTATAAAGCCGACGGCACCACCGGCACGGCCAGTGAAATGAATGAAAATGATCTCACCGTGATCGGAAACGGCGTCCCTAAATACCACGCCTCGCTGAGCAATACGTTGGTCTACAAGAATTTCGACCTGACTGTATTCTTCCGCGGTAAATTCGGCTTTGATATTCTGAATACAAAAGACCTGTATTTTGGTAACAAACGATGGCTACCTAATAACCTGCTGCGCAGTGCCATCACCACCCACGCTCAGCTGGACGATGATCCGCAGTACTCAGATTATTATATCGAGCGCGGGGATTTCGTGAAGCTGGACAATGTGACATTGGGGTACACGTTTCCTTTGAATTCTTCCTACATCCGCAATATGCGCATCTATGTCACCGGAAGAAATATCGCAACGATTACGGGATATAGCGGGATCGATCCGGAATTGCAGGATACGGGTTTTGAGACGGGAATCGACTCAAGAGGATTTTACCCCAGAACGCAATCCTGGGCTATCGGACTGAATGTTGGATTTTAAAGAAAAGGAAAGATGAAAAGCTATTTCAAAAAGGCACTATATGCAGCAGCCGTCGGTCTGTTGGCCGGAGGATTTCAAGCCTGTACCAACCTCGACGAAAGCTTGTACAGCGAACTCAACAAGGATAATTTCTACAATTCGCGGCTGGAAGTCATGCAAGCAGCTCTGCGACCGTTCACGCACATGCAGGCTTGGCTGGCGCCTACGGGAAACAATGGATATTACTATCATGCCGAGTTGTCCGCCGACCAGCTGGCATGGCCGCAAAAAGGTCGGCACGGGTACGACGGCGGTGACCATTTCCGCCAGCACTATCATACCTGGACGGACAACGAAGGTCGGATGCGGACCGCATGGACCTTGATGTGGACGGGAGTAGGTTATGTAAATTCGGCAATAGCCGACCTAAGCGAGGTGGACTATGCAGCACTGGATATCGGCGAAGAGGAAATGGCTGCCATCCTGGCTGAATTGCACGTGTTGCGCGCGTTTCATTACATGAAGATCATGGAGCTTTGGGGAAATGTGCCTATCGCGACAGAAGTTGCAGAGGAACCCCTTAATTTGCCTACCCAGCCAAGGGAGGCCGTATTTGAATTTATACGTACCGAACTGGAAACCTACGTGCCCCAGCTGCTACCGTATTCCACTGAACTGGTCGGTAGGGTTTCCGCCACGGCAGGTTATGCCATGCTCGCGGAACTCTATCTGAATGCGGAGTACTTTGTGGGCACACCGATGTGGGATGAGTGTATCGCCGCCTGCGATAAAATCATCAGCGGAGAGGCAGGAGGATTGGGAGGGGCGCCCCGGTTAGCGGACGATCTCAACGAAACGTTCAGCAATACCAACCAGCACGCACGTGAGTCGCTGTTCCAGTTTGCGTACAGCAGGCAAGGGGGCTTTGTTTTCGACTGGGCTGGCTTCTTCATGGGCTATGACTATATGCGCGAGATACTGGATGTTGGCTACAGCGGATGGAACGCTTTTGTCGTCATTCCGACAGCATTTGACGCGTATGCCGAAAATGACCTCCGTCGGGACGAGTGGTTTCTGTTCGGCCCTCAGTATAAATATGGCACCAACGAACCGGTGTTGGGTACGGAAGAGTGGTCCGATAAGCCTATTGTCTTCGTTAACTCCATCCGTCGTGAAAGCGAGGGCGATCTGACCAGTGAGGGAAGCATGGCCGAAGGGGAGGAAAACAGCGGGGCGCGTTTCAACAAATACAAAAGCGGCCGGATCAGCGATCCTAATTATCGCGAGAATCATTACATCTTATACCGCCTCACAGAAATATATTTTAATAAAGCAGAGGCCCTAATGCGTAAAAACGGGGGAACAGCTACACAAGAAGCCGTCGATCTCGTCAACACATGCCGCGAACGGGCTTTTGCTCCCTCCGATTGGCCGGCGGCACAATACACGACAGCTACACTGACCATGGATGAGCTGCTGGCTGAACGGGGTCGGGAGTTTATCTTCGAGGGTAAACGACGGACTGACTTGATCCGTTTCGGGAGATTTACCAACGGATCGTGGTGGGATCACGAACCTACGAACGACCCGAACAGGGAAATTTATCCCATTCCGCACACACAGATTGCCATCAATCCCAACCTCGAGCAGAACCCCGGTTATTAGTAAAAAATGTATCGAATTGCCAGCAAGTTGTTACGTAACTGCTGGCAATTTTTAGTATATTGGCCCCGCATAACCAGAGTGTGGCTATGCTAACCAATAACGGAATAAACGAAGCTAAAACAATTTTATAGTAGATGGAAAACAAAAAAAACGCAACAGGTGCAACCCGAAGAGATTTTATCAAAACGGGTGCTGCGGCGGCAGCAGGATTTATGGTGGTGCCACGGCATGTGCTGGGCGGCGCGGGATTTGTAGCTCCCAGTGACAAATTAGTAATAGCGGGTATCGGTGTAGGGGGTAAAGGTGAATCTGATCTGAAAGCCTTTCACGAAAGCGGTAAAGCCGAGATCGCTTACCTATGTGACGTGGATGACCGCCGTGCGGCAGGCTCCGTGAAACGTTTCCCCAAAGCTAAGTATTACAAGGACTTCCGGGAAATGCTGGACAAAGAACACAAACATATTGACGCGGTTTCTGTCTCCGGCCCCGATCATAACCACGCCATTCATGCATTGCCCGCCATGCAACTGGGCAAACATGTGTATGTACAAAAACCCCTGACCCATGACGTATTTGAAGCCCGTGTGTTGACACAGGCGGCGAAAAAGTACAAGGTAGTTACACAGATGGGTAACCAGGGGGCTTCGGGTGACGGGGTACGTATCATGCGTGAATGGTTTGACGCAGGCCTGATAGGCGATGTCCATACCATCTATACCTGGACCGACAGACCGGTGTGGCCGCAGGGTATTCCCTGGCCAACGCAAAAGGCCGACGTGCCCAAAGAACTGGATTGGGACCTGTGGCTCGGTACAGCTCCATACAAAGAATACGTAGATAAATTAGTGCCGTTCAACTGGCGTGGATGGTGGGATTACGGTACCGGTGCATTGGGAGACATGGGCTGCCACATCATGGAGGCTCCGTTCAGCATCCTCGGACTGCAGTACGTAAAAGACGTTCAGGCAAGCGTTGGTAGCGTTTACGTCGATGAATTCAAGCGCGGGTACTTCCCGGAAAGCTGCCCGCCGTCAAGCTACGCTGTTCTTACCTTCCCCAAAACGGATAAAACGTCAGGTGACGTGAAGATCCACTGGATGGACGGCGGCATCCAACCCCAACGTCCGGAAGAATTGGGAGCCAACGAAGTGTTCGGCGATGGTGGCAATGGCATCCTGTTCATCGGTAGCAAAGGAAAGATGATGGCCGGCTGTTACGCAGAAAATCCACGGTTGTTGCCTACTTCGCTTACGGAGCAGCATAAACTGCCCGTGAAGTATACCCGCGTTCCGGGTGGCGCAGGTGGCCATTACGCCCAATGGGTGGAAGCCTGCATCGCAGGATATGGTAACAAGGATGTCAGCTCTCCATTCGAGATTGCCGGGCCGCTCACAGAAGCGTTGCTGATGGCCAACCTGGCAATCCGCGGCTCTGACCTGCGTATCGATAACAAATACCCAGGTAGAAACCTCAAGCTGGTGTGGGACAATAACGCCATGAAGGTCACGAACTTTGACGAAGTCAATCAATTCGTGAAACGTCAATACCGCCAGGGTTGGGAGCTGCCCAAAATATAAAACGATAAAGGCCGTCAACCGACGGCCTTTTTTTATGTCTCCTTTATAATTTACGGATTTCCTGGAGTTGACTTGCGATCTTCCCGAGGTGGGTGCGGTCGCCGCCTTTTACCTCAGCCGTTATCCAGCCTCCACTGTAGTTGACCTTACGAAGCGCGTCCATCACCACGGGCCAATTGTTATCCCCCTTCATAAGATCTACCTCAAATCCTTTCCATAGTCCTTCATTGTTCATTTTGTCGCGGCTGAACTCCTTCGCATGCAGTTTTACAATGCGTGGGCCAAGTGTCGCAATCCAATGTTCCGGCCATCCGTAACGTAGGATGTTCCCGATATCAAAGTACCATCCGATTAACGGATGGTCAATGGTGTCAACAAATTCCCTGGCCTCAACAGGGCTTAGTATGAAATTATTCCACACGTTCTCCAGACCGATTTTCATGCCCGTTTTCTCCACATGGGGAATGAGTTTCCGGACAGATTCCAAGGCGTTTTTATAAGCGATTTCGTAAGGCACCTTATCGCTTACCACACCGGGCACAACCAACACGGTATCCCCCCCGAGCTCCTTCACTTCTTGAAGTGACTTAGCAACCGAATCGATGGTAAATTGCCTGACAGAAGCATCCGGATCTGATAAGGGTTTCGACCAATGATCCTTGTTGACAACGCTCGGTAGCTCTATCCCGGTTTTGTCTCGTGCAGCAAGCACTTCCCGTACCGGGATGTCTATGGGACTATTGAATTCAATCCCGTCAAAACCGAGCTCTTTGACCAACTTAAATTTGTCCACCAAGGAAAGTTCTTCCTGAATCATTCCAAAACCCAGCCCGATTTTTAAGGGAGGGGCCTGATTAGGGCCCCGGTGCGCCCCATAAGCGGAAAATAAGGGCGACAATGTGGCTCCCGATGCAAGCAGGGAGGCGGTCCTGATAAAATCTTTTCTTTTCATCATCGCTAGGCTTTAATTCCGGGTACCGCAACAGGCAGTTCATACTTCAGGTCCCATGACACGTTTTCGGGAAACAGCACTTCATCCGAAGCCAGGGCCTCCTGTAAATCGATGGTGTTGCCGGTGTAGCCAGCCATCCGGCCCGCCAAAGCAACCAAATTGGACTTCACCATCCAATCGCCGTCGTACTTGGGTTTGTTCGCCCGTATAGAGGCGAATAGCTCATCGTGTTCCTGTTGGTACATACTGCGGGACGAGGAGTTCTTGTAGGAATCTTCGTTGGTGAATTTCGTTTGGTCGTCATATTTCCAGTCGCGGCGTCCTATGATTTGGTGACTTCCTGTACGGCAGTCCACAATGCACCGTCCTTTGTCGCCCACGATCTCTACGGCATAAGCAGGAGCTGTGTCGGCTTGTTGCCTACAGAAAAAATAACTTTTTACTCCATCTTCATATTCGTATATCATCGAGAAATGGTCGAATACATTACCGAATTTTTTGTCCGTCCTTTTCTGACGCCCTCCACTTCCGGTTACACGAAGCGGCAGCTTGTCGCCCATGGCCCATTGCATCATATCCAAGCTGTGGATGGCCTGTTCGGTGATATGGTCGCCTGATAACCAATTATAGTAAAGCCAATTACGTAACTGGTATTCAAAATCCGTCCAGTTGGACTGTCGTTCTTTATACCAAAGCTCGCCTGTATTATAGGTGGCCTCGGCGGTAAGAATTTTGCCTATTTTGCCGTCAAGTACACGGCCGAAGGTTTCCCGTTTGGGCAGGTGATAACGCCAACAAAATCCGGATACCAAAGCGAGGCCCTTTGACTTTGCATTTTCTGAGGCGGCGATGACACGTCTCAAGCCCGGGGCGTCCACAGCAAACGGTTTTTCACAAAAAATATGTTTGCCGGCATTGACGGCCGCTTCCAGGTGGGAGGGGCGGAAGGCAGGGGGAGCGGCCATCAGGACTACATCCACGTCCGTCTCCAGCAGACGCTGGTAGGCATCCAATCCGACAAATTTATGCGGATCAGTTACCTGTACTTTATCGCTCATTTTGGATTTGAGCGTATTATACGATTCTTCGAGGCGGTCGCTGAAGGCATCGGCCATAGCAGACAACACCACATTTGGGTCGGCATTCAGCGCTTCCATGGCCGCTGCAGTTCCGCGTCCGCCGCAGCCGATAAGTCCTACCTTCAGTGTGTCAGTGTTCAGCGACCACACACGGTCAGATGCTAACACGAAGCTGGTTGTAGCTACGCCGGCGATCGTGGTAATACCGGCCGTTTTGAGAAAATCTCTTCTTGAATAGTTCATATGATTTAAATTATGGATTTTGTTTTAGTGCACTGTTTCTGTTTATTTCGGCTTGGGGAATGTAAAAGACAACCCGGTTGTCGGTGGGTTTCACCTCTTGGTGCAAATCGGTCGTGGGCGTATTATTTAACGAGTGCGTGCCCGGATAATCGCGTACGACAGATCGGTTATTCCGGAAAAGATCATAAGCACGGTGACCTTCAAATGCCAGTTCAAGCCAACGTTCCTCCAGTACGACATCCAGGGCACTCTTGCCCGTCGCTGTCAGCTTTTGACGGGTGTACAGCGCATCGCCGGATAGCCCCGCCCGTTCACGCAACAGGTTGACATCCGCCAACGCTGCCTCGATGTTGTTTTCCTTGGCATTCGCCTCTGCCCGGATGAGGTACATTTCCGCAAGTCGCAGGTATACCGGTGAGCTGAGGTTGATAAGCCCTTCCTGAAGTGAATACTTGTTCACATAATACATAGGGGTTACCGGCGTAAGTTTCTGGTTGTATTGCAGCTCGCCGTTTACCACGTAAGGGGTGATAAACGAATTACGAAGGTCTTCCGGATACTGTTGGAGGAAGTCGTAGTATTTCTTGGATGCATAAATCTCTGCCCATCCACTAACACCCTGTCCTAACGGATTGCCCGAAACATCGCCACTGAAGTACATCGAGCCAATGGAGGCCATACCCCGGTCTTCCACCTTCGTATGGCGGATAGCGAATATGGTCTCTCGGTTATTGTCAGGCTGCGCCCTGAAATAAGCGGCGTATTCGCTTCCCTGCAATAACGCATATCGGTCGGAATTAATTACCAAGTCGGCATATTTAATCGCATTTTGTTGGTCCTCTTTATAGAGATAAACACGCGCCAGGAGGGCATAGGCAGCCTCCTTGGAAGCAAAGGAATTGCTCTTGGGTTGGGTCATCAATTCGGCCGCCTCAAGCAAATCGTTGATGATAAAGTCGTAGACCTCTCTTACAGAGCTTCGGGAAAGTGTCTGTGATTCTTCATCGCTTAACCCTTCTCTCAGAATGGGAATGCCCGGGTTTTCCCCAGCATTTTGCGGATAGGGCCGGCCAAAAATACGCACCAAATTAAAATGCATCATCGCACGCAGAAAAAGGTTTTCACCACGGAGTTGCCGCAGTCCCTCGGGTGAATCAGGGGATACAAATTCGATGACCTTATTCGCGGCAGCAACCACTTTGTAAGCCTGCGACCAAAAGTTCGCACAGTGGTCCGATGTGTTGATATGCGTATACCGGTATGCGCGTGTAAGATCATCGGCCGACGATTGTCCCTGGGCTACGGCATCGCCGGGATACTCCATAAGAAAATGCCCGCTTCGTACGTAGGCGGCGTTTTTCAGAACGGCATACGTCCCAATCGTTGCAGTTTCTACATCCGACTCATTAGCCAAAGCATCTTCTTCGTTGATGAACTCTGTCGGGTCGTAATATTTCTGGCAGGCACCCACAAGGATGACCAGGGCAATTATCGATAATTTACTAATTATTAATGGGCGTTTCATATGGCTTTCCTTTATTAAAATGTTACGTTTAGGCCAAAAAGGATCTTTTTACTGATGGGATATTTGAAACTGGATACTCCTGACGCCAGATCGACTTGACTCAGTGACACCTCCGGATCTGGACCGGAGAAGTGGGTGGCCGTCCACAGATTGTCCCCACTCACGAACACCTGAAGCCGCGAAATCCGGATGGGCTGCAGTAATTTTTCTGGAAAGCTGTATCCCAGGCGCACGTTGCGCAGCCGGATGTAGCTCCCGTCTTCCAAATACCGGGAGCAGGATTGGTTTGAATCCTTATTGCCGCCCACGATTGGTTTGGGATGGGTTGCTTGGTCGCCTTCTTTTTCCCACCGGGTCCAGCCTTTCGGCAATACCATCGAGTTAAACGCTTCGTATAGGCCATCGTTGTCAAAATACACGCGCGTGTCGTTGTAAACGTAGTTGCCGTAAACGAAATTGAAGAACGCAGACAGCGTAAAGTTTTTGTACGCTAAGGTGTTATTGATTCCTCCCGTGAATTTTGGAGCGGCAGAGGTACCCGTGAATTGGCGTGAATCGGTGGTAGCGGCTTCACTGTATACATTCGTTGTAACGATCGACCGATTGCCATTCTCATCGATCACCACTTTCTCCCACAGCGGGTCTCCGTTAGCGGGATCAACGCCGGCCCAGATGGGAAGATTGTATGCATCCATATCGTAACCGACAGCGATAGGCTGTCGCGCCCCCGGATTGAATATAGCTGATCCATCGTTCAGTTCCAGCACCTTGTTGCGATTGAATGCCATGTTCAGACTGGTTTCCCACGTAAATTCGCCGCCCGTGAAGTTTTGTGAAGTGACATTGAGTTCCAACCCCCGGTTGCGTACCGACCCGGCATTTACCCATACATAGCTATAACCTGTGGTAGCCACCAGGGGTTGCCTATAGAGTAATTCAGACGCCTTTTTCTCATAGATATCCAAGCTGACCCCCACACGGTTCCAGAGCGTCAGATCGACACCCAGATTGGCCGACCGGATTTTCTCCCAGCTTAGATTGGGATTTCCTTTCTGGTAAGGAGCTGCCCCCGGTAAACCGGCGTAGCTTGCATCCTGTGTAATTGAGTATAAACCCAATGCGGCAAAATTAGAAATACCATCGGCATTGCCCACGGTGCCATAGCTACCCCGGAGTTTGGCAAAGGAAAGCAACCCGTTTTCCTGCCAGAAGGATTCATTGCTGAGTATCCAGGATGCCCCCAGCTGGTAGAAGTTGGCCGTCGGGTTGTTCTTTCCAAATTTTGACGAAAACTCATTTACAAAAGATGCTACAAGGAAATACCGGTTGTTATAGCTGTAATCGGCCTGAGCTAAATATTTGCGGAACCCAACCTGTTCGCGGGCTCCTTGGGGGCTTGCCAACACGTCGGTTGCTACGGACATCACGTCCCTTCCCGATGGAAGCCCCTTTCCGGAGGTTTCCGACCAGTCGGACACGGTGGTTTCTGCTTCTGCGGCTGCCAACACCGTTAGGTCGTGATCACCAAATGTATTGGCATATCGAACACGGTTTGAGGTCAGCAACCGGTTCGAGCTGGTGGTGCCATTGTAAAGCTCCCCGCCGTTAGCTCCCCCTTGTTTTGTGTTCCGGTCGAAAAACCGGGCCGTCTGGCCGTTGGCAAATTGGGTACGGTTATAACTGGATAGTGTGATTTTATCCGTCAACTGATAATCCAAATTGAGATCGCCACTTACTGCCCAGTTTTTGGCTCTGTCATAGTTATACTGCAGCGAGTGAAGAAAATTTTCTTTTTCTCTACCCAGCCAGTTGGGATAAAAGCGAGCGTCGATAGGGTTGCCTTCGCCGTCATAAGCCGGGTCGAACGGTAGATTTGTGTACGCATCATACATGGTTCGGCTATTTTCCAGCTCGTTTTTGTTAAGGTTACCGTTGATAAGTACGGACAGCTTCAGCCGATCCGAGAGATCGGCATCGAGATTTGTCCGGAAGTTATACCCCGTATGTCCTGTTCCCGCCAACGTTCCTTCTTCACGGTAGAATAGAGCCGAAGTATAAAATTGAACTTTTTCGGAACCACCTGAAACGGACAGGTTGTGGTTGTTTACATACCCCGTCCCGAATGCCAATCCCCACCAATCGGTGTTGTTTTGGAGAACAGACGGGTCACGATCGTAAAATGTAGTTTGGAAATCGTACAATTCCTGCGAATTCATAAGCCGGAAATTGCCGGTGGTTGGATCGGCAAAGCCGAAGGAGTTGTTGAATTCGACCGTTGTTTTTCCGGCTTTACCCCGCTTGGTATTGATGATGATGACGCCATTGGCAGCCCGGGAACCATATAACCCCGTCGCGGCAGCATCTTTGAGGATGGATACCGATTCGATGTCTGCAGGATTGTAGTTACCGCCAATATTACCGTCGACTACCACGAGCGGTGATGTGCTGGCTGAAATCGTGCCCGCGCCTCTGATCAGTACACGGGGCGCACTTGAAGGTGCCCCGGAGGGTGAGGATACGACCACGCCCGGCGCTTTGCCCTGCAACATGGTGGAGAGGTCGTTCGAAGTTACGTCTTTGAGCTTCTCGCTGGAGATGGTCGTTACCGAACTCGAAAGGTAGCGAACTTTGCGGGTTGAATAGCCAACGACGACCACCTCGTCCAAGTCATTTACCTCTTCCGCAAGTTGAATATCCACGCTTCCCGAAAGGGGGACAGTAATTTCCTGTTGAATGTAGCCCAGCAGGGAAAAGACAACAACTTGTCCTGCTTCAGCAGGCAGAGAAAATCGCCCTTCCTCATCGCTGGCCGTGGCCGTCGACGTTCCTTTGAGCGTAACCGTGACGCCGCTAAGCGGCTGCCCCTGCATGTCCGTTACGACACCTTGTACGGACCGCTGGTTTTTCCCCACCTCGATCTTACTCCGCAATGGAGAGACTTTAGCGGCGGCCCCCCGCTTATGTAAAAACACCGTATTTCGCTTGATTTCAAATGTCAAATCACGCGGATGAAGCAACTCGACGAGAACTTGCTTGAAGTCGCGGTCACGTACCTCAAGATCGATGGTGTGTTCTTTGGCAACCAGTGAGCTGTTATACAGAAAGTCGTAGCCGGTTTGCCGTTGAATTTCATCCAATACATCGCGGAGTGACGCACGCTCAAACGTTAACGTTACCCGTTGGGCGTAGGTAGTGGCTTGCACATGCACAAGCATTGTGGCCATGCAAATAAATAAAATTTTCATCTTGATGACACAGCTTAGTAAGCGTTTGCGCCGAAAAGCGCGCTTGCGGGAATCAGACGTATGCATTATATATGAATGTTGTGTGGTTCGTTGCATTAATAAATAAATAGAAGATCTGCTTTTAATAATCGGATGACTCGTATCATTTCATAACGGATACACTCCTTTCTTTGATGTTAAACTTATAATTTGATATTTCGGCAAGCTGCGAAAGCACGTCCGAAAGCCGCTGCGTTTTGCTGATTGAGCCAGTAAATCGGTCGGAAGTTCGTTCTTCGATGTAAACGTGCTCAATGCTATACCACATTGCGACCTGCTCCATAACGTCGTCTATCGTGTGGTCATTAAACCGGAAGTAGCCGTCCTTCCATGCTATCACATCCCTTACGTTTATCGTATCGTTCACGATCCCATTAACGGTTCGCCCGCTGGATGCCTGCCAGCCGGGTTTCAGCACGAGCGCTTGATCTTCATGGCTAACTTCCACGGCGCCCTTAACCAGCGTGGTTCGGGTGACCCCGGTCATGCGATCGCTTGACACGTTAAATTGAGTACCTAATACGCGTATTGCCATGTGAGCCGTAGATACCCTGAACGGTGTATGCGGGTTAGCCGCTACTTCAAAAAAGGCTTCACCGTCGAGGCTTACATTTCGCTGCAATGTTTCAAACGGAAATGAATACGACAGAGCAGCCCCGGCATTTAACCAAATATGGCTTCCATCGGGTAGTTGTACCTGACAGGTATGGCCCTTTCCGTTTTTTAGCGTGTAGCTGCTTGGATTTCTTGCTCCCCCTTGATCTATGGCAATCAACGTTTCGCCATCTGGGCTTGATTGAACTTCAATGCCAACCTTGCGTAACGTGTCGGGGTCGGACTGCATGAGGTCATACGAAGTGCCATCTGATACGTAGAGGATAACGTGATTCTGTTCAGGAAGAATAATATCCGAAGCGATTGCGATCGGTTCAGGCGGTGCCTGTATGCTCCGGTAGTAGCGTACCCACACAAAGCCGATAACCATGAGTGCTGCTATACCGGTGGACAGCCAACGAATACCCATACTGCGGTGTGTCCGGCTATCGGAGATCCGATGACGGATATTGCGTAAAACGGCCGATTGTTCGAAGTGTTCATTGGGTTTATCGGGCTCGAAATTTGCATCCACGAGCTCATCAATCGATAATTCCACTTCATCAACTGTCTTCTCAGCGATCAGATCGAGCAGTTTGTGAAGCTCATTCCGGCTAATCGTCCCCTTCAGGTATTTTCGTAATAAATCGTCCAGTTGGTCCTGACCCATATGTTGCTTTCGGTTCGTGGAGAAAGAACACCGGTTGACAGTAAAAGGGACTAGTTAAAATAGAAAAAAGCGATGAATATAAAGAGATCGTAGAGCCAGTGCCTGTCTTTCAGCCGTTTGGTGGCTTGGACGATGTGATTTTTAACCGTGTTTGGTGAAATATTTAATTGTTTAGCAATTTCCTTGTGAGTAAATCCCTCGAGGCGGCTCAGCAAAAAAACGGTGCGCTGCTGAAACGGCAACAGCGAAAGCAATCGCCTGATGTTTTCTTTCCGCTCTTTAGCTATAACGATATGATCCAGGCTCTCCTCCGATTCGGAAAAATGCGCCGACAGCCGTTCGAAACAGGCCCTCGAGCGCTTTACACTTCGTAGTTTGTTTAGGGAAAGTCTGCGGGTCAGTACATAAAGGTATGCCCAAAGGCTTTGATCCGGTTGTAAACCACGTCGGTTTTCCCAGAGCTTGACGAAAACTTCCTGGACGATATCCTCGCTCCAGCCGGTATCTTTTAATAGAAAATTTGCCAGATTGAAAACCCGCACCGAATACATACGATATAGCTTTTCAAATGCAGATTTCCGTCCGTCAATAAGCGCTTCGATAAGCTTACGATCCTCGGCGGTCACGATTCAACAATTAGTAGACCGCAATATACGCTTATTGTCCGGAATTTTGCTGTTGTGCCTCCTTTTTTCTGAGTTCAAAGTTTGCAGCTGCAACGCCTGACCCAAATCGGGTTGAGACATACATCGCTGCCGCAGCGGCGAGGATCACCAGGATGATTCCCCAAAAGCCCTTGCGTTTATCCTGCCGCATCAACCAGATGAGGAAAGCAACAAGCGGGATAGCAAAAATGATAATGAAAAACCAGCTGGTCGAAATCATGCGGCAAAGGTCGGAAAAAAACGAAATTTATCCTTGCTGATTTTAAATATATTTTTACTACATTTGGCACCTTAATTGCGGCGTGGCCGTAATACGCATTTAGGATGAACACAAAAAATATAATAGCTGTTTCTACTGCATCATGTGTCCAGCATTATGCAATCTGCTTTTTGTGTGGAAAGTCAACTGCCGAGCGACCGGTTCTCCGGTTCCGACGACCCATATTGCCCCGGGCTTAATAAAGGGGCAAACCCTCCGAAATACGTATAGCAAGTAGTCCGACGCTATACCCGACAACCGTTTAGAAGTATAGGTAAAAATCAACATTGAGTTGGTTGTTTTTAATTTTTAGGGTCGAATATCCCATGGAACTTTCAGACTTTATGATTATCCCGGCGACTGAAGCGTACGTCGGTTATGCCCAGCAGATTTGTGACGAAATGGCTGAATCGGCCAAGGCCCGCGGCACAGGAATCGCCCGTCGGAGCCCCGAGTACGTCGCCAACAAGATGCGCGAAGGTAAGGCGGTGATCGCTTTACGTAAAGCTGATAGAGCATGGGCGGGTTTCTGTTATATCGAAACATGGAGCCATGGCGATTTCGTAGCCAATTCGGGACTGGTGGTCAGCCCGGAGTTCCGCAAAGTCGGTTTGGCAAAGGCAATAAAAAAACGTATCTTCGAGCTCTCCAGAGAAAAATATCCGAAAGCAAAGATTTTTGGCCTAACCACAGGATTGGCCGTCATGAAAATTAACTCGGATTTAGGGTATGAACCGGTTACCTATTCGGAGCTTACACAAGACGAAGAATTTTGGAAGGGATGCCAAAGCTGTGTAAACTATGATATCCTGACCATGAAGCAGCGTAAAAACTGCATGTGTACGGCAATGCTTTGGGATCCCGTGGAGAAAGAAAAGGAGCTGCGTGAACGGATAGAGATGAAAGCCAAGGCGAAAGAGCGATTGAAGCAGATAACGAAAAAGTCATCGCTGTTGAAGCGCATAGAAGCCAGAATCTGGAAATCTACCAAGAAAATGGTTACCGCCTTTGTGGTGCGTTATCCGAAAACAGTATAGTAGACGAAACAATTATATAAATGGACAAAGTCGTATTAGCATTCAGCGGAGGGTTGGACACCTCTTTTTGCTGCATTTATTTATCCAAAGAACGTGGGTTGGAAGTACATTCGGTCATTGTGAATACCGGGGGCTTTTCGCCCGAAGAGCTGGCACAGATTGAACAACGGGCATATGCACTGGGTGTGAAATCGCATGCTGTGGTGGATGAAACGCAGAATTACTACGACAGCAGTATTAAGTATCTGATCTTTGGAAATGTGCTGAAAAATGCAACCTACCCGCTTTCTGTAAGTGCCGAACGGGTAAGCCAGGCCACAGCCATTGCCAATTACGCGAAGCGGATCGGTGCGGCCTATGTCGCGCACGGCAGCACGGGCGCAGGCAATGACCAGGTCCGGTTTGACATGATCTTCAATACCCTTATTCCGGATGTGGAGATTATCACACCCATACGGGACCTTAAACTCAGCCGTGAAGAAGAGATTGCTTACCTGCAAAAGCACGGGGTTGAGTTCAATGCGGAGAAAGCTAAGTACTCTATAAATAAGGGTATCTGGGGCACGTCGGTGGGAGGTAAAGAAACCCTCACTTCACACGAAACGCTGCCGGACGAAGCCTGGCCCACACCGATAACGTCTACTGAACCACGTCGGGTGACGATTGAGTTCCGGAATGGGGAGCCCATCGCCCTGGATGGACAGGCCGTCGGCCCGGTAAAGGTTATTCAGGAATTACAGGCAATCGCTCAACCTTACGGTATTGGTCGGGATATCCATGTGGGAGACACGATCATTGGCATTAAGGGGCGCGTGGGTTTTGAAGCCGCTGCGCCGTTGATTCTTATCAAGGCACATCATACCCTGGAAAAACATACCCTTACCAAATGGCAGCTCAGTTGGAAAGACCAGCTCGCGGCCTTTTATGGCAACTGGATGCACGAAGGACAGATGCATGATCCCGTCATGCGCGATATAGAGGCGTTTCTTGAAAATACCCAGCATACCGTGAGCGGAAAGGTTTTCATTGAATTGAATCCGTACCGCTTTACCGTTATCGGCATCGAATCACCACATGACCTAATGTCCAATAAGTTCGGAAGCTATGGCGAAATGAACAATACATGGTCCGGAGAGGACGTGAAAGGATTCTCCAAGATATTCGGTAATCAGGTGTCCATATGGCATAAGGTAAATGCAAAATAAAGACATGTCAAAAATTAGGATAGGCGTTATAGGATCCGCTGGATATACTGGAGGCGAACTGTTACGTATACTTATTCACCACCCTCATGCAGACATAGTATTCGCCCATAGTAGTAGCAATGCGGGGAAGAAACTTTCCGAAGTGCATGCCGATCTGTTTGGCGATACCGATCTTCGGTTCGCTGAATCGTATCATAGCGATATTGATGTGCTGTTTCTTTGCGTAGGACATGGAGATGCCCGGAAATTTTTAGAACGGAATGTCTTTGAACCGCATGTGAAGATCATAGATCTTTCGCAGGATTACCGCCTGCGTGCCAACAGGGTTTATCAGGAAAACGAATTTGTCTACGGACTGCCCGAGCTCAACCGGGAGGCCCTCCGTTCAGCCAGGTATATTGCCAATCCGGGCTGCTTTGCTACGGGTATCCAGCTGGCCCTACTGCCACTCGCTGCCCGGGGATTGCTCCAGAGCGAGATCCACATCAACGCAACCACGGGGTCTACGGGTGCCGGACAAAAACTCTCAGCAACTTCCCATTTTAGCTGGCGCAACAACAACCTTTCGGTATACAAGGCTTTTGAACATCAACATTTGCAGGAGATCAGTGAATCGCTGGACCAGCTGCAACCCGGTTTCCTGCCCGCGGGAGAAACCAGCTTGCTCCAACGCGCCAAGGGACGTATTTCGATTATTCCCCAGCGGGGAAATTTTCCCCGGGGAATTCTTTCAGCTATTTATATCGACAGTACCCTATCAGAGGCTGAAGCTTATGAGCTCTATGAATCGTATTATGCTGTCCATCCGTTTACTCACATTAGTCAGGTAAATATTGATTTGAAACAAGTGGTAAATACTAATAAATGCCTTCTTCATGTGGAGAAACATGGTAGCAAACTGTTTATTGTGAGCATTGTAGATAATCTCCTCAAAGGGGCCAGCGGACAGGCTGTCCAGAATATGAACATAGCGACGGGGCTTGACGAGACCGAGGGGCTCAGGCTCAAAAGTGTTGGTTTTTAAGTATCTGCGCTTTTTCTGGTATTATGTTAAGGCATCGGGGGAAAGGGCGTACGTACACCCATAATCTCAGGTTAGCTTCATTATTGTCTACAGTGGCGGGTATGGTAAATATATGCGGTGTACTCGCTTTGGGGACGCTTACCACCAACGTTACCGGACACTTTGCCTTTTTCGCCGAAAACCTGTTCCTGCATGATTTCAACACAGCGCTGACATTCATGGCATACATCGTGTTCTTCTCACTTGGCGCATTGGTTTCCGGAATACTAACTGAATCCGCAGAAAAATTTCATACCGCTTATATAATGCCCTTAGTGTTGGAAATGATGTTACTGGGAATGGCTGCCACCTTTGGCGATACATGGGCGGAGAGCGGGAATGCTGTGGCTACAGGTTTATCGTGCGGCCTGCTGTTTGCCATGGGCCTACAGAATGCTTTGGTCACCCGTGTGTCGCAGTCGGTTGTACGAACAACCCACCTCACCGGCATTTTTACCGACTTGGGCATCGAGTTGGCGCAACGGATCCTCTACCAGAAAGATACCGACCGTAAGCGTATCCACAGGAGCATTTTTTTGAAGCTTATGATTGTTCTGGGTTTCTTCCTGGGCGGTATTTTCTGCGGCTATCTCTATCTGCATGTGCAACTAAAGGCCTTATTCCTTCCTGTAGGCGTCCTGCTGGTTACCGTTGGCTATGATCAGCTGTTGTTCCGCTTTTACCGGATCAAGCGGAAGTTCCGCTTGAAAGCAAAATAGAAAATGCAGCACTCTTAATGCCGGAATACCTCATCCAAGCTTTCAAAAATCGCGCGTTTGGCCTTTTCCAGTTGAGTTTTATCATGGGCAGCGGACACAAACCCTACCTCGTAGCCAGACGGACCCAGGTACACACCTCGATTAAGCAGTTCGCGGTGAAACGTTTTATACAGCTCCATACTGGCCGGATCGATATCGTCTGCCTTACGGATAGTGGGCTGGCTGGTGAATGCAAACCAGAAGATGGAACCAACGCTGAACAGTTTTACTTTGTAATTTTTAGCGGAGGCATATCGTTGGATCGCCGCCACAAATTCTTCAGTCTTTTGGTTAAGACCTTTGTAAAAGCCACTGCTGCGCAGCTCAGAAAGCTGGGCGATACCGGCCGCCATCGCAACCGGGTTGCCGGATAATGTGCCCGCTTGGTAAACCCCTCCATCCGGAGATATACAGCCCATCAGTTCGGCGGACGCACCGTAAGCGCCAACAGGCATGCCCCCGCCGATAATTTTGCCATATGTGATGATATCCGGGTGTACGTCATAGTAGGCAGCCGCTCCTTCAAAGCCTAACCGGAATCCGGTGATCACCTCATCGAAAATCAAAAGGGAACCATTTTTCCGGGTAATGTCGCGCAGGAAATGGATGTAATCCGGTTCCTGGATAAGCAGGCCATTGTTGGCAGGAATCCCCTCAATAATTACCGCCGCAATCTGGTCCGTGAATTCCGAAAAGGCGGTTTCCACAGCTTGGCGGTCTGCCAGGGGAAGCACCAGTGTTTCATCGGCAAACGCTTTGGGTACGCCTGCTGATGACGTTTCGCCGAAGGTAACCAGTCCCGACCCGGCCTTAACCAGCAAGGAGTCGGAATGCCCGTGGTAGCACCCATCAAATTTGATGATCTTATCGCGTCCGGTATACCCCCGGGCCAACCGGATGGCAGACATCACAGCCTCTGTGCCTGAACTGACAAAGCGAAGCTTCTCAATATACCGGTTGTGTTTGAGAATCAGTTCGGCAAGCTCGTTTTCCAAGGCAGTAGGCGCGCCGAAACTCAACCCCTTTTCCAATGTTTTTGTAACTTTCTCCCTTATCTTCGGATGATTGTGCCCCAGGATGAGCGGTCCCCAGGAGCAACAGAAATCAATGAACTGATTGCCATCCGCATCCCACAGGAAACATCCGTCGCCCCGTTCGATAAATAGGGGAGTCCCGTACACCGACTTGAATGCCCGTACCGGTGAGTTAACACCCCCGGGGAAATACTGTTTAGCCTTCTCATAAAGCTCGGCAGATTTTTCACGGGGAATCTCACCCTTTTTTCCGGCAATGTTTCCGTTTTCGTCATTGCCTGCAAACGCTTTTTTTAACGCATCTAACATGGTTTGGTAACGCTGTATGCTGTATTGTTTGTTTTAGTATCGTTTCTATATCCACCCTTTTTCCAGCACTTCTTTGGCATGGTAGGTAAGGATTGCAGTGGCGCCGGCGCGCCGTATGCCCAGCAACACTTCCGTTGTGGCGCGCCGTTCATCCAACCATCCGTTGCGCGCAGAAGCTTTGATCATCGCATATTCACCACTCACGTTGTAGGCCGCAATGGGCAGGTCGAACTGATCATGCAGGAGTTTGATCACGTCAAGATAGGGCAACGCAGGTTTCACCATGAGGAAATCCGCGCCTTCCTGGGCATCCAACTCTGCTTCGATCAGGGCCTCCCGTTGGTTGGCAGGATTCATCTGGTACGTCTTTTTGTCGCCGTGTTTCGGAGCTGAGTTAAGTGCATCGCGAAAAGGGCCATAAAAAGCACTGGCATATTTAGCGGTATAGGACATGAGGGACACCTGCGTGAAGCCCGCCTGGTCGAGCACGCTGCGTATATGGCCGATCCGGCCGTCCATCATATCAGAAGGCGCAATGATATCGGCTCCCGCCTGTGCATGGGCAAGCGCCATTCTGCCCAGCACTTCCAACGTTTCGTCATTCAGGATTTCGCCGTTCTCCACGATGCCGTCGTGACCGTCACTGCTGTACGGGTCCATAGCAACGTCAGTAACCACGCAGGCCTCTGGGAAATTTTTCTTCACTTCGGCAATAGCCCGGAGGTAAAGGCTGTTTTCGCGGGTGGCCTCGGTGGCGTATTTGTCTTTCAGGGCCTCATCAATGTTCGGGAAAAGATCAAAAGCGTACAGGCCCAGTTTCATGCACGACTCCACTTCCCGTAACAGGTTGTCTATCGAATACCGGAAAATACCCGGCATGGAGTTCACTTCCGACTTAACGTTGCTGCCTTCAATAACGAAAAGCGGAAAAATCAGATTGGCAGCGGTCAGGCGGGTTTCCTGCACCATATCGCGGAGTACTGCTGTTCGGCGGTTCCTTCTCGGCCTTCTTAATATAAGTTCGTTCACGTGTGTTTGTTTTAATAATCCAGTCCGAATACCGCTTCGGCCAATCCGATCTCATCGGGCGAATAGGGGAGGGTATAGGAAAGCCCCAATTCCTCTATCTTTCTGGCGGTGGAATGACCTATGCAGATGATTTTTTGATCCGGCTCAACCAGGTTATCTGCAAAATAAGCCTCTACATTGGAAGGACTGGTGAAAATCAATACGTTAGCATTTGACTTTGAAACGTTCGTATCGATACGGGTCTGGTAAACAGGCAGGTTGATAACTTTCGTGTCGGGTGTGAGGGACTTCTGGATCGTTTCCAACGAGTCCTTGGCACGCGGAATCAGCACGGTGGTGCCTGACGCGATCTTCGCAAATTCGCTGGCTATCTGATCCATGTTGATGCCCAGCCGCTCTCCCGAAAAATCAGGGGCATACCCGAACTGACGTAACATCTCTTCCGAACCCCTGCCGATGACGGCAAATTTGGTACGTTTACTGAGACGGGGTTCCAAACGGAAAAAATTTTCTATACCGTTTTTACTGCCGAAGAACACCCAGTCCACGTACTTCAGGATATACGGGTCCAGTTTATTGATGATTGGAAAAATTCGGATCAGGGATCTGCCCTCTACAGCAATACCGTGAGCAGCCATGGCACGGTAAAAATAGTTCGATTCGCTGACGTCCCTGGTGATAAACACGTGGGAGGGCAGCTTCCGGGTTTTGTCAAATTTACGAGCAATCCGTTGGGCAAGCCCATCCGTATGATCGGCAGACACATACAGGCGGTCCGGAAACTCTTCGTTGCTGTCGGCTTTGGAAGTCCATACTTCATATTTGCCATCTTTTTTGCGGCAATAGCATCCCAGCGGGGCGTGGCAACCGGCGTCAAACAAGTTCAGAACCGCCCGCTCCACGGCTATTGTCTCAGCGACGTCAGCATCATTGATGTGCTGCAGCACGTCATATAGTTCGCTGTCGCTTTCCCGGATCTGGACAGCTAAAACACCTTGGGCAGGCGCCGGAATAATCTCCACCGGCGGCAATTCCTCTACGTGAAACTCGCTTAGATCAATTCCTACGCGGCTAATGCCGGCCTTAGCGAGCATGATGGCGTCGTAATTTTCATCCCGCAGTTTTTCTACCCGTGTGAGTACATTGCCCCGCAGGTCGTCAAACTCAAGGTCGGGCCGCATTGCCAGCAGCTGCGCCTTGCGCCGGTTGGAGGAGGTTCCTACCGTAGCGTTATGTTTGAGGGCCAACCGTTTCTTAAAGTCGACACAGTCTTTATGGATAATGAGGAGCTCGGAGGGATCTTCACGGTCTGTTACCGCTGCAATGATCAGTCCTTCCGGCTGTACCGTGGGCAGATCCTTATGCGAATGGACGGCAATGTCGATTCCGCCGGACAATAGTTCTTCTTCCAATTCCTTGGTGAAAAAGCCCTTCCCTTCGAGTTTGTCCAATCGCAAATGTTGAACGATATCTCCCTGGGTTTTGATCACTTTCAGCTCGGACTGTATGCCGATATCCGCCAGTTTATTTTTGACGTAATTCGCCTGCCACAAAGCCAACTCGCTGCCCCTCGTACCGATGATCAGTACGCGGTCTAATTTTTTTGCACGCTTCTGGGCAATCTCCGTCAACGGTTCCTCAATTAGCATAAACAAACTTAGATAATTTATCGATATGGACCAACACTCTTTTTGGCATCAGCAGAAGTGGGGCTGCTAATGAACTGAACTTCCTCAAATAAAGGGAACGTGTGATGGAACCACCCGTTAATTAAGATCGGAACTGTTGGTTTTGACCAAAATGTCTTTAGCCATCACCATAGGCACCTTAATGTATTTTTTTTCCATATAGTCTATCACCTTCTCCAGCACCATTCTGGAGTTGGCATCCAACGCATTCACTTCGGTAGCAAACACTTCATTCAGCGCAAATGAACGTATTTCCTTGACCTTCTCTGGAATTTCGCGCATCGCCAGTTCCACGCGACGCTGTTTTAAAACCGGAAGGAACTCGCGGATGTTCTGCGCGATGATCTCTTCCGCGTGGGTCAACTCGTCATAGCGTTGCTGCAAGTTCTTGGAAGCAGCTGCTTGCAGACTGCTTACTTCTATATAATGGACCGGATGAAGTGTGAGAACATCGGGATGCACATCATTGGGGATAGCGAGATCCACGACTACCTTTTTATCGGTTTCCCCGTCAAGCAGCGATTCATACAATTGGCTATCAATAATCACATCCGGGGCCCCCGTGCAGGTGATAAGAATATCGAAGCCTCCCCGGTAGTTGGACAATTCATTCAATGGATAGGCCTCCCCGTTCAATTCCGCACTCAATGCCTGTGCGTTTTCCAGCGTTCTATTGAAAACAACAAAATTTGAAAAACGGTGCTTCTGTAAATATTTGGCGAAGTTCTGGTTGGTTTCACCGGCACCGATAATCAGGATACGCGGGTTTTCGTGTAGTTTGATCTCCCGAAGCTTTCGGTAGGCCAGGGAAACCACCGATACCGGATTGCGGGAAATGCGGGTATGTGTGTATACTTCTTTGGCCGTTTTGACCAGCCGCTCCATAACCAGTCGTAAAAAATCTCCGGTGAAGCCGCTGATCCGGCAACGTTCATAAGCTTTGCGTACCTGGGCCAGAATTTCTTTTTCGCCCACTACGAGGCTTTCCAACGAGCATGACATCCGCAACAAATGATTGAGCGCTTCTATACCTTGGTAAGTGGTTACCTGTCCCAGAAAACATTCTAACCGCTCGGAGGGTACACAGAAATTCAGTTTCTGCATAAACTCTCTGACAAACTCCGGACTCAATTCATGGGCACCATAAAATACAAACTCCACGCGGTTGCAGGTGCCAACGTAAAAAATTTCGGGAATGTCAAAACTGTTTTTGAGGTTGATCAACCGGCTCTCAAGTTCTTCGTTACAGATCACTAAGTTGCCCAAATCCTTCAAATCCACATGCTTGTGGGTAAACGCTATGACTTTGAGATTCTTCAAGGTTGTACTATCCTCACTAAATTTACGGTAACAAAAGTACGATATCTCCACCCAGCGGTCTGTCAGAAATGTGTAAAACACCTATATTTAGAATGGTTATAAATAGTTTTCATGGATTGCACCGGCGTTTTGGATGAAAAGCTACTTTTCTGATAACTTTGTCAGGAGATTGTCCTATTTTTACCATCTTGAAATAAATTATGATGAATACGAAAACAACCCAACTTTTGGCCCTCGGTGCCGCGGCTGTCGGATTTATGGCCTGCCATTCACCACAGGAGCAATCATCGCAACAAACGGTACCGAGTGAATTATCCGTGTCACCCGCGGACTTCGCAGCGGAAATAGACGGAGACTCCGTGAAATTATACACCCTTACCAACGGAACGGCTACGGCGGCTATTACGAACTACGGTGCACGGGTTGTCAGCCTTTTGGTCCCGGATAAAAACGGTGAGCTGATCGATGTAGTGCTGGGTTATAAAGACCTGAAGGCTTATCGGGATCCCGACGACGGTTTTTACGGCGCAGTCGTGGGCAGGTACGGCAACCGGATAGCGAAAGGCCAGTTTGAATTGGAGGGGCAGTCCTATCAGCTGGAAATCAACAACGGACCCAATTCCCTGCATGGCGGTACCAATGGCTTTTTCCAAAAGGTCTGGGAGGTAAAGCATGTGACGGACAGCAGCCTTGAGCTCAACTATGTTTCACCGGACGGTGATGCCGGTTATCCCGGTACCCTCGATGCAACCATTGTCTATACCCTTACCTCCGACAATGGGCTGGAAATTGCCTATCGTGCTACTACCGATAAAACGACCGTTGTTAACTTAACCAATCACAGTTATTTCAACCTTAGTGGAGAAGGAGACAGCACCATTCTGGATCACTTGCTTACCATTCGTGCGGACGGATATACGCCCGTGGACGAAACACTGATCCCTACGGGGGAAATAGCTTCGGTTGAGAACACGCCGTTCGATTTCCGCCAACCCACGGCGATCGGCGCGCGTATCGACACAGCAGACGCACAATTGGTACTTGGAAAGGGATACGACCACAACTTTGTTTTGAAAAAGGATCCTGGATTGCAGCTTGTGGCTACCGTCGAAAGTCCCAAAACCGGTATTGTGATGGATATTCTGACAGAAGAGCCAGGGTTACAGTTTTATAGCGGAAACTTTATGGACAATGTACAAAATGCGAAGGGCGGAAAGACTTATGGTTACCGTTCTGCATTCTGCCTCGAAACCCAGCATTTCCCCGATTCACCAAACCAGCCGGGTTTTCCGTCAACTGTACTGGAACCGAATGCAGCGTATCACACACGAACGGTGTATCGGTTCAGATAAGATTATTTCCGGCATTTAATTTACTTACCGGCTTTTCCTTGAAACGATCGATTCGGTCGTTTCAAGGCTTTTTCTTTGCTTCTGGCGGAGACCTGACTTCCTTATCCCCTGTATCGCCATGCATCCGCCTTGGACTCACCTTGGACTCACCTCGGAGAAAGGCTCAATAAGTTTGCTTGGAAGCAGTACCTGCAGGGGGTAAGAGCGTACCTATGTTTTGTTGTAAAAAAATAAAAAACCACCCTTTTTGGGTAGGTATATTCCTGGTGGGAATATTTTACTTTGTAGTAACATCTATAGTGAAAAAGTTAAGCCAAGGTGTAATCGCACCGAACTCTGACTTAGCATCTTTTTTGGGAAGTGTAGCCATAACCGGATGGTTTGGCGTTCCAGACGTTGAGGCCATCCGGACTTTCCTATGAAACTGATATTGACGCGGGCTGACCTAAACCCAACGGCCAAAATTGCTCCTTTGGCCATATTCGAATGGTAGTGACCGGTAAGAACGGGCCGGTCCTGCCTTTTTTTACGGGTAGTCTGCTCAACCCGGGCAACGAGATGCTGGACCGGCGATCTGTAACACGCCCATGAGATCGAATTGTAATATCGATCATTCGCTGCAAATCAATGCACTATGGGTCAGTGCCCATCTCAATAGCGTGTTGTGTCCCTCATCAAGATTTAATTTCCTGCAAATGTGGTTCCTGTGATTTTTGACGGTGTAGGGGCTGAGGCAAAGGGCTTCGGCAATTTCTTTCGATGAGTGGCCTCCCGCGATAAGTTGCAGTATGGTAAACTCCATTTCCGTAAGGGTACCGGTAAGCCATCGGATAAAGTCATCGGGCTCTTGCCGTTGGATGGCTATAATTTTTTGGATGGCAGGCAATACGCTGGCATACAGTCGGTTTTCATCCAGTGGCTTAATGATATAATTTGCCGGATTCAGACCGTAAGCGCGATCGATGATACGACGGGATTGATACGACGTCACAAAGATCAGTTCAAATTCCAGCGGCTTTTTCAATTGATGCATCAGCTCAATGCCATCGATGGAATTGCCGAGTTCGATGTCGCATAGGACCAGATGAGGCTTAAATTCTTCGATAACAAAAGGTGCCTCTTCGGCATCTAACGCTATGCGGGTATCTGCCTGGAAGCATTCCTGCATCTGCTGCTCAATAAACTGTGCGATGATAATTTCGTCTTCAATAATGGCTATCCGCATAGTTAGGGTTGACAAAGGTGATTTGATAGTGATATCCCTGCTCACGCCGGAGCTTCACGCTTCCCTTTAACTGACGTGCCAGCCCGTGAATGAGCAACATCCCCATGGAGTCTTTGGATTGCACGGGAGCATCTGTGCCAATTCCGTTATCTTCAAAGGAGAGGACGATTGTCCCCTGTCCTTCAGCCAACGAGAGGTTTACAAGCGGTTGTCGGGATAGCTCCGTTGGGAAGGCGTGTTTGTACACATTGGTAAGCAGCTCAGTGACGATGAGACCGAAAGGGAGCGCTGTGCGATTATCAAAATGTACGTGTTGCTGAACGTCGCCCGCAACGGATACCCTATTATCCCGGTCATAAATTTGACGGACCTGACGTATAATATCTTCCATGAATGCTGCGGCGCTGACGGCTTTGCTGGATCCGGAACCGGAGAGGTACTCGTTAACGAGCATCATGGATTTAACGCGTGCGCGTGTATCATCGAGTATTCTTTTCCCCTCCCGATCTTTCACTTTTGGTAGTTGAAGGGTATTTAGGCTATAAAGCATTTGAAGGTTGTTCTTTACCCGGTGATTCAATTCATCCATCAGCGTTTCGATATGCTGATTTTTTTCCAGTAGTAGCGCCCGCTGGCGCTCTAGTCGCTCATTGATGTGCGCAAGCTGTTTGGTACGTTCTGTTACTTTCTTTTCCACCAGCTCCGTATGCCGTTGCTGCAATTCATTTAATCGTCGCAAGGCCATAAATTTTTCTTCTTCGTATTGTTTCTGTTGCCGGTTAATGCCCATTAGGAACAGAATCCCCATGATCAATGCCGATATTTTTGACCCCATGCTTAATAGCGGGTAGCCATCTTCTTTCAATAGGGCGGCAACAGCTACTATAAACACGGTTGTTGCGGCGAATATGACGATGGCATATCCCCAATAACGTTGTGCTGCGTCCAATTTTTTCCACAGGCGAGGTGCTACCCACGATAGGTAGGCAAGATGTACAAATACTAAAAGCAGGTGATATCGGGTGGTTTGGTAATAATTAGAACCGATTACCTTGTTGAGTAGGCCGAAAAGATCGAATAGGATCAGCAGGAGGATCAGCAGCTGTCCTGCGTTGGAAAAACGGCGGGGTGCCTTCTTCAGCCGCAGCAGGTGAAGCACCATCAGATAAAAGCCGATAACGCCCAGATGAAGGAATGGGGGCGGCAATAGCCAGCCGGTTTTCGGCCGATTGGGGAAAAAGAAGTCAATGAAGTCGGGATCGAGCGCATAGGAAAATGCGGCGACACCCGCTAGAAAGAAGAAGGTCCACAGAAAGGGCTTGTAGCGAATAAAGACATAAGCGAGCAAGCAATAACACGAGAGGATGGAGATAGCGCCCAGCAATAGGTAATGGATGGAAGCGGTAATTCGCCGGTTTTCCTGGTAGACAAATTGGTCCTGCACGGCGAACATGGTATTGGGCTGGTACTGATTGCTGTGGTGTACCCGGATGAGCAACGTATACGTGTGACCAGGCAACAGGGAAACGTGAAAATTGAAACGCTCATCCTGCTGGTCAATAAGACGCTTTTCCCGGAAGGCACCCGCCTGCCGGTGAAGTATCTGCTTGCCCTGCCGGAAGATATACAGGTCAACATACGTAAGACTCGCAAAATGGATGCTCAGGTGGTTGCGCCGTAGATTGCCGGCTGTCTCCAGCGAGAGTCGAAGCCAAAACGGCTGGTCGGGCTTTTTTAGATTAAAATCGGAAAAAGGGACAAACCGGTTGCCCTGTAGATAGGCCTCCGAGCCAGTCATGCTTCCTTCCGGATCGGCATAGGCACGGAAGAAAGGTGTAATAACCAGAGGAGCTGTGATTCGGTCGTCGGTAAGGCGGATAACTTCCGCAGTACCGGAGGGCATAGAACAGCAAACGATAAAAATATAGGAAACAAGCCTTCTGCTGATCGTCGACAAGGTATTTTCGGTTTGGTGATGTCTTATGAAATAATCCGTTCAAAATTAGAATATTTTCTATCAAATACCATGGATTAGCCAAGAGTGTTTTGCGGGCCGCTTTTTACAAAATAGACCTTAAGGTTCATTGGAGCAGACTGAGGATCGTGGTATCTTTGCTCAGCGAAAAAGATTAGCAACCTAAACCGTACCTGTCGGTGGACCGTTGTAATAGCACGTATTAGTATACATCAAAGCCTATGAAAAACAGTAAACTAAACGTGACAACAACGGCCGCCTACGGCAGGTTTCAACGATTGAAACCTATTGTTTCATGAATTCTTTTTTTCACGTAATCATAACTCTCGGCAATGCTATCGAAAGGATCCATGGCAATCACGTCCTGTTCCACAAATGCATAGTGTAAACCGGCGATCTCATTTTCGGCCATGATCCTTTTAAAGTCAATACTTCCGGTACCTACCTCTGCATAAGTGATTGACGAGGTAATCTCCATGTAGGGTTTGGCGTCGTATTCCGGACCAATTACCGTACCCGTATTTGTTTTATCCATGTCTTTGAGGTGCCATAGCGGGAAACGGCCGGGATGCTTTCTGAAGTAAGCGGCACTGTCGGTCCCTGATTTTTCGCTCCAGAATAAATCCATTTCAAAGACGACCAAATCGTTTTCGGTACGCTCAAGCAGAATATCCATACCGGTACGGGTTTCTTCCATCGTCCTGAACTCCCAGAAATGGTTGTGATAGCCGATGGTGAGCCCCGCCTTTGCAGCGAGTTCCCCCCCCTTGTTCAGTTGATCAGCCATGAAGCGGTAGTGCTCGGCCGTCATGCTATCGATCAACAGCATAGGCGGAATGGGGGCAATAACATAGCGCTGGCCTAATGTTGCCGCAACGTCCAGGAATGCCTTTAATGCGTCTTCATTACCGTTGCCAGGGGTCAGGAATTCGGAGAGGTCATAGTGGCCGCTATAGGACTTCAGTCCGTTTTGCTGTAACTGGGAAGATAGGTCCGTAACTTCCAACCCCCAGAATTGAACCTTTCCATTGTCACCGACTTCCGGACCGAAAGTTTCCACGTGGTCATATCCGATTTCGGCTACGCGATGCAGGGTAAACGAAGCATCCTCCGCTAATTGATCGCGCAGGGTATAGAGTTGAAGACCTACTTCGGAGAGGGCTGCACGGCCGTTGCTTGTGGGCGCACAGGAAAACAGGGAGGGAGTTACATATGCGGCGGCAACCCCCAGGCCTGCGCGTTTCAAAAAAGTTCGCCGATTGAAAGTCATATCAAGATGTTTTGGTAAATCGAAGGTAGCATTTTATTTTTTATTAATAACTTGGATTGGAAATGAAGTTGAGGAACTTGGTGAACTTCTCCCGGTAGGTGGTTTCGTCCAATTTATAGTAAAATGCACCCTTTTTTGAGTTCTTTTTGTCTTTATCCGGTTGTTTCACGAGCAGACCCGTGGAAAGCAACTTGCGGCTAAAGTTGCGCTTATCCAGTTCAACGTCATACACCTGCTCGTAAAGGGTCATAATTTGGGGGATGGTGAATTTCTCGGAGAGCAATTCAAACAAAATGGGATGTAACGCAGCCTTGTACCGGAGTTTGTGTCGTGCATGCTGCACCATTCGGTTGTGGTCAAATATGAGATCCGGCACCCTGTCTAATCGGAACCATTCCGCGCGGTAATCGTGGCTAAGCTGTTTTGCATATTTATTAATGTCAACCAGCGCAAAGTAGGTAATGCTGATGGTCCGTTCGATGGGATCGCGGTCAGGTTCTCCGAATACGGAAAGTTGTTCCATATATACGTCTTTTAAGCCAGTAAGTTGTGCGAGAACCCT
>Ga0079224_100000228_pt1 | contig 49303 bp, 47 predicted proteins | sample Stecom2015_FD_80414 | JGI IMG/M metagenome (GOLD analysis project Ga0079224, IMG submission 80414) | Agricultural soil microbial communities from Utah to study Nitrogen management - Steer compost 2015 | ecosystem: Environmental > Terrestrial > Soil > Agricultural land | place: USA: Utah... | reverse complement strand
GCCGCGCCGAAGGACGCCGGCGAAAGCCCGCCGCTCGCGCCCGTGCAGACGCGCACGCCGGGCGTGCTGTGGTTCGGCGCGCTGCTGATCGGCGTCCTGTTGTTGTGGCGCGTGCGTCGCCGTTACGCCGTGTGAGCACGAATCGGGTCGTGGACAGGGAAGATGGAGCTCGAGCCGATGACCGACTGGGATCGATTGGCGCAGGGGATCGAGTGCCCATTCGATCCGCCCCGCGCCGAGCCGAACGGGTTCTGGGACACGGTCGCGCGGCTCGAGGTCTCGACGCTGTGCCTGCTGAAGAACCAGACGTACCGCGGGCACTGCATCCTGATTTACGACCTCCGCCACGTCGCGCGGCCGGACCAGCTCGAGCGCGACGAGTGGGCAACGTTCTGTCTCGACCTGCATCGATGCGTCGATGTGCTGATGAACGTCTGCCGGCCGGATCACATCAACGTCGAGTGCCTCGGCAATCAGGTGCCGCACCTGCACTGGCAGGTGATCCCGCGCTACAAGACGGATCCGAGGTGGTCCGGTCCGGTCTGGACGACAACGGTCGAGGAGATGCCCGATTCGGAGCTGCCGGACGATGAGCGCAAGGCGCTGATCGACGCTTTGCGGGAGCGGCTCCGCGGCGGCCGAGCTCGCTGACGCACGCGGCGGCGCGTGCGCGGCCGCGGGCCGCGGCGACCGACTCCCCGGCTGCTGGTCAGCGGGCGCGTTCGGCGATAGAGTGCGCGCATGTTGACGCGCCGTGCTCTTCTCGCGCTGCCGGTTGCGGCCGGCCTCGCCCGCAGCCTGCATGCGCAGCCCGCCGCCGCGATGCAGCTGGCCATGCATCAGAACACGTCCCGCGCCGCCGGGTATCGCGGCTCGCTCGAGGGCTGGGCGCGGGCCGGCATCCGCTATGTCGAGCTGACGGACGTGCTGCTCGACGAGTTTCTCGCGAACGATACGCTCGCCGGCGCGCGCCGAGTCCTCGCGGACCTCGGCCTGATCCCGGTGTCGGCGGCCGCCGTGCTGCCGGACGTGTGGATACCGGGCCCGGACCGCGCGGCGTCGCTCGAGACGTGGCGCAGGCGCTGCGAGCAGTTCGCGGAGCTCGGGCTCGAGAAGATCTATTGCCCGTCGATCACCAGCCGGCGCGTCACCGCGGAGGATTTCGCCGCGACGCCGGATTGCATCCGCGAGGTGGGGGAGATCACGCGCGGCTTCGGCCTCGCCGCGATGATCGAGTTCGCGCGGACGTCCACGCACCTTGCGACGTTGCCGTCGACGCTCGCAGTCATCCGGCAGGCGGCGCATCCGAACGTCCGGCCGATGCTCGATTTCTTCCACTTCTGGGCGGGCCTCAGCAAGTTCGAGGACCTGGATCTGCTCGAGCCCGGGGAGCTCGCGCACGTGCACTTCCAGGATCTGCAGGAGGGTCCGCGCGAGCTGATCGACAACGATTGGCGGCTGATCCCGGGGGACGGCGTCGCGCCGCTCGTGCGTATCCTGCGCAAGCTCGCCGAGAAGGCCTATTCGGGCCCGCTGTCCGTCGAGCTGTTTCGCGCGGAGCTCGTGAACGGCGACCCGTTCGAGGTCGCCGCGCAGATCCGCGAGAAGTGCGAGGCCGTCATGCGCGCCGCCGGCGTCGCCTGACCCCGCCCTTACGAAAGGGTGTCAGACGCCTCTCCCGAAAATCGGGAAAATCGGTGTCAGACACCTTTTTCCGGGAAATTGGTGTCAGACACCTTTTTGTCGCGAAAATTGGTGTCAGACACCTTTTTCCCCCTTTTTCCGGGGAATGGGTGTCTGACACCGTTTCCTGCTCGGGTCAGCGGGTCTTCTTTCGCGTCTTCTTCGCGGCCTTCTTGGAGCCCGCCGAGCGCGCCGACGACTTCTTGCGGGTCTTGCCTGCCCGGGCGCCCGCCTTCTTGGCCGGCTTCTTCTTCGCCTTCTTGGTGGGCCTCCTTGCCGTCTTCTTCTTGGTGGTCTTCTTGGCCGCCTTCTTGTTCGCCTTCTTGGCGGCCTTCTTGTTCGCCTTCTTGGCCGCCTTCTTGGCCGTCTTCTTGGCGGGCTTCTTCGCCGCCTTCTTCGCGGCCTTCTTGGCGCTCTTCTTAGCGGTCTTCTTGCCCGCCTTCTTCGCGGTCGTCTTCTTCGTCGTCGCGCCCGCGGCCTTCTTGCGGCCCGCCTTCTTTCGGGACGTCTTCGTCTTCGCCGCCTTTCTCGTGCGCGTCGGCGCCGCCGGCTCCGCGCCGCCGATCTCGTTGCGCCGACCCTCGTCGGATGCCGCTGGGGCTGCGGACCAGAGCTCGACGACGGCGGTGTCCTCGTCCCGCGCCTTCATGTCGGCGGCGAGCGTGTGCAACGCGAAGGCGGCGCCATACGGATCGAGCACCTGCGCGATCGAATCCCCGCCCGGCACTTCGGTCGGACCGAGGAGCAGCGAGCCTCGTGCGCGCTCGACCTTCTCGATCGTCCCCTGCAAATCCCCGACCCGCACGTAGCTGAGCCACGCGGGCTCGCCTTGCTGCCCGGCCGTCTTGTCGAACATTCCGCCGAGCTGCTTCCCGCCGCGGCCGAAGATCAGATAAACGCCCATCGCGCCCATGTCGGCCTCGGTGATGCGCTCCCAGCCGAACAGTGCCCGATAGAACTCGAACGCCGCCCGATGATCGGTCGTTGCAAGCTCGTGCCAGGAGAACTCGCCGGTATCCGGCGGCCGGTCCGGCTCGAGGCGCTCCGCGGAGTAAATGCCGATCGCCGCCCCCTGCGGATCCGTGATGACCGCATACCGGCCGCCGCTTCCTGTCGAGGTCGGCTCGACGACGATGTCGGCCCCGAGTGCCTGCGCCGTGCTCAGGGCCTCGTCGAGGTCGTCGACGGTCACGAAGGGCACCCACTTCGGCGCGGCGGTCGGCTCCACCGGACTGACCCCGCCGAACGGGCCGGCGGGGCCCGTGAATAGCCTGTGACTCGAGTCGGGACCTTGAACCTCGGCTTTCCAGCCGACGACCTCGGCGTAGAAGTCCAGTGCGCCGGAAGGGTTCGGCGTCATGAGCTCGTGCCAGACGAAGCGGCCGCGTTCGCTGTGATCGGTCATCCCATCCCCCAATGTTGTGCGAGACCTCTCGACGCCCGGCGTCGCATCCGTTCGCGGATTAGGGCCGGGGGAGGCCGGCTCGTTCTTGCCGCTGCCTCCATCCTGAATCCGGCTGCGTCTTGGCGCTAGCTTACTGCCGGGACGTGCACGGACCAACCGCTTCCGTCGGGCGGGCGACGGGTTCCCGAGCGGCCTTTCGATCGGCGACCGGTTCGGGTGCAACGTCGACGCCGACCGGGCAATGGTCCGACCCGAGCACGTGCGGCCAGATGAAGGCGTCGATCACGCGTCGCGCCGCGGCCGGCGATGCGAGCACATAGTCGATCCGCCATCCGACGTTCTTCTCGCGCGCACCGCCCCATTGCCGCCACCACGTGTAGTGGCCTTTCTCGCCAGGATGACGCGCGCGAAAGGTGTCTACCCAGCCCGCGGCGAGCCAGCGCGAGAGCTCGGCGCGCTCCTCGGGCAGGAAGCCGCTGGTCTTGGCGTTCTCCTTCGGCCGCGCGAGATCGATCTCTTCGTGCGCGGTATTGAAGTCGCCGATCACGAACACTGCGCCGCGCCGCTTGAGGCGCTCGACGTGCTCGAACGCGGCGCGGTAGAAATCGAGCTTGTACGGCACTCGGCTGTTGTCGCGATCGCGGCCGCTGCCCTTCGGGAAGTAGCCGTTGACGATGAAGGTGCGTCCGAAGCGGGCAGTGATGAGCCGGCCTTCGTCATCGAAGCGGGGCTCGCCGAGCCCGACCTCGACATCGTCGGGCGCCATGCGAGAGTAGATCGCCACGCCGCTGTACCCCGGCCGCTTCGCCGGCGCGAAGCTCGCATGCCATCCCGGCGGTACGCACGAGGCATCGAGCTGCTCGGGCCGCGCGCGCACCTCCTGGATACCGACGACGTCCGCCGCGGACTCCTCGAGGAAGCGAAGGAACCCTTTCTTCACGCAGGCGCGAAGCCCGTTCACGTTCCAGCTTACGATGCGCATCGCGCCTGACCTGCTCTTGCTCATGAACGACGAGGTTCGGGTCATCTTGGGGGCTGTCTGATATGGCCGTCTTGGCCACCGTCGTCAACCCCGCGACGAATCATGGTGCTCGGCGCGGAACGGAAAAGGGTCATCGACGGCCCGGCCGAACGTCATCGCGCACCGGCGAGGAGCAGCGCGGAGCATCCGCGGATGAGCACGGGTGCGCTCGAACCCCGAAAAAAGCAGCGAAAAACGGTGCGGTATTGAACTTCGCGACGCACAATTGTGATATTTTCCGCGCCGGGTTTTCACTCGGCACCGAACGCCGACTTTCATCAACCGCTATAGAGAATGGAACATGGCTGCAAAAGGTAATCCGCCGACCAAATCCGAAGTGCTCGCTTACATCGCAAAGGAAACCGGTCTCACGCGTCAGCAGGTGAACGCGGTGTTCGAGTCGCTGAAGGGGATCATGCGCAAGAGCCTGCGCTCGCACGGGCTGTTCACGCTGCCCGGGATGCTGAAGCTAAAGGTTGTGAAGAAGCCGGCAACGAAGGCCCGCGAGGGTGTGAACCCGTTCACCGGCGAGAAGATGATCTTCAAGGCGAAGCCCGCGAGCAAGAAGGTGCGCGTGCTGCCCCTGAAGAACGTCAAGGACATGGTCAGCTAGTTTCCCGATCCGGGGAGAAGCAGCACGGTCGGCGGCGCATGGCCCTGACCGACCGGCTGCGGTCTCCCGGAGGCGAACGCATTTCCGGAGACCGGCGCCTTCGCGGGGCGCCCTCGGCTGCGAAGAGATCCCGAGGACGGCCGAGACTTGCGCCGGGGCGCGGGCCGTGGCAAAAGGGCCGAGCGTCCCCGGGGGAGTCAGACCGATGAGCATCACGAGCCGGCGTTCGCCTGCGTACATCCTCATGGCGCTGCTTGCCGCGGCGTCGCTTCTGGTCGCGTTTGCGCGCGAGGCGGGCGCGCAGCCGGCGGGCGCGGAGCCCGCGCCGGTTCCCGCAGCCGTCGCGATTCCGCGGCCGACGCCGGATGAGGTCGAGATCGCGCGGCGCGCCCTCGAGCGCTTCATTTCGGGTGCCGACGCCGAGACGCGCGCGATCGTCGAGAAGTATCCCGGCCTGCTCGAGGTGCGGACGCCGCCGCCGAACACGGCGGTGATCCCGAATCTTGCGCCGTTCTTCCAGGCCAAGCATCAGGCGAACCTCGAGGTCGCACGTCGGGGTGACGCCGAAGTCCTGTTCATCGGCGACTCGATCACCGATTTCTGGCGCAACGAGGAAGGAGAGTTCGCGGGCAAGCCGGTCTTCGACGAGTATTTCGGTCACTGGAAAGTTGCGAACTTCGGCATTGCCGGCGACACGACGCAGGGCGTGCTCTACCGGCTGCGGAACGGCGAGGGCGAGGGCTTCAGCCCCCGCGCGGTCATGCTGATGATCGGCACGAATAACACGGGCCGCAACACGGCGGCGGAGATCGCGGAAGGCATCGGCGCCGTCGTGCTGGAGCTGCAGCAGCGCTTCTCCGAGGCACGGATTCTGCTGCTCGGCGTCTTCCCGCGCGGGCGGGCCGACGATCCGGTGCGCGGCACGATCGCCGAGATCAACGAGAGGATCGCGAAGCTCCACGACGGCGACCGCGTGCATTATCTCGATATCGGCGCCGAGTTCCTCGACGAGAACGGCAATATCCCGCCGGACGTGATGAGCGACGGACTGCATCCGTCCGCGAAGGGCTACGAGATCTGGGCGAAGGCCGTCATCGGGCCGCTCTCCGACCTGATGGCCGTGTCCGCGAACTGAGCCGGGACGAATCGCTCCCGAACCGCACATCAGCGAGGAGTAAAGCATGGAAGGGAAGCCCTTGTTTCGTGTCCCGACGAAACCGCTCGTCCTGATCGGAGCGTTGGCCGCGTGCGGTGCGGCCGAAGCGCAGGACAACGGCATCTACATCGGCGCCTCCGTTGCCGACGTCTCCAGCGATTTCGATCTCGGCATCGCCGCTCCCGCCTATCGGGTCGATGACGACAGCAGCGGCTTCAAGCTGATCGGCGGAATCCGTCCGCTCGACCCGATCGGGTTCGAGGTGAACTACGTCGATCTCGGCGACGCGGATGCGTCGCTCGCGGCCGCGTGTCCGGCTCCGGCCGCCGGCGCATGCCCGGCCTCCGCGACGTTCGACGCGAGAGCGCTGTCGGTATCCGCCGTGGGCTACTACTCGCTGCCGTTCATCGATGTCTTCGGCCGCGTCGGCGTCGCGCGCTGGAAGTCGGATCGGGATCTCCCGCTCCTCGGCGACGACAGCGAGCGGGGGACGGACATCACCTACGGCGTCGGCGCGCAGCTCAGGATCCTCAGCCTCGCGTTGCGGCTCGAGTACGAACGGTTCGAGCTCGACCGGGATTCGATCGACAGCGTCTCGCTGGGTATCACGTACACGTTCTTCTGACGCCACGAAGCGCCGGCGGGCGAGCCGCCGCGAACGCACGCGCTCATCCGCCGCAGCGCGGTCGCGACTGCGCCGCGAGGGCCTGCCCCGGGACGGCCGGTCGATGCTGCCCTCGCCGCGGAGACGACCGACGCCCGGTACCAGCCCCGCTGGCGCAAGCACCTACGGCCGAACTTCCTCCTCCGATCGAGCCACCAATACACATCCTCGTCGACTCGCACATGGAGGAGGTGTGAGATGGAACCATGGTCCGCCGGACGCTTTGCAGTGCTCGTCCTGTGCTCTTCCTGGGCTTTCGGCGCGGCCGCGCAGGATGGCCCGGGGCTCGGGTTCGACGACGACCACCCGTGCGCCCCCGACGACGATGACTTTTTCGACGACGACGATCTGGACGAGCGACGCGTGGAGGCGCGGCTGCTTGGCTTGTGCGAGGTGCCGACCATCTCGACGACCGCGCAGGGCACGTTCTCCGCGGAGATCGACGATGAGGGCATGCTGATCGTATGGACGCTCACGTATCAGGATCTGTCCGCGCCCGTCGAGCAAGCCCACATCCACCTGGGCGAGCGTCGCACCAACGGCGGCATCATGGCATTCCTTTGCTCGAACCTCGGTAACGGCCCGCCCGATACGCAGCCGTGTCCGGAGACGACGGCCACGATCAACGGAACGATCACGCCCGACCACGTCGTGGGTCCCGAGGAGCAGGGGATCTCGGCGGGCGAGCTCGAGGAGCTGATTCGTGGCATCCGGCTCGGCGCGGCGTACGTGAACGTGCACACGACGGCCTTCCCGGCCGGCGAGATTCGCGGCCAGGTCGTCGATGCCGATGACGACGACTAGGAGGCCCCGAGGCGTGAGGCCGGGCCGTCGCCGAGCCGAAGGCGCGAGCGGCTGCGTCGGCCGCCCGCCCCTCGCGCAGGTCAGGCGAAGTAGATCGTCTTGATCTCGAAGTAGAGCTCGAGCCCTTCGATGCCGCCTTCGCGGCCGATGCCGGACTGCTTGAAGCCGCCGAACGGCATCTTCGGATCGACGATCATGCCGTTCACCGTGACGCTGCCCGAGCGCATGCGCCTCGCGATCTGGTAGCCGCGCTCCGGATCCTTCGTGTAGACCGCGCCGTGCAGCCCGTATATCGTGTCGTTCGCCTTACGCACGGCGTCGTCGATGTCCTGGTAGGAGATGAAGGACACGACCGGTCCGAAGATCTCCTCCTGCGCGATCGTCATCTTCTGATCGACGTTCGCGAACACGGTCGGCTCGATGAAGTAGCCGCGGTCGAAACCTTTCGGCCGGCCGCCGCCGAGCACGAGCTGGGCGCCTTCCTGCTTACCCCTCTCGATGTAGCCCTGCACGCGCTTCAGCTGGCGCTCCATCGTCAGCGGACCCATTTGCGTCGCCGGATCCTGCGGGTCGCCGACCTTCACTTGCTTCACGGCGCCGACGTATGCATCGAGCACGTCGTTCTTCCTCGATTCCGGCACGAGCACGCGCGTCAACGAGAAGCAGACCTGGCCCGTGATCGGCATCGAGTACGGCACGAGGCTTTGCAGCACGTGATCGACGTCCGCATCGTCGAGCACGATCGCCGCCGACTTGCCGCCGAGCTCGAAGCTCGCGCGCGTCAGCCGCTCCGCGGCGACGCCTGCGATGTGCCGGCCGGCGGCCGTGCTGCCGGTGAAGCTGATCTTGTCGATGCCGGGATGGCGGATCAGGTAGTCGCCCGTCTCGCGGCCGGCGGGAATCACGTTGAAGACGCCCGGCGGCAGACCCGCGGCCTCGATGCATTCGGCGAGGATATAGGCGTCGATCGGCGTCTCGGGCGACGGCTTCGCGACGACCGTGCAGCCCGCGGCGAGGGCGGCGGCCGCCTTGTAGCAGAGCAGCACGAGCGGCGCGTTCCACGGCGTGATCGCCGCGACGACGCCGACCGGCTCCCTCACGACGCGCACGAGATCGCCGTTGTCGCGGCGCCGCTCGTCGACGAGCGGGTAGGTCTTGATCAGCGTGCCGTAGTACTCGAAGAGCTCGGACGGCTGCCCGGACACGTAGCGCGTGAAGCTGATCGGCGCGCCGACCTGCGTGGTCCAGGCCTGCGCGAGCTCGGGCAGGCGGGCTTTCAGGTTCTCCGCCACCTTGAGCAGGTAATTGCCGCGCTCCTCCGCCGCCAGCTGCGGCCACGGCCCGTTGTCGAACGCCTCGCGGGCGGCCGCCACGGCCTTGTCGACATCCTTCGGCGAGGCCTCCGGAAACGTCATCACGACCTCTTCGGTGACGGGCGAAATCACGTTCAGCACGCCCGTGCCGGCGGGCTTCTGCCATTTGCCGTCGATGAAGAAGGCGTCGTGCGCCTTGACGTTGACCTCGTTGGCCTGGAGCGCTGCGCTCATGATCTCGTCCTCTCGATGATGACTGGTGAGGCCCCCGGAGCCTGCGCGCTTCGTAAGGGCGGGATGGTTGACATGTTCGGACGCCCGGCGAAGCGCTGTCAACCAAGGGCCCGGCGCGGCCGGCGGAGGCGAGCGGGTTTCGAGCGTCCGCCGAATGCCCGCCGGGCGCTCGCCGCTTACGCGTTCCCCCTGCGGTCGAGGCTTGCCAGGAGGCTCGCGATCTCGTTCAACGCTGCGATCAGGAAGCGCGCGTGCTCATCGGCTTCGGGCAGCCCGGAAGCACGCGGGCCGGCGCGCGTGCGGAGGAGCCGGTCGAAGCTCGGATCGCAGCCGGCGCGCAACGCATGCCGGCGCGGCTCGCGGACGAGACGGCGCGCGTCCCGCGGCATGATGTTCGCGCTTTCGGCTTGCGACGCGCGCAGCAGCTCGAGGCAGAGCTCCAGCAGCTCGTCATGGAGCTGCGTAGGGCTGAAGCCGCGCGATCCGACTCGCCATGCGCTCATGGCAATGCTCCCGCCGCGAGAACGCTCGACAAAGACTATAGTCTTTGGTGGCGGTTCGCGCAATCGCCATGCTTGCGCGCCATGGATGACGGCGATTGGCTCCGCGTCGAGTTCGGACGCCTCCTCAAGGATCTCCGTGAGGAACGCGGACTCTCGCAAGCCCAGCTCGCGCTCGACAGCGGGCTCGATCAGACGTTCGTGTCCCTGCTCGAGCGCGGCCGCCGGCAGCCGTCCCTGATCAGCGTCTTCGCCCTGTGCGATGCCCTCGATGTCGAGCCGGACGTGCTGGTGCGCCGTCTCATGGCCGCACGACCGAGGAAGCGGCGATGACCGGCGCTTCCCGTCAAGTCTCGTTACCGGCCTAACGGCACGGATTCGTCGCTCACTCTCGCGGCCGGCGCCCGCGTAATGTGTATCCATACAGGCATCGGCCGCGCCGGCCGGACGGAGCGGCTGCATCACAGGGAGGGGTCATGCTCAATGACGATCGAATCGCGCTCGAGCGCATCGAGCGGCATCTCGAGATCGTGCACGCCGGCATCGTCGTTGCGGCGGCCGCGCTGCTCCATCAGCGCGCCGAGCGGGACGAGGAGATCGCGAGCGTGCTGAGGCACTGCGTGGGCGAGCGGCTGTTCGAGCAGATCGAGCGGCTCGAAGCGCTGGTGCGCAGGATCGAGCCCGAAGCCGGCGGCTTCGGGACGTTCCCGCCTTCGCCATGAGCTGGCCGGCCGCATCAGCGGCCGGGGGCGGAGGGATCAGAACACGCTGCGAACGAGCCACTCTCCGGCGGTGCCGATCGCCGACATCATCAACGCGCCGCCGAGCGCCCATCCGAAACTGTCGACCTTGAGGCGGTCCGTCAGCCGATCCGTCAGCATCAGCAGGATCGCGTCGATGATCCACCGCGTGATGAACGCGAGGAGATATGCGATGCCGAGCGTGACGATCGTGAACACGCCGAACAGAAGCCAGCCGAGCAGGAAGTTCAGGATGCCGAAGATCGCGGCGACGAGCATGGCGCTCACGAAATCCTTGACATGGAAGCCGGGCAAAACCGCGGACGTGATCCATACGGCGATCGACAGCATCAGCCAGGAGACGAGCAGGCTCATCGCACGGTCCTCCGAGGTGAAGGTGAACCTCCTGGGATCGTACAACGCGCGGGAGCGACGCGAACCCGCAAAATCGTGTCGGACACCGTCTCTGCGAAAATTGGTGTCAGACACCAATTTTTGGAAAGGCTGTCCGACGGGCACTTCTTTCGGACGTGGCATGGAACGTGCAGCGGTCGGCTGCCTCACTGCCCCGTTCGAAGGTTCCGCATGCCCGTCGCCGCGCCCCGCGAAGCTCCTCGCTCACTCCACGTCGCGGCGCGGCTCGTCAGCCTGTCCATCGTCGTTGCAGCGCTCTGGGTCGGGCAGGCCGTGCTCATTCCGATCGCGCTCGCCGCGATCGTGACTTTCCTGATGAGCCCGCTCGTGACCCGCCTCGATCGCATCGGCGTGCCGCGGGTGCTCGCCGTGCTGATCGTCGCCGGCGCCGTCACGGGCGCGCTCGCGGGCGTCGGCTGGCTCGTCGTCGGCCAGCTGAGTCAGCTCGCCGAGGAGCTGCCCGAGTATCGGGACAACATCCGCGAGAAGCTTGCGGATCTTCGCGAGCTGACGCGCGGCGGCACGATCGAGCGCGTCCAGACGACGATCCGCGATATCAGTGAGCAGGTCGAGAGCGACGCCAGGGAGGAGGAGGGGCGCGCGGGCCAAGGCGGGGAGAACGCGGTGGAGCTCGACGAGCCGGTCCGCGTGCAGATCGAGCAGTCGGGCCAGCTTCTCCGCGACCCTCGGCTGCTGACGCCCGTCGCGAGCGTCGCGGCGACGATCGGGCTCACGATGCTGCTATCGATCTTCATGCTGATCAAGCGCGAGGACCTGCGCAACCGGCTCGTGAGCCTCGCCGGACACACGTCGCTCGTGGTGACGACGAAGGCGTTCGCCGAGGCGGGGGAGCGCATCTCCCGCTATCTGATGATGCAGTTCATCGTGAACGCGACGATGGGGCTCGCCGTCGGCACGGGTCTGTATTTCATCGGCGTGCCGTATGCCGCGCTATGGGGGCTGTCTGCCGCCGTGCTCCGCTACGTGCCGTACGTCGGCCCGTGGGTCGCCGCGCTGCTGCCGATCTCCGTGAGCCTGATCACGGCGCCCGGCTGGGAGCAGGTCGTCATCGTGATCGGGCTCTTCATCGTGCTCGAGCTGCTCAGCAACAACGTGATGGAGCCGCTGCTCTACGGGCAGAGCGTCGGGCTGTCCGCGATCGCTGTCATCGTGTCGGCGATCTTCTGGACGTGGATATGGGGGCCGGTCGGCCTCGTGCTCGCGACGCCGATGACGGCGTGCGTCGTCGTGTTGTCGCGCTACATTCCGGAGCTCGCGTTCATCGACCGGCTGCTGAGCGAGGGGCCCGCGCTGAAGCCGCATCTGTCGCTCTATCAGCGTCTCCTCGCACGCGACGAGGACGAGGCCGAAGACATCGTCGACGCCTACCGCGCCGAGCATACGCTCGCGGAGACGTGCGACGACCTGCTGCTCGGCGCGCTGTTGGCCTTGAAGCGCGACCTCGCCGCGAATCGCATCATGCAGAACGACGGCGACTTCGTCGCGAGCGCGCTCGAGGAAATCGTCGACTCGCTGTCGCCGGACGCGGACGAGGACGAGCAGGAGGAGGCGGCCGAGGCGCCTCCTCGGCGTCCTCTCGTCATCGGCCTGCCCGTCCGCGACAAGCTCGACGAGATTGCGCTCGCGCTTCTCGCCGCCCTGCTCCGTGAGCAGCCGTGCGATTACGAGATCCTGCCGGCCGAAGCGTTCATCGGCGAGAAGATCGCGGAGATCGACGCGCGGCGGCCGGCGGCCGTCTGCGTCCTGTCGCTGCCGCCGGGCGACCTCACCGCCACCCGGCATGCGGCGAAGCGGCTGCGCGCACGGGTCCCCGGGGTCGCGGTGATCGTCGGGCGGCTCGGCAGCGGCGCCGCGACCGCGCGCAGCCGGCAGCTGCTGCGCACGGCCGGTGTGCGCGACGTCGCCTTCAGCCTCGAGAAGCTCGCGGAGCTCCTCGCGCAGATCGTGCGTGAGGCGGCCCGCCGGCCGGCGGACGAGACCGGCGCGGAGCCCGAGCTGAGCGCGGCCCGCTGAGCGCGGCGCGGGGCGGAGCTCGACCCGGCGGTTTACTTCCTCGAACGTCGACCCGTTGCGGATCTGCGCTCAGGCCGCTGCGCCGCTGCGCCGGCACGCGACGTCGAGGCCGTGCCCGACGGACAGCAGGACGCCTTCCATGTCGGGCTTCGACCGCACCGCCGCCGCGTAGGCCGCGGTCGCCTGCCGCGCGCTCTGCGGATGAATCATGTTGTCGGCGACGATCACGCCGCCGTCCGCGAGCAGCGGGTAGACGAGCTCGAAGCAGGGCGTGTACAGGTCCTTCCAGACGTCCATCAGCACGAGGTCGACGGGCCCCGGCTGATCGCGCAGCAGCTCGAGCGCATTGCCGAGCCGCCATTCCACGACGTCCGCGAGTCCGGCTTCTTCGAGGCGCTCGCGCGCATAGTCCTGCTTGCTCGCGACGCTGTCGTAGGTATAGAGCGTGCCGCCCGTCGCCCGGGCCGCATCAGCGAGAAAAAGCGTCGAGAAGCCGTACGACGTGCCGAGCTCGACGATCCGCTTTGCGCCGAGACCGATCGCGAGCGAGTGGAGGAAACGGGCGGCGGGCTCGCCGACGGCGAGCAGGAAGTCGTCGCGCCGACGTGCGAACTCTTCGCCCGACAGTGCCGCCGAGGCGGCCGATTCCTGCGCGATGCGCTGCCTGTATACGTCGAGGACGCGCTCGAATGCCTGATCCATCGCTTGATCACCCTCCGTGTGCTCTAGCTTTTCCGCGCGTCGCGTGCGCGCGGCCCCGCCGCTTCGCGGACCCTGATGATGAGCTCCAGTATGCGCTGCAGCGCCCGCTGCAGGCGGCCGAGATTCTCGAACGAGATCGTGAGCGAATACGTGCCGTTCTTCGCACGCCGTATCGTGATCTTCTCGCCGACCTCTTTCGCCAGCTGAAGCTGGAGCCAGCGCGTCTGAAGGTCGATGCGCGTGCGGTCGTCGGCGTTCTCCGGCGGCGCCTCGAGCAGGGCGCGCACGGCCTTCTCGACCTGGCGCACGGACAGCCCGCGGCGCTCGGTCCTGCGCGCCATCTCGACCTGCCGCTCCCGGTCTAGGGACAGGAGCGCGCGGGCATGGCCCATGTCGATCCTGCGCTCGATCAGCATGTTCTTGACCTCGGGATGCAGATCGAGCAGCCGCAGGAGATTGCTGACGGACGCGCGCGAGCGCCCGACCGCCTTCGCGACCTGCTCGTGCGTGAGCGAGAACTCGTCCGCGAGGCGTTGCAGCGAGTAGGCCTGATCGATCGGATTCAGGTCCTCGCGCTGCAGGTTCTCGATCAGCGCCACGGCGAGCGCGGACTGATCGTCGAGCTCGCGGACGATCACCGGCACCGTGCCGAGCCCCGCGAGCTTCGCGGCCTGCCAGCGGCGCTCGCCGGCGACGATCTCGTAGCCGTCGCCCCGTGCGCGCTCGCTGCCCGCGTCCGCCGCCCGATGCGCGAGCCGACGTACGACCAGCGGCTGAAGGATGCCTTGCTCGCGGATCGAATCGGCGAGCTCCGTCAGGCTTTCCTCCGACAGGTATCGGCGCGGCTGATAGCGCCCCGGTGTCAGCTGGTCGACGGATACTTCGATCACCCGGCTCGCACCGCCCGGCGGCGCGTTCGCCGATTGCGCGCCCTCGAGCAGCGCGTCGAGTCGATTCTTTCGTTGCATGCGCTGCGTCGCCGCCTATTCCTCAGGCAACGTGAACACGTAGAGCGCGTGACCGCGGCTCGGCGGCTGAATCTCCGGCGCGATCAGGTTCGGCACGAGCCGCGGGCTGCCGCCGCCGAGGCCGGTCGTGACCGCGACGTACTGCTTGCCGTCGATCTCGAAGCTGATCGGAAAGCCCTGCACGGACGTGCCGAGCCGCGTCTTCCAGACGATCCGGCCGTCGCGGACGTCGACCGCCTTGAACTCCCGATCGAGATCGCCGACGAACGCGAGGCCGCCGGCCGTCGACAGCACGGCCGTCAGGAACGGCGCACGCTGCTCGAGGGCCCACGTCTCCTCCATCGTATCGACGTTGAACGCGCCGAGCCGCCCGATCTTCCCGTCCGTGCCCGGCATCTCGTAGAAGCGCCGGTCCGCGCCGCCGGCGCTGCCGCCCCCCGGCCGCTGCTCGATCGCCTGCGCACGGATCGAGATGCAGCTCTGCGACAGCGGGATGATCATCTGCCGCGTCGGGCGGTGGAAGCTCATCGCCTGCCAGTTGTGGCCGCCCTCGGTGCTCGGGCAGCCGTCGATCCACTGGCCGACCTTGTGATCGATGATGTCCTGCCGGTAGCGCGGACGGCCGGTCTCGCGGTCGAAGCTCTCCCAGACGTTCTGGAACACCGTCTCGACGTGGTCGACGTAACGGCCGTTGCCGCGGTCGAGCTTCCACAGGATGCCGTCCTTGCCGACCGTGAAGACGTACTTGTCGTCGCCGGCGTCGACGAGCACGCGCTCGAAGACGACGTCGAGATCGAGCGCTTCGCCGGGCGCATGGGCGAAGTGCCACGCGAGCTTGCCCGTGCTCGCGTCGAGCGCGACGGTGGAGCTCGTGTAGAGCGCGACGTCGAGCGTGCCCATGCCGCGGCTCGCCGGCATCCACGGCTTCGCCTGCGCGGTGCCCCAATACGTGAGGTTGAGCTCGGGGTCGTAGCTGCCGGTGATCCACGTCTCCCCGCCGGCGCGATAAAGGTCCGGCAGGTCGCCCCAGGTGTCGCCGCCCGGGTCCGTCGATACCGCGATCGTCGAGAAGCGCCACAGCTGCTCGCCGGTTTGCGCGTCGTAGCCGCTGATGAAGCACTTCTGCTCCTCGTAGCGGGAGCAGCCGCCCATGCCCTGGATCACGACGCCGTTTGCGACGAGCGGCCCGCTGCTGCTCGAGCGTCCGTCCGGCATCTGCACGTTCCATTCGGTCTCGCCCGTGCGCGCGTTGAGCGCGATCAGGCGGCCGCCGCTCTGCATGTACAGCTTGTCGTCGTAGAGCGCCATGCCGCGCATCGAGACGTTGTCCTCGAGGCGATGCTCCCAGATCAGCGAGCCGTCGCGCGCGTCGAGCGCCTGAATGATGCCGCCGGTGTTGTTCAGGAAAATCGTGCCGCGCCAGGCGAGGGGAGAAGGCTGGTTCGTGCCGCCGTCGCGCATCGGCCAGATCCACGCGAGCTGCAGGCGGTGCGCGTTATCGGGCGTGATCTCGTCGAGCGGGCTGAAGCTCGAGGCGGCGTAGTCGCGGCGCAGCATCGGCCAGTCGCCGGGGGGCGGGTTGCGCAGCAGCTCGTCGGTCAGCGGCGCGAAGTCGGGCACCGTGCCGGCCACGATGACGCCGGTCGGCTCGGGCTCGGGCGCCTCGCGCGCGGGCGAGGGCCCCCCGCTCGGCAGGAGCGTGCCGATCAGCGCGCTCGACGCGGCGAGGGGCTCGGCGCGCTCGGCCGCGCCGTTCTGCGCGAGCAGGTATGCGATCACGTTGACGTAGGTCTCCTCGGGCAGTGCGCCGGGCCCCTCGGGGGGCATCGTCGCGCGCAGCTGCGCGAGCAGCTCGTTCGTGCTGCGGCCCCGCCAGCGGTTCACGAACTCGGGGCCGGTCAGGCGCGCCGTGGGCAGCAGGCGCAGGTCCGCGCCGTGGCACATCGCGCAATGCTGCGAGTAGTCGGCCCGTCCGGCCTCGGCCTGCTCGGGCGTGATCGGCCAGGCGGGCGCGGCGCAGAGAGCAAGCACGCCGGCCGCCGCCGGCGCGGGAAAGCGCATCGAGCTCATTATTCTGTTCGTCCTCGAGTCCCCCGAGCGTCGAAAGCCAGTATCGTCGGCGGGAGGGCGCTGTCAAACGGCAAATTGCGTCGGCGGGCGCTGACCGGCGGCGGAGGCGGGCGAACAGCGAGCATTCCCGAGTCGAGAAGCTCGAGCATGACCTGACGGGCGAGGAGCTTCTGCACCGGGCCGTTCGGGGGCGCTGAAGGCGGTTTCTATGCGGCCCGGAACGAAATCAGGACGAGATGGATGTGCCTGTGACAGACTCGCAGCGTCTTTCGGGACCGGCAATACGAGGATGAAGCCCTTCCCCATCGCTGCACGGGGCGCGCGTCTGCTGGTGACGCTGCTCTTCGGTACGTCCTCCGCGGTTCACGGACCCGACGCCGCATCGTCGTGTCCGCGGCCGGGTGCCGGGCCGCCGGAGGGCGCCGCCGCGGCCGTCACCGAGCCCTCCGAATGCCGCGCCGGCCGGATCCTCGTGCTGCCGGGCGTTTACAACACCCGCTTTCAGCTCGCCGGCTTCGTCAAGCGGGCCCGGGAGCGTCTGCCGGGCTTCGACATCGAGGTGCGCCGCTGGGGAACGCCGCTCATGCCGCTGCGCAATCTTCGCGCACACGAGCGCAATCTCGCGACGGCTCGCGCGCTCGCCGCGGAGATCGCCGAATGGCGCGAAGCGCACCCGGCCGATCCGTTTTACCTCGTCGGCTACTCGGGCGGCGGCGGCATGGCGGTGCTCGTCGTGGACGCGCTTCCCGCCGGCGTCGAGATCGATCGTCTGATCCTGATCGCTCCGGCCATCTCGCCGGCCTATCCGCTCGAGCGCAACGTGTTGCCGAAAGTGACCGGCCTCGTCGTGAGCTACGCGAGCGAGCGCGACCTGCAAGTGGGCTGGGGAACGCGCACGTTCGGCACGATCGATCGCGAGCGGGTCGACAGCGCGGGCGCCGTCGGCTTCACGGCGGACGACGACAAAGTCGTGCAGTGGCGCTGGTCGCCGTCCGCTCGCGAGCTCGGCCATCGCGGTAGTCACGTCGCTTACCTCGGCCGCCGCTGGCAGACGGCGGCTCTGATGCCGGCGCTCGCGCCGGACGCGACGGCGGAGTCGCTGGCGGCCGCCTGGGCCTTGCCGCACGAGGAGGACGAGTGATGGGCGCCGCGGAGGCTGGCAGGGTCCTTGCGGCGGGGGTATCCTCGATCATGTAGGGAACGAGAGAGTCGCTTGAACGCGATGTCGTAAAGTCTGCAACGACGGCGAAGCGGGTCGGGGAGGGGTGTCATGAGAGCCAAAGTCGTTTTGCTCGCATGCGGCGGACTGGTTCTGACGGCGGCCTGGAGCGCCGCGTTCGAGGACGTCGCGCGCGACATGCAGGAGCAGGCGAAGCACTTCCTTGCCGCGCTGGACGGCGCGAAGCGCGACAAGGCGACGTTCGCGTTCGACGACGAGGAGCGCTTCAACTGGCACTTCACGCCGGTGGAACGGCAGGGGCTACCGTATCGCGAGCTGACGCGCGGCGAGCGCCGTCTCGCGGATCGGCTGCTCGCGTCGGGCCTGAGCCGCGACGGCCTCGACAAGGCCTTCGGCATCATGTACCTCGACCAGATCCTGTTCGAGCGCGAGGGGCGCGACATCCGCGACCCGGAGCGGTACTTCGTGTCGATTTTCGGCGAGCCCGGCGGGCAGGGAGCGTGGGGCTGGCGCGTCGAAGGCCACCACCTGTCGCTGAACTTCACGCTGCGCGACGGGCAGCTCGTGTCCGCGTCGCCCGCCTTCATGGGCAGCAACCCGGCGATCGTGCGCGACGGGCCGCACGCGGGGCTCGAGGTGCTCGCGGAGGAGCAGCGGCTCGGACGCGAGCTGCTCGGCATGTTCGACGGCGAGGCTCGCGCTCGGGTCGTCTTCGCCGAGGAAGCGCCGCGGGACATCGTCACGAGCAACGCGCGGCGCGTAGACATCGGCGCGCCGATCGGGCTTGCCGTGCGGGACATGACGCCGCAGCAGGCCGAGGCGTTGATGGCGCTGATTCGCGTATACCTGGACCGCATGCGGCCGGAGATCGCGCAGGCGGAGCTCGAGAAGATCATGCGCGAGGATACGGGCGCGATCCGTTTTTCGTGGGCCGGCAGCGCCGAGGCCGGCGCGCCGCATTACTACCGGATCCACGGGCCGACGTTCCTGATCGAGTACGACAACACCCAGAGCGGCGCGAATCACGTCCACTCCGTATGGCGGGACCTGACGAACGACTTCGGTGTCGACGTGCTCGCCGAGCACTACGCCGCGGCGCATTCGCGCCCGTGACGGCTCAGCCCGCGCTGTCGGAGCAGCGGGCCGGGGCGTACGGCTCGCCCGCCTCCTCGGACGTCACCGCATCGGCGAGACCGTTCCCGTCCAGCATCGCGACCCACGGCGCGAGGCGACGGCGGGCCTTCAGCGCGGATTCGGCGACGCGCCGCATGCGCCGTGCGCGCAGCAGATCCTCCTCCATCACGTCGACCGGCAGGCGGCCGCGGGCGCCCGCCTTCAGCAGCGCCGCCTTCAGTCCCTCGTAGCTGAGCTCGAGGCGGCGCGCGAGCGGCTCGAGCTCGTCCGGCGCGGCGGTCGGCGTCAGCGCGCCGAGCACGGCTTCGCGAAGCGCGGCCCAGTCGGGCGACGCGCCTTCCGCGTGGACCGCATCCGCCGGGCGGGCCGGGCGCGGACCGCGCAGGTACTCGGATTCGGTCACGATGTCCTCGAGATGCTGACTCGCACGCAGGAGGTCGGGGAGGGCCGCGACGACGTCGTCGGGGAGCATGCCCTTGCTCATTTCGCCGATGAAGTCGCGAACGGCGTTGCCGAGCTGGATCAGGCCCTCGGCCTGCTGACGCCCCGCCGGCTCGGATGCGATACCGAGGATGCGCCTCGACGCGAGGTCGAACGCCGTCTCGGTCATCCGCACGAGCTCGAGGACGAGCCCGCGCAGCGCGAGCGCGGGGACGCCGGCGAGGGTCGCATCGAGATGCACGGGCCGGCCGATCTCCTCCTCGGCGGACACGAAGCGCTTCGACAGCAGCCTGACGAGGTGCGGCGCCAGCGGCCACATCAGCGCGACGCCGAGCACGTTGAAGAGCGTATGGAACACGGCGAGGACGGCGGGCACGTCGTTCGTCGGCGTGCTCCACGTCGCGGCGGCCGAGCTCACGACGAGCAGCGGAGGAAGCGCAATCAAGGCGACGGCGCCCGCCACGAGATTGAACGTGATGTGCGCCCAGGCCGTGCGCTTCGCGCGCGGCGTCGCGCCGAGCGACGCGAACCACGCCGGCGAGGTCGAGCCGATGTTTGCGCCGATGACCGTGGCGGCCGCGAGCTCGACGGGCAGTGCGCCGCCCGCGGCCGCCGTCAGCGTGATCGCGACCGATGCGCTCGACGATTGCGTGAGCAGCGTCATCAGCGTCCCGACGCCGACGAACGCGACCGTGCCCGACCAGCCCGACGCGTCGACCGACCACTCGGCGATCCGAGGTGCGAGCTCCGAGAACGCGCCTTGCAGCACGCCGATGCCGAGGAAGAACGCGCCGAATCCCGCCACCGCCGATCCGAAGCCGGCCCGGCGCACGTTCGCCCCGCCGACGAGCCGCAGCAGCATGCCGATCCCGATCAGCGGCAGCGCAAGGACGCCGACGTCGACCTTGATGCCGACCAGCGCAACGAGCCAGCCGGTCGTCGTCGTGCCGACGTTCGCGCCGAACATGACCCAGACGGCCTGTGATAGCGTCATGAGCCCGGCGTTGACGAAACCGACGGACGCGACGGTGACGGCGCCCGACGACTGGACGAGCACGGTGATCAGCACGCCGGCGAGCAGGCCCCGCCAGTTCGTGCTCGTCCACGATTTCAGGATCGAGCGCAGCGCATTTCCCGCGGCCAGCTTCAGCCCCTCGGTCATCATCTGCATGCCGAGCAGGAAAAGGCCGATGCCGCCGAGCAGCGAGGCGATGGTGGAGACGTTCACGTCGCGGACGCAGTAGACGGGTGGTTGCTACATCGGTATCGCGGCCGCGCCCGGCACCGCCGGCGGCAGCCGCGGGCGATTGTACACGCGGATGAGGACGGAAGGGCGCGGCGGCGCGGCCGTCAGCTTGCGGTCGTCTCGGCGAACGCGACGGTGCTGAGGAGCGCCAGCGCATCCTCGCGCGAGTCGAACCGCGCGTGCTGAACGACGATCGGCACGTCGGACGTGATGATGCTCGCGAAGTCCGTGTCGCGCGGAATCGGCGCGGGGTCGTCGAGATCGTGGAAGCGCACGTGAAGGGCGCAGAGCGCCGGCACCGTGATCCGATACGGCCCGACGGGATCGCGATCGACGAACAGGATGACGATCTCGACGTGCGCGTCCTGCTCGCAGGCGTTGAGGAAGCAAGCGGTCTCGCGGCTTTCGAGCGCTCGGCCCCGGCCCTTGCTCTTTGCGGGGATGTAGCCCTCCGGGATCGCCCAGCTGCGGGCGCCGATTCGGGTCTTCATGTGGCTGCCGTCCCTGGTCCGTGAGATCCGGCGTGATGCATCGTTCGGGCCAGTCGGCGCGAACGCGGATTATCGAAAGTCGGCCGACCCGAAAGCCTCCCTCCCGTCGGGCCGACCGTTCAGCTCGCGACGGGGGTTACTGCCCAGCCGGCGCGGCGATCGTGGCCGGATCCCAGTGCTCGTCCGCCTTGCCGTCGACGAATCGCCACGCATCGAACCACGTGGTCGAGTACGTCTGGCCCGGGTTACGCGGATCCGGATACTCGCGGGCGATCAGCACGACCACCATGTCGTCCTCGGCCACCACGTCGACGACCGGCGTCGTCAGCTCGCCGCAATCGTCGACGCGCGGGCGGCGCATTACCTCGGTGAAGAAGTACACGACGCCCTCGAGCCCCGACGCCGCGTTCGGGTTGTGCTGGATGTAGCGGTCGGTGATCCACTCGCCGGCACGGTCCCACTGGTTGCACTGCAGCAGCTCCCGCATGATGTGCAGCGCCGCCTGCTTGTTCCGGTGCAGGACCGGATCGTCGTCGACGAACAGCGACTCCGGATCGGGGTGCCCGACGACGGGCTCCTGTGCTACCAGGAGGGGCGAGGCCGCAAGCATCGCGAGCCCCGCGAATAGCGTGGTCTTGCTCTTCATGTGTGACTCGTTCGGTTTTTTTTCGGAGTCTCGAATGATCGGCGCCGCAGCGGACCGGGGTCAAGCGGCCGGCCGGCCGGTGTGCCGCCGCTGCTTCCCGCGCGGAGAAGCCCGCGCCCGCGTCCGCCGTAGGGCTCAGAGCTTCGGGATGCGAATGCGGCTGATCATCAGGGAGCCCGACAAGGCATAGAGGAGCGCGAGCGGGTGCAACGTGGCTCCGCCGATCTCGACCGAGCCGAGCCACAGGTTGTCGCCGATCGCGCCGGTCCACGCGGCAACGGCCAGAAGCGCGACCAGCGCCGCGGACGTCGGGATCGGCGTGCCTTCGAAGTGCGCGACCTTGCCGGTATCGCCCGCCAGCTCCTCCGCCGTGATGTTGTAGCGGGCGAGGCGGGAGACGCCGCAAGCCACGAAATAGACGAGGATGATCTGGTCGAAGAGGCCTCGCAGCCCGCATGCGTAGCCGAGCGCCGCGGGCGCGACGCCGAACGAGATGACGTCGGCGAGCGAGTCGAGCTCGCGGCCGAGGGGCGAGGCCTTCTGGCGCCAGCGCGCGATGCGGCCGTCGAGCACGTCGAACACGAGCGCCGCGAAGATCAGGGAGCTCGCGGCGATCAGCCGGCCGGTGTCGCCCGTGACGAGCGCGGCCATCGACGACATCACCGAGGCCGTGCCGCAGGCCGCGTTGCCGAGCGTGAACCAGTCCGCGACGTGGAACTCGCGGATCATCGAAAAGCGCTTGCGGGCCGGATTCAATCGCGAAAGTTCGTGAACTGGAGCGGCAGATCGAGCTCGCTCTTCTTCAGCAGCTGTATGACCTGCTGCAGGTCGTCGCGCTTCTTCCCGGTCACGCGGACCTGGTCGCCCTGGATCGCCGCCTGCACCTTGAGCTTCGAGTCCTTCACGAGCTTGACGATCTTGCGCGCGGCGTCCGGATCGAGCCCGTGCTTCATGACCACCTTTTGCCGCGTGCGGTGCAGCGCCTCCTCGGGCTTCTCCGGCGCCATCGCGCGCACGTCGATGCCGCGGCGCGCGAGCTTGTCGGTGAGGATCGCGAGCATCTGCTGGACCTGGAAGGCGCTCGGCGCCTCGAGCGTCACGACCCAGTCGGTCAGCTCGAACTTCGCGCCGGTGCCGCGGAAGTCGAACCGGTTCTCGACCTCGCGGTTCGCCTGGTCCACGGCGTTGGTGAGCTCGTGACGGTTGAGCTCGGAGACGACGTCGAAAGACGGCACGGCTCTGGTGACCTCGAAGTGAACGCGCGTTCCGAAGATTATGAACGATGTGCGCTAGATATCGAGCACCGAGCGGTCGAGCTCCGCGAGGCTCGTTCTGCCCGCCATCGCCATCGCGGCCTTGAGCTCGCGGCCGAGGTTGTCCAGCATGGCCTCGACCGAGCGTCGGCCTCCCGCCGCGAGCGCGAAGGCCCATGCGCGGCCGAGCAGCACGCCGTCCGCGCCGAGGGCGAGCATCCGGAGCACGTCGAGCCCGCTGCGGATGCCGCCGTCGGCGAGGACCGTCAGGCGGCCGTCGACCGCCTCGGCGATTTTCGGCAGCGCGCGCACGGTCGAGCGCACGCCGTCGAACTGGCGGCCGCCGTGATTCGAGACGACGATGCCGTCGGCGCCGAGCGCGACGGCCTTGAGCGCGTCCTCCGGGTCGAGGATACCTTTGATCAGCAGCGGCCCCTTCCACTTGGTCCGGATCCACTCGAGATCCTGCCACGTGACCGACGGGTCGAAGTTGCGTCCCATCCAGCCGATATAGTCCTCGAGCCCGCTGTTCTTGCCGAGGACCGGCAGCAGGTTGCCGAGCGAATGCGGACGGCCGCGCAGGCCGACGTCGTACGCCCAGCGAGGTTTGCCGAGCGCCTGCAGGACCCGCCGTGCGGCGCCGGTCCAGCCCGCCTGCCCGGCGAGGCCGGACTTGTAGTCGCGGTAGCGGATGCCGGGCAGCGGCATGTCGACCGTGAACAGCATCGCCGTGCAGCCCGCAGCGGTCGCGCGGTCGATCAGATCGTGCATGAACGCGCGGTCGCGGATCACGTAAAGCTGAAACCAGATGGGCTGGCGGACCGCGCCGCTGACGTCCTCGAGGCTGCAGATCGATACCGTCGAAAGACAGAAGGGCACGTTTGCCGTCTCCGCCGCCTGCGCGGCCTGCACCTCCCCGCGGCGGGCGAGCATGCCGGAGATGCCGATCGGGCCGAGGCCGACCGGCAGGGACCAGCGGCGGCCGAAAAGCTCCTTCGCCGTATCGATCTCCGCGACGTTGCAGAGCACGCGTTGCCGCAGCTCGATGGTACGCAGGTCCTCGACGTTGCGGCGCAGCGTGTGCTCGGTATACGAGCCGCCGACGAGATACTCGGCGAGGAAGCGAGGCAGGCGGCGCAGCGCCTCTCTCTGGATGTCGTCCGACGAGCGCAGCCTCGCGCTCCCTTTGGGTTTCGTGTCCGACCGCGGGGCCTGCGCCGCGCCGCGCGCGGCGGTCATGATGTCGGTGTCGCTCGGTGTGGTCATTGACGGCTCCGGGCACGGGGAAGCAGCTCGGTCTCGTACTGGGCGGGGTCGAAGCCGACGAGGACGCGCGAATCGACCTCCAGCACGGGCCGCTTGATCATCGAAGGCTGCGCGAGCATGAGCGCGATGGCCTTGCGCTCGTCGAGCGCGCGCTTCTCGTCGTCCGCCAGCTTGCGAAAGGTCGTGCCGGCCCGGTTGAGGAGCTTTTCCCAGCCCGCTCGACGGCACCACCGCTCGAGCCGCTCCGTGTCGATGCCGTCCTTCTTATAGTCGTGAAACGTGTGCTCGACCGCGTGCTCGTCGAGCCACGCACGCGCCTTCTTTATCGTGTCGCAATTCCTGATCCCGTAGATCGTCACGCTCATCGCCGCTGTCCGCTCCGTGGGGTCCCCTGGTAACCACCCCTACATGCTAGCTGCTTGACGCCGTCCGCGCCGCATCGATTCGCGGCCGCTCGCCGAGGCGAGCAGCTGGCTCCAGGAAAAAGGTGTCAGACACCTTTTCCCCAACAGAAAAAGGTGTCAGACACCTTATTTTTGGGAAAAGGTGTCTGACACCTTTTTCTGACACCTTTTTCGCTTCCTCAGCTTCGGGGGGCGACCGGGAGCTCGATGATCTGCGGGTCGAGCCGGCGCGCGGAGACCATCAGCACGGCGAGCGTGACGGGCAGCCGGAAGCGGCGAGGCCCGGCGCTGCCGGGATTGAGGTAGAGGACGCCGTCCCTCTGCCGTACAACGGGCTGGTGCGAATGGCCGGAGATGACCGCATCGAAACCGGCGGCGGCCGGGTCGAGGTCGAGCGCGTTGACGTCATGGATGACATAGAGGAGGCGGCCTTCGATCTCGAGGACCGCGGTATCGGGAAGCGTGTCGGCCCACTTGTCGACATTGCCGCGAATGGCCGTAAGCGGCGCCAGCGCCTCGAGGCCGCGAAGCACCTCCGGTTTGCCGATGTCCCCCGCGTGCACGATCGCATCGCAGCCGGCCAAGGCGGCCGCGGCCTCCGGCCGGAGCAGCCCGTGCGTGTCCGAGATGACGCCGACGATCCTGGCCATGCCTGCAGCTTACCGGATGTATTCACGGCGGTCCCCGCGACGCGCATGTCACGCAGCGCCCGTCACCGCTGCCTCGCAGCTCATGTCCCGAGCAGGCACTCGATCACGTTCCGCGTGATGCGCTCGACACGCGGCTCGCCGGTATCGAGCACCTGCGCCCAATCCGTGGTCCCCGCCGTGAACACCGTTCCGCCGTTCCTGAAGACGCCGAGCGTCGCGGCATGAATTCCGCCGCGCGCGGGCTGGGCCTCCCGCGGCGGCAGCTCCTGCCAGCCGTCGCCGAGCACGCCGACCGCAAGCGCGCGGAAGCTTGCCGGCGTCCCCCAGCGCTCGCGTCTTTCGGCCAGCACGGCGAGCCCGGTCGCCTCATCGAACGCCTCGAGCGGCGCGCCGTCGCACTCGTAGCCCACGAGCGGCGGCGAGCACCGCGCGCCGAAGCGCTCGCCGCGCCGCAGCCCCGTCCCGGCGAGGACCCAGTGCTCGGGCGCCTGCACCGCGAAGCCTCGCGTGTCGCGCCGCCCGTCCCACCAGCCCCCGCCATGGCGGTAGCTGACGCCGGTCAGCGCGTCCTCGGGACGGTTCGCGCCCGTCTCCGGCCACCAATGATCGAACGCGCCCCGCGGGCCGCCCTGATGACAGACGATGGCGGCGCCGTCGTCGACGACGTGGATGCGCCACCAGCAGACGTTCGCGCCGAAGAAAGCGACGTTGCCGCCGCGCGCGACATAGCGCTCGACCGCGTCGCGGGTCGCCTCGCTCCAGTACTCGTCGTGGCCCACGCTGAGCACCAGCCTGCGACCGGAAAGCAGGTCTGGGTCGCGGTGGATGTCGAGGTCCGTGCAAAACTCCGCCGCATGCCCGGTGCGCGCGAGCCAGCGGATGAAGCGCGCATCCCAGTGCGCGAACGTTTGCCGCGGCGAGCTGGAATCGTAGTCGTCGACCGCGCCCCAGACCTCGCCGCCGATGCCGCCGCCGGGCCGCCGCAGCGAGACCTTGCTGCCCGGCGGGGTCTCCGAGCGGACGGGGCGGTCGTAGAAGCAGCCGCCGCCCATCAGGTTGTAGGCGTGATAGGTCGCGAGCGGGATCTTGTAGAGCAGCGGGCGGGTGCCCGCGCCGCGCACGACGAACAGCGCGGCACCGTGATCGGCCCAGAGAGGCGGACGCGGAGCCGGCGGACCGTGCTCCGTCTCGAGCCACGCGGCGTAGACGCCGGGCGGCCAGCCCCGCGGAATCTCGAGCTCGTACGCCGGCCAGTCCCAGTCCTCGGCGGCACCGCGGGGCGCCGCATCGCGGCCCGGCAGCCAGGCGGAGCGCATCATCGGCTCGAAGCCTTCGACGAAGCGGTGGAACGCGACGCAAAAGCGCGGCGCGTCGGTCGAGACGTGCAGCACGAGCTTGCGCCCCGGCGCGACGCTTGCGTCGCGAGGATAGCCGCGGATCATCCCCGCGCCGTCGTTGCGCGTGCTCGCGGCGGCGCCCCGACCGATTCCGGATCGAGCGCGCGCATCACGCCTCCGGCTCCGGCTCGGCGCGCTTCGTCACGAGAAACGGCGGCATCGCGAGCGCATGCATCGGCGTGCGCCGAAACGTGCGCACGGCCTCGGCCGGCGTCTCGACGATCGGCTCGTCCTTGCCGTTGAACGACGTGTTCAGCAGCACCGGCACGCCGGTCCGGGCGCCGAACAGCTCGAGCACGCCGCGCAGGACCGGGTCGTCGCATGGGCCGACGGTCTGAAGCCGCGCAGTGCCGTCGACGTGCGTGACGGCCGGAATCACGTCCGCCGCGTCCGGCAGCACGGGCGCGGCGAACTGCATGAAGGGCGACGGCCGCTCGATGTCGAACCAGCGGTGCGCCTCCTCGAGGAGCACGATCGGCGCAAGCGGCCGGAACCATTCGCGCAGCTTGACCTTCGAGTTGATCCAGTCGCGCACGAAGCCGAAGCGCGGGTCGCCGAGGATGCTGCGATGGCCGAGCGCGCGCGGGCCGAACTCGCTGCGCCCTTGATAGAGCGCGACGACCTTCGTCGCGCAGAGGAGGCCGACGATCCGCGCACGAAGATCGGCGGGCTTCTCGACGATGAGATCGCCGGCGTCCCGGAGCGCCGCCTCGATGTCCGCCTCGCGGGGCTCGGGGCCCAGTAAGTCGTGCTCCCACCGGTACGCGCAGCTCGCGCCGTGAAGCGCCGTCAGGCCGTAAACCGCGCAGCCGAGCGACGTGCCGGCATCGCTCGGCGCCGGCGGGATGAAGACGCGGCGGAACGGCGTCTCGCGCACCAGGCGGTCGTTGGCGCAGCAGTTGAGGCCGGTGCCGCCGGCGAAGCAGAGGCACTCCGACCCGGTGCGCGAATGAAGCCAGCGCGCGACCTCGAGCAATGCGTCCTCGAACGCGCGCTGACCGGCTGCCGCGAGGTTCGCGATGTCGGTGAAACGCTGTCCTTGCGCGCCGTCCGCGTAACGGAAGCGGTCGCGTTCGCGGAGCACGTCGCGCCACGCTTCAGGAATGCTCACGGCGGGACCGTCGACCTCGAGCGGCGGCAGGCCAAGCACGCCCGGATCGCCGTGCGGCGCAAGGCCCATGACCTTCCCCTCGTTGCCTTCGCCGGCAAACATCGCCTGCGTCAGCAGGAAGTAGAACATGCCGAGGCCGACGAGCCGATGATCGTCGCAGTCCCAGAGCTGCTTGCCGAGACAGTCGAGCCGTCCGCTCCGGTCGACGGCGTAGAACGACGATACTTCCCGCCAGTGCGGCGGATACGAGGCCGCGTCGGGCCACGCCTCCGTGAACTCCCGGGCGGGGCTTCCCTGACCGTCGATGATCATGACCGCGGCCTCGTCGAACGGGGAGGGATGGAACACGCTGTAGAGATGCGCGACATGGTGCGAGATGCGCACGCGCTCGCAGCCCGGGGCGAGCGTCAACGTCTCGGCGATCTCGCGCTCGTATTCCGGCAGCCGGACGAGCTCCCTGTCGGACGAATAGCACTCGACGAGCGCGTCGATCGGCTGGTCGAGGCAGGCGAGCCTCGGCGCGTAGACGCTGCGCAGATCGTCGAGCTTTCCCCAGTGATGTTTCCGTCGGGTCAGACGCTCCTTCTGGATGGAGCAGAGCATGCGCGAGCCCCGAAGCATCGTGATGCTCGCGTCCTGCGTTCGGTTGATTCCGAGAACCGTCGGCGCGTCGGGCATCTCGTCCTCCTCTCGGCCGTCATGCGGCGGCTTGCCAGCGATAGCCCCTTGCGCTGCCCTCGATGCGCCCGATACCGGGCGGCGGGGCGTGGGGAAGAATCACGAGCGCCTCGCGCTCGGCGGCGAACGCGAAGAGCGCGGCGCGCGTGCGCGGCGTCGTTCCGGGATGCGTGTCGAACTCGCTGACCCACTCGGGCCTGCTGACGTGCAGGGGGTGATGACACAGGTCGCCGAGGAAGATCGCCGTTCGTCCGCGCGACTCGATGATGACGCTCGTGTGTCCCGGCGTGTGGCCGGGCGTGGGCAGAAGACGCACGCCGGGCGCGAGGCGATGCTCGCCCGAGATCAGCGTCAGCCTGCCGAGATCGGCGAGCAGCGCGACGTGCTCCGCGAACTCGTGCACGCGTCCCCTGGGCCCGTTGAACCAGTCCCAGTCGGCTCGGCCGAGGACGTACCGCGCGTGCGGAAACGCGGGGACGCGTCGCCCGTCGCGCACCGTGGTGTTCCCCTTGATGTGATCCCCGTGCCCGTGCGTGTTGACGACGACCGTCACGTCTTCGGGCTGGCAACCGGCGCGGCCGAGCTCGTCGAGCAGATGACCGGTGCGGCCGCCGTGAGTGTCGGCTCCGTAGCCGGTGTCGATGACGATGACTTCGCGGCCGGCGGTGACGAGGGCGCAGTTGTGACCGACCGGGATTCGGCCGTCGCCGTCCGCATGGACCTCGTTGCGCCACGATGCCTCCGGGACATTCGAGAAGAAGGGCCGTGCCGGAAAGGGCAGGGTGCCGTCGTCCAGGACGGCGATCTCGACCGCGCCCAACGCTACTCTGTGCAAGTCGTTCCTACGTCCCGGCCGGGAGACCGTACGGTTCCCGGCGCTGCCGCCGTTCGAGTCGGGCCGCGATGCAAGTTCCAAACCATCGCCGGCGCTTCGACGCGGAAGCGCAGCTCGACGGAACAGCAGACGGTAACCGCAGCGCCGGCAGTCGGAAACGAGATCTGAGCAGCGGCGCCGCGTCGCCAGGCGACGTCCGTTGAACGCTCAGCCGCCGAATCGCACGTTGCCCGCGTAGTTCACCATCCAGCGAACGCCGAACTTGTCGATGCAGCTGCCGTACTTCTCCGCCCACTCCGTCTGCTGCAGCGCCATCTCGACGGTGCCGCCGGCCGCGAGGCCGTTGAACACGCGCTCGGCCTCGTCCGCGCTCTCCGGCGCAACGGAGATGTAGCAGTTGCTGCCGACGACGTGGGACCCGCTCCGAGACGCCGGGATGTCGCTCGCCATCAGCATCGTCTCCCCGAGCGGAAGCGCGATGTGCGCGATGCGGTCGAGCTCGCCGGGCGCGATGCCCGCGGCTTCGCCGCCGAAGTCCCTGAAGCGGAGCACCGCGGCGAACTCGCCGCCGAAGACGCTCCGGTAGAAGTTGAAAGCCTCTTCGGCGTTGCCGTCGAAGTTGAGGTAGGGATGAGCCGCTTTCACGCTTGATCTCCTGCTGAATAAGGCCGGAAATCGGCCGATACACGCCCTGGTCGATCGAGGCCGCCGGCGATCGACATCGCGCGGCGAAGAAATGTGCTTTCTGCGCCCGCAGCGGGGGCGACCGGCTCGGCCGATGCCGTGTTCTCGCGGAGACGTTCGGGCGGTGAGAATCATTCCGGCTCCCGCGCTCGATGCTCGTTCGCCTCGAACAGGCGAGGGCGAACGTCCGACTGCCCGTGATCGACCGGCGCGACCCGCGCCGCGCGCTGCACGGCCGGACCGCGAACCGCGACCAGGTTGAACGCCGTGTTCACGAGCCCGACATGCGAGAAGCCTTGCGGAAAGTTGCCGAGCAGCCGCTTCGCCGACGGATCGTATTCCTCGGCGAGGAGGCCGAGATCGTTGCGCACGTCGAGCAGCCTTCGAAACAGCGCCTTGGCGTCGGCGAGCCTGCCGAGCATCGCGTACGCGTCCGCGAGCCAGAAGGAGCAGGCGAGAAAGGCGCCTTCCTTTCCGCTTAGGCCGTCGTCGACCTCCGCGGTGGAATAGCGGAGGACGAAGCCGTCCTCGACCAGCTCGCGCTCGATCGCTTCGACGGTGCCGACGAAGCGCCGATCGTTCGCCGACAGGAAGCCGACCTGCGGGATCAGCAGCAACGCCGCGTCCAGCGCGCGGCCGCCGTAGTGCTGCACGAACGTATTGCGCTCGGTGTCGTAGCCGTTCGTCAGGATGTCGGCGCGGATTTCCTCGCGCAGCGCGCGCCAGCGCTCTACCGGGCCCGGAAGCCCGAACCGCTCGCACGACTTCACGGCGCGGTCGAACGCGACCCAGCACATGAGCCGCGAATGCGTGAACGCGCGGGCAGGCCCCCTCACTTCCCATATGCCCTGATCGGGCTCCCGCCAGACGCGGGCCACGTGCTCGAGCAGCACCTGCTGCACCCGCCACGCCTCGTCCATCGGGGGGAGCTCGGCCTCGCGGGCGGCGTGCAGGGCGTCCATCAGCTCGCCGTAGACGTCGAGCTGGCGCTGCTCGACGGCCTGGTTGCCGGCGCGGACCGGCCGGCTGCCCGCGTAGCCCGGCAGCCACGGCACGACGTTCTCCGGAAGCCAGCGCTCGCCGCGGATGCCGAACATGATGTGCAGCTGGTCGGGCGCGCCCGCGGCGGCGCGCAGCAGCCACCGCCGCCACGCCTCCGCCTCCTCGCGATAGCCCGCGTTGAGCATCGCGTAGAGCGTCAGCGTCGAGTCGCGGATCCAGCAGCAGCGATAGTCCCAGTTGCGCTCGCCGCCGAGCGTTTCCGGGAGCGACATCGTCGGCGCCGCGACGATGCCGCCCGTCGGCCGAAACGTCAGGAGCTTCAGCGTGATCAGCGAGCGGGTGACGGCGTCCCGCCAGCCCGGCTCGTCACAGTGGAACCGGCAGCGTTTCGACCACTCGCGCCACGCCGAGATCGTCAGCTCCAGGCTCTCCTGATGATCGGGCACGAAGTGCGGTGCCTGATGGGACGCGTGACAGGAGAGCTTGAACGGCACACTCTTGCCTTCGCGAACGGTGAACGATGCGAAGGTCTTCAGGTCCTTCCCGACCAGCGGCACCAGCGTGTGCAGCTCGACGGCGTCGGGACCTGCGATCGCGCTCAAGCCGTAGTCGCGCCGGCGCACCCACGGCACGGCCTGCCCGTAGTTGAAGCGCAGCACGAGCTCCATCGCGACAGCCATCTCGCCGCGCAGCCCGTGCACGATTCTGACGACGTCGACCTTGCCTTCGTCCTCGGTGATCGGCATGAAGTCGGTCAGCGTGACTGCGCCGGACTCGTTCTCGAAGCGCGTCTCGAGCACCGCGGTGCCCGGCAGATAGCGGCGCGAGACGCGGCAGCGGTCGTCCTCCGGCGCGATCCGCCAGCGGCCGTGCTCGGGGCCGCCGAGGAGGGCAGCGAAGCACGCCGCGGAATCGAAATGCGGCAGGCACAGCCAGTCGAGTGAGCCGTCGCGTGCGACGAGCCCCGCGGAAACCATGTTTCCGATCAGGCCGTAGTCCTCGATCGGTTTCGAGCGCGTGTCGCTCGGTCGTGCCATGTCTGCCCGGGAGCATCATGAGTTACTGCGTCGGCTCGTCTCCTCGATCCGAGCGCGGCGCATCGGCCCCGACGGCCGACGCGCTTCATCCCACCTCTGCGACGCTACGGGTGTCAATCGGCAGCGGTACTCGCGGCTGCCGGGAGCGCATCGAGAGCGGTACGTGTCGCTCCTTTCGGGCGTTCCGCAATCGGGCTCGAATCGAAGGACCCGGAATGCGACCATTGAGATCACGCGCTACGCCCTGCGCCCGCACGCATCGTTTTGTCAGCAATGAAGATCGCAACGTTCAACGTCAACGGCATAGGCGCCCGGTTGCCCGGTCTCCTCGAGTGGCTCGAGAAGGAATCGCCCGACATCGCCTGCCTCCAGGAGCTGAAAGCGCCGGACGAGGCGTTTCCGATCGAGCCGATCCAGGCCCTCGGCTACGGCGCGGTCTGGCACGGCCAGCGCTCGTGGAACGGCGTCGCGATCCTCGCGAAGGGCGAGGAGCCCGTCGAGATCCGGCGAGGCCTCCCGGGCGATCCGGACGACACGCACAGCCGCTACATCGAGGCGAGGGCGAAGGGGCTCATCGTCGCGTCGCTGTATCTGCCGAACGGCAATCCGCAGCCCGGGCCGAAGTTCGACTACAAGCTCGCATGGTTCGAGCGGCTCATCGAGCACGCGAGCACGCTGTACGACTGCGGAGAGCCCGTCGTTCTCGCCGGCGACTACAACGTCGTGCCGACGGACGACGACATCTACAGCACGAAAGGCTGGGAAAAGGACGCGCTGCTGCAGCCGGAGACGCGCGAGGCGTACCGGCGGCTGCTCGCGCAAGGGTGGGTCGATGCGCTGCGCGCGATCCATCCGAACGAGCGGATCTACACGTTCTGGGATTACTTCCGCAACCACTGGAAGCGCAACGCGGGGCTGCGCATCGATCATCTGCTGCTGAACGGAATGCTCGCGCCGCGCCTCGTCGACGCGAATGTCGATCGCTGGGTCCGCGATCAGCCGAGGCCGAGCGATCACGCCCCGACGTGGATCGAGATCGCCGACTAGCCGCGCCAGCGGAGCTGCAATCAACGACCAACGCCGGCGCGGGTCGGGCGCTGCGCTACGTCGGCGCGGCGGGCGCTAAACGAATGCCGGCGCCCCGGCTAAAGGAGCCTTCGCGCCCGCGACTCGATCGCGGGATTGCCTCCGGCGAGCGTCAGCGCCTTGCGCGCCATCTCACGAGCCTGCGTTCGATCGCCGTCCGCCGCCTTGATCTCGGCGAGCTCGATCCAAAGCAGCGGATTGTTCGGATCGATGCGCAGCGCCCGCTCGAGCGACGCCGTCGCCTCGGCGTAACGTCCCGCGGCGCGCGCCTCTCTGCCCTGCTCGAGAAGCGCCGCGCTCGCATTCGAGCGGGGCGCAGGCTCGGCTTCGGGCGGCGGCGCGCTGCCGCTCGGCGCCCGTGTCGACGAGCCGGGCGGCGGCGACGGAAAGCCGAACGGCGAGGTCGTGCACGCCGTGAGCGTCGCGCACGACAACAGCGCGAGCGTCGAAACGACGCGGCGGACGGCGCGTGCCGGCCGGGTCATTGGAGACGATTCCTGATCCACTCGCGAATCCTCGAGCCTGCTCGGGTTCTGGTGCTGCCGCATGTTACCGCCTTCGGCGGCACCGCGGAGGCAGGCATCGCGAGCTCGACCGCGTCGGGGCAGGTCGGCTCCGTCGAGAGGCCCGTGCGGTAGTCGACGTAGATTCGCTCGACGCCCGCGGGCGGCGGCAGATCATACGAGCCCGTGTCGACGGCCCCGATGATCCGGGCCCAGACCTGCAGCGCGCCCGAGCCGCCCGTGAGGCCGATGCTCGCGTTGCCGTCGTTGCCGATCCATGCGACGACGAGATGATCCGCGCTGAAGCCCGCGAACCACGAGTCGCGCAGGCCGTCCGACGTGCCGGTCTTGCCGGCCGTCACGAGACCGGCCGGCAAGATGCGCTGCGCCGGCGCGCCCGTGCCGCGTCGCATGACCTCGACGAGGCCTCGATTCAGCGCATAGATCGACGCCGGCGAAGCAACCTGCTCGATCTCGAGCGCGTAGCGCTTGAGCGTCCTGCCCCGGCCGTCGACGACCGCGCGCACCGCCTTCAAAGGCGCGCGGAAGCCGCCGTTCGCGATCGTCGTGTACACCTCCGCCACCTCGTACGGCGTGAGCTCGATCGCGCCGAGGAGGAGCGACGGGTAGAGCGGCCCGCGCGGCTCGATACCGAGACGCCCGAGCGTCGCAGCGACGCGGTCGAGGCCGATTTCGAGCCCGAGGTTCACCGTCGCGAGGTTCAGCGACTCGGCGAGGGCGCGAACGGCCGTCACCTGCCCGTTCGCGCCGTCCTCGAAGTTCCTCGGCGACCACGTCCGGCCGTCGCCGAGCTCGAGAGTGACGGGCACGTCGTCGATCTGCGTCGCGAGCGAGTAGCGGCCCCTCTCGAGCGCCGCGAGGTAAACGGCGGGCTTGACCAGCGAGCCGATCTGACGCCGCGCGTCGAGCGCGCGGTTGAAGCCGTCGAAGCTCGTCCGCTTGCCGCCGACGAGCGCGCGGACCTCGGCATTGTGCGGATTCGTCACGACAACGGCCCCTTCGAGCGCCGGCCGGCCCGGCGCCGCGCGCTGGAGCCTTTCGAGCTCGCCGACGAGCGCCTGCTCGGCCGCCGCCTGCGTCAGCGGCTCGAGCGTCGTGTAGATCCTGAGGCCGCGCTGCTCGAGATCCTCGTCGTCGTAGTCCCGCCGAAGCTGGCGGCGGACGAGATCCATGAACGCGGGATAGTACGCGGCGCGCCGGCTCTCTACGGTGACGACGCCGAGCTCTCGATCCTTTGCATCCGCGAACGTTACCGCATCGATCAGGCCGGCATCGCGCATCGTCTCGAGCACGAGCGTGCGCCGCGCGAGCGCCCGCTCGGGATTTCGGCGCGGATCGTAGAACGAAGGGCCGCGCACGATCGCGACGAGCAGCGCGATCTCGTGCACGTCGAGCTCGGCGAGCGGCTTGCCGAAATAGAAGCGGCTCGCGAGCCCGAATCCGTGCACCGCACGTGCGCCGTTCTGGCCGAGATAGATCTCGTTGACGTACGCGAGCATGATCTCGTCCTTGCTGTGCCGGAGCTCCAGCACGAGCGCCATGAGCGCTTCGCGGATCTTGCGCGTGTAGGTCTGACGGCTCGAAAGGAAATAGCTCCGGACTAGCTGCATCGTCAGCGTGCTGCCGCCCTGCGTGATGCCGCCCGCTCGCACGTTCGCGATCGCGGCGCGCAGCATCGCTCTCGCGTCTATCCCCCAGTGCCGATCGAAGCGCCGGTCCTCGACCGCTTTCAGCGATTCGGTCAGAAGCTCCGGCACCTCGTCGGGCCCGAGGATGAGCCGGTCCTCGCCGTGGCTCGGAAAGAGATGGCCGATCAGCATCGGCTCGAGCTCGGCGATCGCGAGAGGGTTGCCGCCGCCGTCCTCGAGCGCGGAGATCCGGCCGTCCGCGATCTCGACGTGCAGCACCTGCTCCGCGAACGACCGGCCGGCGTACGTGAACGCGCGGCGATGCACGTCGATCGTATTACCGGCGCGGCGGAAGAGGCCGGGACCGATCCGGCCCGACACGGGCCCGTAGCCGAGACGCCGCAGCTCGCGGGTCAGATCGTCGGCCGACAGACGCCGGCCCTCGTAAAGCTCGAGGGGCGAAGCGAAGACCTCCGCGGGAAGGTCCCAATGACGGTCGTCGAACTCTCCTGCGATGCGGCCCCAGACCCATGCGCCGTACGCGAGCGCCGCGACGGGGATTGCGAGGAGGACGCAGGCGAGCAGACGTTTCTTCATCGCTTTCCCGGAAGAGAGGCCTTCGTCAGTCTAGCTCACGAGCGAGCGTCCGGCCCCGGCGCTTCGCGGTCCGGAGCTCGAGTGCGCGGCCGGCGTCAGCGCGCGGCCCGGACGGCCGCGGGTGCTGGGTGTTCTACCCACTTGACGGATCGAAGACCGAGGCAGATGATCCCGCATCCGAGATGAGCCGCGCAGAACTTTTCATCTCGAGGAGCTTTCGATGAGCCAGATCAAGAGGCCTCAGTTCCTGGGCTTTGCGACCATCGCGGCCGGTGCGATCCCTGCGTCATACCCGACCGCGCAGACCATCGGTCGAATCCACAACCACGACCACGACCTTCTCGATGGTCCGCTCGCATCCGCCACCGTGAGCTTCGGCGCGTGACCTCGTCATCTGTGCCGTGAACGTGCACTTCGCGGACGACATGTACGGGTGGGTCATGGTGCTGCCGTGAGCCCGGCAGGCCCGACGGATCTCACGCGACCCGGCGCACGCCGATGCGGGCGATGACCTCGCGCGGCACGCGATAGAAGTCGAACACGAAGCTCGGGTTGCGCAGGCCGCACGCTTCGCGCTGCACCAGGATCGACGTGACGAGCTCCGTCGCGTCCCAGATGAGCTCCTCGCGCCGCGCGTCGTTGCCGCGCTGGCAGGCGCGAAGCGCCGCGAGCGTCTTCTCGAGCTTCCTTCCCGTGCGTCCGAGAGTGCCTGCCTTTTCCTTCGCGATCTCGTACGCGAAGGGGTCGACCCATCCGGTGGTCACTGGTGATACCTCCGTCGCCGGTTGCCGCCGCGCATGCCCGTAGCATAGCGCGGCCGGGCCGGGCGGGCACGAGCGGTCGACGGACCCGGCAGCGCGGCGCGATCTGGTCACGTCGGGGCGACTCGCCTATAGTCGGACAGCTATCGTCGGACGGCGCCGGCTCGTCGCACGTTCGCGCTCGGAGACAACAACGATGAAAGCCCGAATCCTGTGCCTGGCTCTGCTCGCGTCTCTCGGATCGACACCGTTGCTCGCACAGACGTCCGCGGCCGAATGCGGCGCCGCCGGCGACATGCGCTTCGTCTGCGGACAGGAAGCCCCGGAGGATCTCGTCGTGCTGCCGGGGGAGGAGTGGGTCGTCGCTTCGGCGTACTCGGGCGGCGGCGGGGTACGGCTCGTCCGAGTCGAGGACGGCACGTCGGTCATGGCCTATCCCGCGGCGGCGGCCGAGGAGAGGCTCGACACCGAAACCTATCCCGATTGCCCGGGACCGCCGCGCGGCGCGTTCACGACGCACGGCCTTTCCGTCCTGCCGGGTGAAGGCTCCGTGCACCGGCTGTTCGTCGTCGGCCATGGCGATCGCGAGTCGATCGAGATCTTCGAGGTCGACACCGCGCCGGCGACGCCGAGCCTTACGTGGATCGGATGCGTGATCGCCCCCGATCCGATCGGCCTGAACTCGGTGCGCGGGCTCGCGGACGGCGGTTTCGTCACGACGAACTTCCTGCCCCGCGGCGGCGAACGCACCGCGATGATGCGCATGATGCAGGGCGAGACGAACGGCGAGCTGTGGGAGTGGCATACGGACAGCGGCTGGCAGAAGGTGGCGGGCAGCGAGGCGGCGGGCGCGAACGGCGTCGAGCTTTCGGACGACGGCGGCACCATCTACATGGCGGCGTGGGGCAGCCAGTCGTTCGCGCGAATCTCGCGCGGGGCGGCGCAGGTCTCGCGGGACGAGATCCCGCTCGGCTTCCGGGTCGACAACATTCGCTGGGCCCGCGACGGCTCCCTGCTCGCGGTCGGGCAGGGCACCGGCGAGAAGGCGCAGGTCTGGCAGGTCGTCAAGGTCGACCCGGCGACCCTCGAGGTGCGCGACGTGCTGAGCCGGGAGAACAACGACGTGTTCACCGCCGGCACGGTCGCCGTCGAGGTCGGCGGCGACCTTTGGATCGGCTCGTACAGAGGAGACCGGATCGCGATCGTGCCCGCGCCGTAGCCCCGCCGCCTCGAGCCGGAGGCGCTAAGATTCGGCCGTGGCCAGCCTGCTGCTGAATCTGCGCGGTGTCCCCGACGACGAGGCGGACGAGATTCGCGCGCTGCTCGAGGCGCGCGAGATCGCCTACTTCGAGACCCCGCCGAGCCGATGGGGCGTTTCCGCCGGCGCGATCTGGATCCGCCGGCGTGACGACGTCGCGCGCGCGGAGCGGTTGATCGCCGAGTACCAGACGCGCCGCCTGGCCGCAGCGCGCGCGCAGTATCACGCCGCACGGCAGCAGGGCAGGGCGCGCACGCTGTGGGCGTCCGTTCGGGAGGATCCGCTGCTCGCGATCGCCGTGCTGCTCGGCATCACGTTCGTCATCGGCATCCTGGCGCTGCCGTTCATCCTGCTCGGAGCGTGAGCGGCAGGACCGAGCTACGAGCGCGGCGCGGCCTCCCAGCCGCCGCCGACGGCCTTGTAGATCGCCACCACCCCGCCGTTCAGCTCGGACTCCGCGACGGCCACCGCGTCCTCGGCCTCGAGCACCGTGCGCTCGGCGTCGAGCAGGCGCAGGAAATCGAGCGCGCCTTCGCGATAACGGATGCGGGCGAGCTCCGCCGCGCGGCGTGACGCTTCCGCCTGCTCGATCACCGCCGCGAGCCGCTGCCGCTGCTGCGCGTAGCTCACGAACGCGTTCTCCGTCTCTTCGAGCGCCCGCAGCACGACCTGCTCGTACTCGGCGAGCGCGGCCTCCGCCCGGGCCTCGGCGCCTTGCACCTGCGCCCGCGCGGCCGAGAGGTCGAACGCGCTCCAGCTGAGCACGGGCGTCGCGCTCCACGCGCGGCTCGACGACTGGCCGAGCTCGCTCGAATCCCCGGTGATGAAGCCGAGGAACCCGCTCAGGGAGACGCGCGGAAAGAGATCGGCCTTCTCGATGCCGATGCGCGCCGTCGCCGCCGCGAGCCGTCTTTCCGCCGCGCGCACGTCCGGCCTTCGCCGCAGCAGATCCTCCGGCGCGCCGATCGCGAGCGTCGTTACGCGAGGCGGCAGCTCGCGATACGCGAGCTCGACGTCGAGCTCGCCGGGGCGCACGCCGAGCAGCACGGCGAGGCGGTGCGCCGCGACTTGCTCGGCCGTCACGAGCCCTGGGATCTGCGCCTGCGTCGCGGCGAGCGCCGCCTCGGCGCTCGCGACGTCGAGCTCGCTGCCGCGGCCGAGCTCGTGCCTGACGCGCGTGAGCCGCAGCGTCTCGCGCTGGTTCGCCAGGTTCTCCTCCGCGACGCGCAGGCGCTTCTGCGCCGCGCGCAGCTCGAGATAGGTGCCGACGACCTCGGCCGCGACGAGCACCTGCACGTCGCGCAGCGTCGCCTCCGCCGCCTCGGCTTCCGCGACGGCCGCTTCGGTGCCGCGCCGCAGCCGCCCGAGCACGTCGAGCTCCCACGCGGTCCGTAGTCCGGTCCGGTAGCTCTCGACCTCGATGCGCTCGCTCGTGAACATCGGCTGCTGCGCCTTGCTCTCGTCGTAGGCCGCCTCGTAGCGCGAGCTCGGCCACTGATCGCGGCGCGTGCGCCTGAGCAGGGCGCGAGACTCCTCGATGCGCGCGGCGGCGATGCGGATGTCGAGATCGCCCGCCAATGCGCGCTGGACGAGGCCGTCGAGCACGGGATCGTCGAACTGCTCCCACCACGCCGCCTCGAACGGCTGCCGGACGAGCAGGTCCGCGTCCGCGCCGACGAATCGGGCGGGCGGTGTCGAAGGCGCGACGTAGTCCGGTCCGACGGCGCAGCCGCCGAGCGCGAGCAGGGCGGCGAGGGCGAATCCTTTCGCCGTGATCTGCAGTCCGTGCTGCTCGCCATCGAAACGGCTCCCGGTGCCGTGCAGGCGCGTACGATGCCGGGTGATCATTGTCGTATTCCTCTACAAATCAGTTTGTTATCTATTAAATGTGATATAGATTCGAGTTTGTGCTCAGCCGCCATGCGGAACCGGCTCGGGCAGCACGGCCGCCGGTCGTTCGTGCTCGGGCGCCGCAACCCGCCGCGCGGCGAGGCGCCGCACGGCCCAATAGAACACCGGCGTGAGCACGAGACCGAAGACGGTCACGCCGATCATCCCGGAGAACACCGCGACACCCATCGCGTGCCGCATCTCGGCGCCCGAGCCGTGCGAGAACACGAGCGGCACGACCCCCGCCGTGAACGCGATCGACGTCATCAGGATCGGGCGCAGCCGCAGCCGGCATGCCTCGAGGATTGCGTCGCGCGTGCTCGCGCCCGCCGCCTCGCGCGTCCGCGCGAACTCGACGATCAGGATCGCGTTCTTGCACGCGAGACCGACGAGCACGATGAAGCCGATCTGCGTGAAGATGTTGTTGTCGCCGTTCGTGAGCCATACGCCTGCGATCGCAGACAGCAGGCACATGGGCACGATCAGGATCACGACGAGCGGCAGCGCGAGACTCTCGTAGAGCGCCGCGAGCACGAGGAACGCGAGCAGCACGACGAGCGGGAACACCCAGATGCCGGTATTGCCGGCGAGGATCTGCTGGTAGGTGAGCTCCGTCCACTCGAAGTCCATGCCGTTCGGCAGGGACCGGCTCACCAGGCCCTCGATCAGCGCCTCGGCCTCGCCGGACGAGTAGCCGGGCGCCGGCGCGCCGTTGATCTCGGCCGTCACGTAGCCGTTGTAGTGCATGACGCGATCGGGCCCCGCGACCTCCTCGAGCGTGACGAACGCGCCGAGCGGCACCATCTCGCCGTCGGCGTTGCGCACCTTCAGGCGCAGGATGTCGTCCGCGTTCAGCCGGAAGCGCATGTCGGCTTGAGCATTGACTTGATAAGTTCTTCCAAACTGATTGAAATCGTTTACATATAGCGAGCCCAGGTACACCTGCATCGTGTCGAAGATCTCGGTCAGCGGAACGCCCAGCGCCTTCGCCTTGTCGCGGTCGACCTCGGCGCGCACCTGCGGCACGTTGACCTGGAACCCGGAGAAGACGTCCGCGAGGCCCGGCGTCTGATAGGCCTGTCCGAGGATCTTCTGCGTCTCGTCGTAGAGCGCCTCGAAACCGAGACCCCCGCGGTCCTCGATCTGCAGCTTGAAGCCGCCGATCGTGCCGAGACCGTCGACCGGGGGCGGCGGGAACACCGCGATGTACGCGTCCTGGATCTCGGCGAACCTTGCGTTGAGCTCCGCGAGGACCTCCCATGCCGGGCGCTTCCTGACTCGATCCGGGTCCTCGAAGTCTTTCAGCGCGATGAACGTGATGCCGGTGTTCGGGCTGTTCACGAAGCCGTTGATCGACAGCCCCGGGAATGCGACGGCGTGTGCGACGCCCGGCGTCGCGAGCGCGATCTCGCCCATGCGCCGGATGACCGCGTCCGTGCGATCGAGCGTCGCCGCCTCGGGCAGCTGCGCGTACGCGACGAGATACTCCTTGTCCTGCTGCGGGATGAATCCTCGCGGCACGCTCGAGAAGCCGAGCCACGTGAGCCCGATCAGCCCGCCGTAGACGACGACGGCAATGGCGGCGCGCCGCAGCAGCCGGCTGGTCAGCCCGACGTAGCGCAGCGACGACCACTCGAACAGCCGGTTGAACGGCCGCAGCAGCCAGCCGAAGGCGAGATCGATGCCGCGCTGCAGCCGGTCCGGGGCCGCCCCATGCGGCTTCAGCAGCAGCGCCGACAGCGCAGGGGACAACGTCAGCGAGTTGAACGCGGAGATCACCGTGCTGATCGCGATCGTCAGCGCGAACTGGCTGTAGAACTCGCCCGTGAGACCGCTGATGAACGCCGTCGGCACGAAGACGGCGACGAGCACGGCCGAGATCGCGATGATCGGGCTCGTGACCTCGCGCATCGCCTGACGGGCCGCCGGCAGCGGCGCGAGCCCCTTCGCGATGTTTCGCTCGACGTTCTCGACGACGACGATGGCGTCGTCGACGACGATGCCGATCGCGAGCACGAGCCCGAAGAGCGACAGCGTGTTCAGCGAGAAGCCGAAGGCGTGCATGACCGCGAGCGTGCCGACCAGCGACACCGGGACCGCGACCAGCGGGATGATCGACGCGCGCCACGTCTGCAGGAACAGCACGACGACGAGCACGACGAGGAAGAGCGCCTCGACGAGTGTCTGCACGACCGCCTTGATCGAGTCGCGGACGAACATCGTCGGATCCCAGACGATCTTGTAGTCGATGCCCTCGGGCAAGTCCCGCGCGAGCTCCGCCATGCGCTCGCGCACCCGGTTCGAGATCTCGATCGCGTTGCTGCCCGGCTGCTGGAAGATGACGACGGCGGCCGCCTCCTCGTTGTCGAGCAGCGAGCGCAGCGCGTACGTGCTCGCGCCGAGCTCGACGCGCGCGACGTCCCCGAGGCGCGTGATCTGGCCCCGCTCGCCGGTCTTGATCACGATGCGCTCGAATTCCTCGGCGCTCGCGAGCCGTCCCTGCGTGTTGATCAGGAGCTGGAACTGCGCCGTGCTCGCCGAGGGCGGAGCGCCGAGCTGCCCGGCCGCGACCTGGATGTTCTGCTCGCGGATCGCGCGCACGACGTCGGCCGCGGTGAGGTTCAGCGCCGCGATCCTCTCCGGATCGAGCCACACGCGCATCGAGTAGTCGCCCGCGCCGAAGACCTGAGCCTGGCCGACGCCCGGGATCCGGGCGAGCTCGTCACGGATCCTGAGCGTCGCGTAGTTCGACAGGTACAGCATGTCGTATCGGCCGTCGGTCGCGATCAGATGCACGAGCAGCGTGATGTTCGGCGACGACTTCTCGGTCACCACGCCGATCCGCTGCGTCTCCTCCGGCAGCTTCGCGAGCGTCTGCGCGACGCGGTTCTGCACGAGCACCTGCGCCTTGTCTAGATCCGTGCCGAGCGCGAAGGTGACCGTGAGCTGCATGACCCCGTCCGCGGTCGACTGCGAGGACATGTAGAGCATGTTCTCGACGCCGTTGATCGCCTGCTCGAGCGGCGAGGCGACCGTCTCGGCGATGACCTCGGGGTTCGCGCCCGGATAGCGCGCCGTGACGATGACCGTCGGCGGCACGACCTCGGGGTACTCGCTGATAGGCAGGAGGCGCAGCGACAGCGCGCCGGCGATGAAGATGAGCGCCGACAGGACGCCGGCGAAGACAGGCCGCTCTATGAAATACTGGGAAAAGTTCATGGGCTCGTCCCTCGAAATCCCGAACCGAGCGAAAAAAGGTCCCCTTGCCCCGGCACGCGAGGCATTCAGCGTCGAGAGCCTGGAGGCGCCGGCGGCGGCTGCCGCCGGCTCGATCGTCAGCCGCTACACGCCGTCATCTTGCGGGCCCTCCGTGTGCGAAGCGGTGACGGGGGAGCCGATCGCGTCGGCCGCCGCGAGCCGCTGGATCTGCGGCGAATCGTTCGGCATCGGCGCCTGGTTGACCGCGACCGGCATGCCGGGACGGACCCGCTGCAGGCCGTTCACGATCACGAGATCGCCGGCGCGGAGGCCATCCCGCACGACCCGCAGACCATCGACGGCTCGTCCGAGCTCGACGGCGCGGTACTGCGCGACGCCCGCGTCGTCCACGACGAGCACGTACTTGCGGTCGAGATCGGTGCCGATCGCCTTCGCATCGACGAGCGCCGCCCTGTACGTGCGCTCGCCGACGACGCGAAGCCGTGCGAAGAGCCCGGGCGTGAAGCGGCCGTCGGGATTCGACAGGACCGCCCGCGCGCGGATCGTGCCCTGCTCGGGGTCCACCTCGTTGTCGACGAAATCGAGCCGCGCGGCGTGCGGGTAACCTTGCTCGTTAGCGAGGCCGACGAAGACGAGCAAGCCGTCCTCAGCGTGCGAGGGCGCCGCCTTGCCGTCCGCATGCGTCAAGCGCGCCTTCGACGTGCTGCCCTGCATCAGCTCGAGGTACGTGTGCTCGTCGACGTCGAAGTAGGCGTGAATCGGGTCGTCGGCGACGACCGTCGTCAGCAGCGTCGAGCTGTCGACGAGATTGCCCGCGGTGACCACGGCGCGGGACACGCGCCCGTCGATCGGCGCCGTGACCCGCGTGAACGACAGATCGAGCTCGGCGGCAGCGAGCGCCGCTTCGACGGAGGCGAGGGTCGCCTCCGCGACCTCGGCGTCCGCCTCGAGCTGCTCGTACTCCTCGCGGGACGTGGCCTTCTCGGCGAGCAGCCGCTCCGCGCGGTCCCGGTACGAGCGGGCGAGCTCGAGCTGCGCCTTCGCCCGAACCCGTTCGGCCTCGAGCCGCGCGACCTCGGCCTCGAACGGGCGGGGGTCGATCGTGAAGAGCAGGTCTCCGCGGGAGACGCGGCCGCCCTCGTCGAAGTGCACCGCCTGGATATAGCCGCCGACCCGCGGCCTGACGTCGACGTGGCTCGCGGCTTCGAGCCGGCCTGTGAAGTCCGCCCAGTCGCGCAGCTCGCGGATCGTGATCTCGGCGGCGGTGACGGCCGGGGGCGGGGGCGCGGAAGCGGGCTGGTCCGCTTCCCCGCTCGCGCAGCCGGCCAGCACGGCGGCGGCGAGCAGCGACGGGACCAATGACGCGACGGTTTGAGGTCTCATCGATAATCCTTTGTTGGTGTTGCGGTTAGAATCCGTTCGATGACAGCTGGGCGGCGTAACGGAGGCGTCTCGCACTGAACAATGGTCGCTTCGGAAAGCCGAGTCTCGACAAAGTGGGCGGGGCGCGGCGCATCTGTTACTATACCGTCTAGTTACATCGCAGGTTAACTAACCGGTAAGTTTCATGTCAACTCCTTTCGCATCCCCATTGGCTCCGCCGTTCGGCAGCCCGAGCGACAGCTCGTGTCCGCCGCAGTGCACGAAGGACCGCATCCTGCGGGCCGCGCAGAACCTCTTTTATCGGCACGGCATTCGCGCGGTCAGCGTCGACGCGATCGCGGCGGAGGCCGAGACGACGAAGGTGACGCTATACCGCCTGTTCGAGTCGAAGGACGCGCTGGTGGCGGCGTGCCTCGAGGATCAGACGCGCCGCTTCTGGGAGTGGTGGGATCTGACGATCAAGCCGCACGAGGGCAATCCCCGCGCGCAGATCGAGGCGCTGTTCGAGCTGCTCGAGCATCGTATCTGTCACAAAGCGGCCGATCGAGGCTGCCCGATCGCCAATACTGCCGTCGAGGTCGACGTCGACCATCCGGCGGCGCGGATCATTCGCGAGCATCACGGCGAGATCGCGCGGCGCTTCAGGGCGCTCTGCAAGGAGATGGGCGCGCGACAGCCCGACGCCCTCGGCGACGCGCTGACGCTGCTCGTGGTCGGCTCGTTCTCGGCGCGCTGCGTCTTCGTGAGCACCGAGCACCTCGACACGGTGGGGGCCGCCGCCCGCGCGCTGCTCGACTCACCACTCGGCGCCCCTCGCCGCTGACGCGGAGCGGGGCGCCCGAGCTGGCCCGCCATGGCGGGCGCCGGTCAAAGCTTACGCTGGCCGCCGTGCACCTCGCCGCGCCAGCCGCCTTCCTCGCGGCCGCGGCTCTCGATGAACCGCTTGAAGCCCTCGACGGAGCGCTGCACGTTCATGCCCATCGCGCCGAGCGAATCGCCGACCTTCTCGGTGATCCCCTGCGGCTCGTACTCCATCAAGAGGCGCACGCGCGTGCGGTCAGCGGATAACGGCTCGAAGTAGACGGCGCCGCCGTTCGGCGCATCGCCGGAGATGCTGCGCCACGCGATGATCGTGTCCGGAACCTGCTCCGTAATCTCCGCGTCCCACTCTTTCTCCTTGCCCCAGAGCTCGGCGCGCCAGTGGGTGTGGGTGTCGTCGAGCTGGCGGACTTCCTTGACGCCCGACATGAACTTCGGGAACGACTCGAACTGCGTCCACTGGTTGTACACGGTGTGCAGCGGGCAGTTGACGTCGATCATTTTCTCGATCCTTTCCATGATCCAGTCGCCCTCCTTGCGTGTGCTGGATCAGGGCCGAATGCAAGTTCCATTCCGCGGCGAGTGCTGCGGCCCGGTCGGCATTCGGCTCGATCGGCATTACTTCAGACGGTTCGGCGCCGCGGTGGCGAGTGCTGCGTGATATGCGCGCCTTGGGGACCGCCGTGAAGACATCCATGTCGGCTGCGGGCTCGCCATCCTGGCTCGCACGCTCCCCAAGGCGCGCATCAGCCGCCGAGCAGCGCGGGGCGCATGCGGTGCCATGCGGTCACCTGCTCGTAGGCATGCGCGAGCGTGAGCACGTCGAGCTCTCCGAGGCGCGGGCCGCTGATCTGCAGACCGATCGGCAGCCCGGAGCGGCTGAAGCCGCACGGGACGCTGATCGTCGGGATGCCGTAAAGGTTGAACGGGTACGTGTTCCGCACCGAGGGGTCGGCGCCCGACGCCTCCGCCGGATTCTGCGCGTTCGCGATCGTCTCGGGCAGGCCCGGGGCGGTCGGCGTCACGACGAGATCGACGCTCGTGAAGACGTTGTCGATCGCGTTGCGCACGAGCGCGAGCTCGCGACGGGCCGCATAGTACTCCACGGTCGAGAACTCACCGGCGGCGAGCAGCCGCTCGAGCGTGACCGGATCGTAGAGCCGCCGGGTGGCCGGGTTGTCGAGGTAAGGCTTGTGATAGGCGTACGCCTCGGCGAGCAGCACGGCGAAATCCGGCGGCGTCGGCAGCCGCACGTCCCGCGTCCCGGCCGTGAGGTTGCGCAGCACGACGAGCGCCTCGTCGATCGCGGCGTCGACATCCGGCTCGAGGTCCGAGAAGTAGCGGTCGCCCGCGAGCCCGATCCGCAGCGTCGCGGCGCGCCGATAGAGCGCGCTCGCGTAGTCCGGGATCTGCGCGTCGAGGCTGACGGGATCGAGCGGGTCGAAGCCCGCGATGACGCCGAGCATCAGGGCCGCATCGCCGACCGTGCGGGTCATCGGGCCCACGTGATCGAGCGATTCGGATACCGGGATGATGCCGCGGATGCTCGCGAGCCCGTGCGTCGGCTTCAAGCCGACGATGCCGCAGTACGCGGCCGGCAGGCGGATCGACGCGAGCGTGTCGGTCCCGAGCGCGCCGGCGCACATTCTGGCCGCGACCGCGGCGGCGGAGCCGCCGGAAGAGCCGCCCGGAATGTGATCGAGGTTCCACGGATTGTGCACGGGGCCGAAGTGGGTGATCGACGACGTGCCGCCGTACGCGTACTCGTGCATGTTGAGCTTGCCGAGCAGCACGGCGCCGCCCGCTTCGAGCCGACGGGTGACCTCCGCGTCGTCGTCCGGGACGCGGTCCGCGAACACGGCGCCCGCCGCGGTCGTGAGAATGCCGGCCGTGTCGATGTTGTCCTTCAGCGCGATCGGTATCCCGTGCAGCGGGCCGCGCCATCGGCCGTCCGCGAGCTCGGCCTCGAGCGCTCGCGCCTGCCGCAGCGCGCGCTCCGCCGTGACCGTGACGTACGCGTTGACCTGCGGCTCTAGGCGGTCGATCGCGGCGAGGTACGCCTCCGTGATCTCGACCGGCGACAGCTGGCGCGCGCGGATCATCCGGGACGCTTCGGCGAGCGTGAGATCGACGGGATTCGCGCTCTGCGCGAACGCCCGGCTGACGCCGGCCCATGCGACGGCCGCGAGGCTGCCGGCGAAGAGATCACGTCTGGTGACCATGGTGATCAGCCGCGCGAGTAAGTGCCGACGAGGCGGTTCATGCCGATCACGTGCGGCTCGACCCGCTCGAGCAGCTGCCACAGCGTGAGCTCGGCCGGGAGGTCGAGCTCGCGATCGAGCGCGAGCAGCCAGAAGTAGTAGTGGTGCACGCCGTGGCCCTCCGGCGGCATCGGTCCGCCGTAGCGCGTCGTGCCGAAGTCGTTCTTGCCGCTCGTGTAGCCCTGCACCCCTTCGGGCAGCTCCGCGACCGACGCGGGAATGTTATAGAGCACCCAGTGGACGAACCCGTAAGAGCCGGGGCTTGCGAGGGGCGCGTCCGGGTCGTGGCAGAACAGCGCGAGCGATTGCGTGCCCTCGGGCAGATGCGACCAGGACAACGCGGGTGAGACGTCTTCGCCCTCGCCGGTATGCTTGCGGGGAATGGCTCCGTTCTGCAAAAACGCCGAGCTCTTGAGCTCGAGCGACGACAGCGCGAATCCCATTTTCGGCACCTCCGTGAAGTCCTTGACCCGTCGGGCGAAAAAGGATGTTCGCACAACCCCAGCCGGACTTGTACTCGGCGGCGGACGCAATGCCCGTCCGGCAGCTCCCGCGCCGGGATTCCGAGATCGCTTTATCCTGTCCGATACCGTGAATCCGCTTTTCGTCGGTGCCATGGAGCGGCATCGAGGAGGAATCAAGTGACGCAGACGGCGAAGCACTGGATCGACGGCGAGTGGCGAGCCTCCGAGAGCGGCGCGACGGCCCAGAGCCTGAACCCCGGCACCGGCGAGCCGCTCGGCGAGCTCGCCGACGCCGGAACGGCGGAGGCGGAGGCGGCGATCGCGGCGGCGCGGCGCGTGTTCGATGACGGAACGTGGGCGCGGCAGCCGCGAGTCAGGGCGCACGTGCTGCTCGCGCTCGCGGACCGGATGGAGGCCGTGAAGCCCGAGCTCGCGTGGGACCTCGCCCGCGAGAACGGCAAGCCGATCCGCGACGCGATGCAGGAGGTCGGCGGGGCCGTCTCGGAGCTGCGTTACTACGCGGGTCTCGCCCGCAACATCTTCGGCCGGACGATCGAGCTCGAGCCGAATCTGCACACGCTGCTCCGACGCGAGCCCGTCGGTGTCGTCGCGATCATCGTGCCGTGGAACGCGCCGATCGCGCTGCTGATCCGCTCGCTTGCGCCCGTCATCGCGGCCGGCTGCACGGCCGTGGTCAAGGCCGCCCCGCAGACGGCGCTCGTGAACGCGAAGGTGTTCGACCGGCTGGCCGCGATCGAGGAGCTGCCGCGCGGTGCGGTGAACATGTTCGTCGAGACGGGCAGCACCGTCTCGAGGCAGCTCGTCGCATCGCCCGACGTCGACATGATCAGCTATACCGGCAGCACCGAGGTCGGCAAGCTGATCATGGAGGCCGCGTCGAGAACGCTGAAGCGGCTGAATCTCGAGCTCGGCGGCAGCGCGCCGTGCGTCGTGCTCGACGACGCGGATCTCGATGCCGCGGCGGCGGGGATCGTGCGCGTGGCGTTGAGCCATGCCGGGCAGGTGTGCGTCGCCGCGAGCCGGGTCATCGTGCATCGGCGGATCGCGGAGGCGTTCGAGGCGAAGCTCGCGGAGCGGCTCGCTGCCGTGCAGCTCGGGCTGGCCGACGATCCCGCCACGGAGCTGGGTCCGCTGATCGACCTGCCGAGCCGCGACCGGATCCTGCGGCTCGTCGAGGAGGCGGGCCGGCGCGACGATGTGCTCCTCGAAGGCCGGCCGCCGGGCGGCGGGCTCGAGGCCGGCGCGTTCATCACGCCGAGCCTCGTCCGGGTGCGCGATCCGGGCTCGCCGCTGCTGACCGACGAGGTGTTCGGTCCGGTGCTGAGCCTGCAGACGTTCGACGGCGACGACGAGGCGGTCGCGAAGGCGAACGCGAGCCGGTTCGGGCTCGCCGCGAGCGTATGGTCCCGCGATCTCGCGCGCGCGCAGCGGGCGGCGGCGCAGATTCGCAGCGGCAGCGTGTGGATCAATGCCCACAGCCGGCTCTTTCCCGAGGTCGAGACGGGCGGCTACCGCGAAAGCGGCATCGGGCGGCTGCACGGCATCGAGGGGCTCGACGCGTTCCTGCAGACGAAGGCCGTCACCTACGAGGTGTAGGCCGCGGGCCGCCGGTGCCG
>Ga0079224_100000226_pt1 | contig 49316 bp, 18 predicted proteins | sample Stecom2015_FD_80414 | JGI IMG/M metagenome (GOLD analysis project Ga0079224, IMG submission 80414) | Agricultural soil microbial communities from Utah to study Nitrogen management - Steer compost 2015 | ecosystem: Environmental > Terrestrial > Soil > Agricultural land | place: USA: Utah... | reverse complement strand
GGGGCAAGGGGAATAACGATATGTATACCAGTAAATCTTTCAAGTCGGCAGTCGGGTGGTTTGGGGCACTCTGCGTATTCTGCTTTCATATCGCGGAGGCACAGGACGCTGTCCGGCAATATTCCGACAGTTTATTGAATGATGCCCGCATGGCGCCTGACACGGAATCGAAGATAGAGGCACTCTTGAATGTAAGCATCTTTTGGATCGACTACGATACCACAAAGGCGTATCAATATCTAGCGGAAGCACGCCGGCTGATGGAGGATCCGCCTACGGATTATCAGCAGGGCCTGTATCACCTGTACCACGCCAATATCCTGATGGACTTCGAACCCCAAAAGGCAAAAGCGGAATTTGCCCGAGCCGATAGCTTATTAGCCAGCAATACAACGGCGAAAAGCTATCTGTATCGCTCCAAGCTGTGGAACAATTATGGGGTCGTGCTGCAGAAAGAGGACCGGAGCGCTGAATTCATGGAGGTCATTATCCATAGGACGATTCCTTATGCTCGGCTGGCCGGGGATAGTGCCCAGGTGGGCTATCAATTACAGAATATCGCAATGCTGATGAGTAACCTGTCAAACTTTAAGAGAGCGGACAGCTATTACAGGCAGGCCCTTAACACCACGGTCGCCGTACCTGACCGGAGGGAAGAACGATTGGACATATTCATCAACGCAGCTCGAAATGCGTTGCTGATGAACGATCTGGTACAGGCGAGAAGCTATCTGGATAGTGCGAAGGCCTATGTTCGGCACTTCCCGCATTCCGCGACTTCCATGCCGCCTTATTATCGGACGGAGCTTACTTATTATAAGCACATGGGCGATAGGCAAAAAGTCTTGGAAAACTATGCGAAAGGCGTGTCGGCCGCTGAGAAAATTGGCGATGCTTACATATTAAAAGACCTCAGTTTCGAGTTGAGCACATTTTATAAAGGGTTAGGTGATTATCATCAGGCACGGAAATACCTCTTACTGTCAAATACCTACCAGCCCTATTCCCGTCTTCAAAACCGTGCCATATACCAACGGGAAATGGCGGAGCTAGAATATCGCCTGGGAAATTATAAAATCGCCTATGGGTACATGGATTCGCTCATTATGACCAAGGATTCGATATACCAGCGGGATGTAAGTACAAAGCTGTTGGATTTCGAACGGCAATATGAAACGGCCGAAAAGGAAAACCGCATTCTTCGGCTTGAAGCTCAAAACAAGCAACAGGAGTTAGCGATCGCCCAAAGCCGGTGGTGGGGGCTCGTATTAGGAGCGGGGTTTGTACTGGCCATGTGCATCGCTTATTTTTGGAGGAAAATCGGACGGAACAACACCCGGCTTCTTATACAGAAGGATCTGCTACATGAAGAAGAGCTTCGCAGCATGCGCCAACACGAACGGCTCAATCAATACGACGCCATGCTCCAAGGCCAGGAAGCCGAGAGAAGCCGCATGGCAAAGGATCTCCACGACGGCCTGGGCGGGTTGCTGGCGGGCGTGAAACTAAAGCTATCCTCCATTGTTGCACGAACGGGCGGAGACGATCCCATCGGTGGCAACGACATAAACGACGTCGTCCGCCAGCTAGACTATTCGGTTGATGAGCTCCGGCGGATCGCTCATGATATGATGCCCGAATCGTTGCGGTTTAATGGTTTGGCGCCGGCCTTATCCGACCTCTGCCAGTACATGAGCACGCCCAGCATTAAAGTGGTCTTCCAAAACTTGGGGATTAAGAATCACTACCCCGACCAACTGCGCGTGTCGCTCTACCGCGTCATCCAAGAACTGCTGGCCAACGCCATTAAGCACGCCAATGCCACCAAGGTCATCGTGCAATGCAGCGAATTGGACAATTGGCTTTTTGTGACCGTAGAGGACAATGGCAAAGGAATGGGACGGCAAGAAGAAACCCTGGAAAAAGGATTGGGATTAATCAATATCCATAACCGAATATCTTTGTTGAACGGAAATATAGAAACACTTTCACAACCAGGCGAGGGCACTACGGTTAATATTCAAATACCTTTATAACATGGAAGATAAAGCCATTCGAGTTATTGTCGTGGACGATCACCCTGTGGTGCTACAGGGCTTTGAATACATTCTGCAAGATGCGGAACCTATACAGCTGATAGGTAAATTTGCGGATGCCGGGTCGATGCTGGGCTTTTTGCAAAATAATGCCGTCGACGTCGTATTGCTTGATATCAGTCTGCCTGACAGCAACGGAATCGACGTATGTGCTACGATCAAGAAACACTATCCCGGCATCCATGTCATTGCCATCAGCAATATCCACGAATACAGCATTATCCAGCGGATGTTAAATGCAGGCGCCAGTGGATACCTTTTGAAAAATGCGTCGTCAGACGAAGTGGTCTCGGGTATCCACGGCGCAATTAAAGGGAAGACCGTCTATAGCAATGGAATTGAAAATATACTGAGCGACCATGAGGCGGGTGACCTCCCTGTCATTACCCGTCGAGAAAAAGAGGTGCTTTCCTTGCTCGCTTCGGGCTTAAGTTCAGTGGAGATAGGTGAGAAAATATTTATCAGTCCCCTGACGGTGGAAAGCCACCGGCGCAACCTTCTGCAAAAATTTAAAGTGAGCAACGTCGCCGCGCTGATCCATAATGCCACCGAGATGAAATATATTTAAGGTTGTCCCGTCGAGTTGGGCTCGGCAGAAAAAGATTCATTCGCGAACGGTATCAGGAGCCAACGTTTGTAAGCTATTAGAGGCTAGTCTCGTTAACCCGGCCTTGCGAAATCATATATTCAAGACGTACGAAAAGCTAACCCCATAAACAGCTATTTCTTCTTATTGCGCGGATTCGGGCCGGCTTTCTTCTCCATGTCCTTCACGGTTTTCTCCCTGAACTCATCGAGTGCGTCGGCCATGGCCTGCAATTCGGGGTCCAGACCCGGCGCAAACTCCTCGGGCCGTTCGGGCGCGATGGGGTTGGGATAGGACTGACGAGGTTCATCCAGGGTTACGAGCTCCGTTCCGTCGTTGGCAGGGGCTGAACCGCGAAAAATCTTATCCATCTCCGACCCGTCCAACCGAAACGTATACTGCTCGCGATGGACGCCCGCGTCGATAAGCTTTTTCACTTCCGGATACTGCGTGGAATCGAATTTGGGAACGGGCAATACCTTGCCCCAATCGACGCCCAGCGTCTCCAAGGCTTTCGCGAATGCCATCTGGTGCGCCTCGTCGCGCACGATCAAGAAGGAAATCGTTGCACGCAGGGTTTTGTTGGACGACATTTGATAAATACGGGATTTCTGGATACGGCCGGTCGATTCCAATACCAAGTTGTCCATGAGATCCAGGACAAGGTTGCCGTGGTTGTGCACCCAGGAGCCGCTCCAGGGATTGCCGGACGCATCAACGGGCAGCGCCCCTTGGGCACCCATGATAAAATGATGCGGGTTTTTCTGTTCCTTGGCCATGTCCATCGTCGCCTTGCCGCCTTTGCCTGGCACGTCGAACTTCCCGCCCTTGTATCCCGGCGCGCCGTCAAGCAAGCGCGAAATCGTCTTCGTTACTAACTCGACGTGACTGATCTCTTCTAAGCCGATGCCTTGGATCAAATCCAGGTACGGGATGCCGTCTCCGCGAAAATTGAAACTTTGGAACAGAAACTGCATCATAGTGCGCATCTCGCCGAACTGACCGCCGAGGCCTTCCTGCAAGGCATTTGCTGCCGACGGATCCGGTTCATCGTCGACAATCGGGTTTATAAGGTTTTGAACGTGGTAAAACATGGCGTGTCTTTAATTTTAAGCGTGAACAATAGGCGCAAGCACCCTGATTTTTTTACACACCTAACACACCTTGGCGAGGTTATTGGTTGACGATTATTTTCAATAACCGTATTTATATCAGAATCAGCGTCCAACACAGCCCTTAAGAATAAACAACGGGTCAAAGCATGAAAAATAATATCTACTATATTGATAGACTTAATTGAAAAGGAGTATATTTGCCGAGCTGCGCCCTAAAGGGTGCACGTAGGTAGCATTATGTTGTAGAAAGAGATCGACCATGGCAACACCATCCATTCTAGCCCAAATCAAGCTATTGCGCAAAGATCGAGGTTTATCGCAGGCTGATATGGCGTCGGCGTTGCACGTGGCATTGAAAACGTACCAAAATATCGAGAGCGGTGCAACGCGCATCGACCTCGACCGCTTGCAGCATATCGCCGACGTGCTGCGAACCGATTTGGCGAGCCTCATGGGAATCACCCAGCCCGATCCAGCCACTGCGCAGCAGAGCTCCCAAGTGCGGGACTTGTACCTTCGGATTATCCACGAAAAAGAAGCCTATATCACCCAGCTGGAAGAGAGCATACGCTTCTACCGTGAGATCTTGCGTGAACGGTTGAGCTCGTAAAGGCGCGACTCTCGAAACCTGCACCCCAACGGCAGCCGACTTCGCGACCGCGGAAAATCACCAGCGTCGGCAGGGAGATTCAGGGTCATGTCTCATTAACTCCGTCGGTAGTATTTTCTGTTTCGGAGTAATCCACAAAAGGATCCAAACCGAGGTTGATGAACTGTCCCAAAGCTGCCGCAAGCCTCACCGCCAATGCCGGCACGATGCCTGAGCCCCCACTGATGAAAACAGAATCCATCATGCCCAGCAGGCGCTGGACGGCACCAATGAACATAAATAGGTATAAAACATGCGTAAATAGGCATGTTTTATGGGTTTGCAAGCTTAACTATTGCGCCTACTTTTGTCGAAAATAAAATAATGTCTACTCTTATGGTAGACATTAATCGTTAATCGTTATATTTATGTACAATCCGATGGATGTTTCGACTACTCTGGTAATTCAACTCACCAAGCTTTCCCCTCAACGGCCTTTCTCGACGGCGGTGTGTCGAATGTGTATGTGCCTTTCTATGTAATACCTGTCTTTACTTCCGATCAACACGATGTAACGGAGGGGTACTCCCCTCCGAACAGGTTTTCCATGTCCGGTTTTGACCAGCGCAATACTTCCAACTCATCTAATTAAAGACATTATGCCAAACACAATACGAGCCACACTTCTGAAGGCTCAAAAAATAACGATACTGATTCTCCTCGTAGCTTTAGTTCCCTCGGTCGCGTCATTCGCGCAAACCACCGTCAGAGGAAGGGTGCTGTCCGAAACGGATGGACAGCCGGTCGTCGGGGTATCTATCCACCAACTCGGCGCTCACAACGCTACGCTCACGGATGAGGAAGGGCGGTTCTCGCTCGCCGTGGCGCAATTTCCCATGACTATCCGTTTCACTTCGCTCGGTTTTGAGCAGCAGGACCGGGTGGTGGACGGCGCCACGGAGGATATCCAGATTATCCTCAAAGAAGACGCAGGCTTCCTGGAAGAGGTCGTCATCACAGGTTACACTACCCAGCAGCGCAAGAACATCACGGGGGCAATTACGACGGTAACCTTTAGCGAAGCGCAGGCGGCCCAGGCTGACCAAGATCCCATCAAGCTTATGCAGGGTACGGCCGCCGGCGTACAAGTGACGTCTACCTCAGGTTCGCCAGGCGGTGGCGTCAGCTTTATCATCCGCGGCAACAATTCCATTGGCGGAAGCGTCGAGCCGCTGTACATTGTCGACGGGATTTTCCTAAACACCAACCTGCCGATAGGAGGCTTGGGCGGCAACTTGCAATCCAGCCCCCTAGCCGACATCAATCCGGCCGATATCGAAAGCATAACCTTGCTCAAAGACGCAAATGCAACGGCGATATACGGATCGCAAGGGTCTAATGGCGTGGTCGTCATCACTACCAAGCGCGGTAAGCGAAATGCGGGCTCCCGGTTTAACATCAACGCAAAGCAGGGCATCGCTAATGCCATTAACAAATTCGAGGTCACGACAGGCCCCGAAACAGGACAGCTCCTCTACGAGGCATGGGCAAACACCGCCAGCGAAAATGGCGAGTCGCTAGCCGAATACCTGCAGCGTGAGCGCCCGGCCAACTGGAACGTCGTGTTCCCCTTCACGCAGGCCGATGGTTCGCCCGACTTCAGTCGAGACAACATCGCCAATCTGCCCACTTACGACCGAATTAACGGCCTATTCCAAACCGCCGGCACCGCCGACTACCAACTTTCGCTCGCAGGCGGCTCGGCCAACAGCAACCACTACCTAGCCCTCGGGTACGCTAACCAGGAGTCGATCGTGAAACCTAATGAGTTTAACCGCTTTTCGGGACGCGCCAACTACGACAACAACGTCACGGAACGGCTGAAGGTCGGTACCAGCTACAGCGTGGTGCGCACCGAGCGCAGCAGGGTGTACAGCAACGACAATGACCCGGGCGGTGTCATCGGCTCGGCCATCTTTCCACGCTCGTTCCTGCCCATCTACGACGAACAGGGCAACTTGCTGAACCACGCGACGTTCAACAACCACCTCCGCCTCATCGAGCACGTAGACAATAGCTACGTCACGTGGCGCAATACCGTAAACCTGTATGGGGAATACACCCTATTGCCCGAACTGAAGTTTCGCACCAGCGGCAGCTTCGATTATACCAGTAACGGATCCCGCAGCTTCTCGGACTTTGCCTTGACCAATAACGGGGCGGCGAGCGCCAGCAATACAACCATCCAGGTGTATACGGCCGAACAGACCCTAACGTATTCAAAAACCTTTCGCGACAAGCACCAGGTCAACGCGCTGCTCGGCAACACGGTGTATGCCCAGCAATTACAGGGAGTAAATGCGGCGGGCAGCGATTACGTCTTCGATGTGCTGCGCGAAGTTTCGTCGGGTGGCACCACGTCGGGTGGCTCCTCGCGAAGCGAAAACCGCTTGGTGTCCTTCTTTGGTACGGCGGGTTACACATTCGACGACAAGTACAATATCGAGTTCAACTTCCGCGCGGATGGTTCTTCCCGTTTCGGCCGGAATGTGCGCTGGGGCTACTTCCCTGCCGGGGGAATCAGCTGGAACGCCGGCCGCGAGGACTTCATCCACGAACTCGGCGTATTCGACGCCCTGCGTGTGCGGGCTTCCTATGGCTTTTCGGGCAACCAGAACGGTATAGGCAACTACGACGCGCTCGCCGTATGGTCAACGAACGCACAGGCCTATCTCGACCAGCCGGCCTTATCGCCCGGCCGCCTGGGCAATCCCGACCTGACCTGGGAAACGACGCAGCAAACCAACGTCGGGCTGGATTTTTCCGTGCTGGACAACCGCCTGCACGCCACCATTGAAGGGTATTATAAATATACGACGAACGGCCTTCAAGAGGTAACCGTTCCCTCGCGAAGCGGCTACTCGGCCGTCCTGCGCAACTATGCCGAAGTCAGCAACAAGGGCTTGGAGTTTACCCTGCAGTCTATAAACATCCACAACGACCAATTCCGATGGACGACGGATTTCAACATCTCGACCAACCGAAACCGGATTGAACGCATACCTCAGGAGCAGACCATGGGCGCCACCAACCGAGGCACGTCGATCCTGCGCGAAGGGTATCCGGTCAATTCGTTCTTCCTGTATAAACAATTGTACGTTGATCCGCAGACTGGAAACGCCGTCTACGACGACGTGGATGGGGACGGTATCATCACCTATGCCGACCGCCAGATCGTGGGTAGCGCACAGCCTGACTTTGTTGGGGGCATTACCAACACCCTGTCGTACAAAGGTTTTGACTTAAACGTATTCTTCTACTTTACCAAAGGAAATGACGTGCTCAACATGCACAACTTCTTCCTGGTACACGGCGGCGTGCAGAACGGCATCGGATTCGATCCCCGGCAGCTGCAACGCTGGCAGAATCCCGGAGACGTAACCGACATTCCCAAACCAACGCGCTTCACGGGCAACCCCGAGCAGAATAACGCGCCGGCCAACAATTACAGCGGACAGGTTGCCGGCCTCAGTTCCCGATACTTGGAAGATGCGTCCTTCCTGCGGCTGCGCAATGTGGCGATAAGCTACACGGTGCCGGCCTCGTTTACCAATAAGCTGGGCATCAATCGCCTAAAAGCAACCATTTCCGGCACCAGCCTCTGGACCTGGACGTCCTACGGTGGGCTCGACCCGGAAGTCAGCGCCCAGAGTTCGAACCAAAATACCGCGGGCTACGACTGGGCGACCGTGCCTCAGCCCCGCACGTTTGAGTTTATCCTTAACCTCACCCTGTAATCCAAAGAACAACATGAAGACGTTACGACAATATATCATCGCACCGCTATTCGCCGCAGCTATCGCCACCGGTTTCTCGGGATGCGAGTCTTTCCTGGATCTAAAGCCCACCGACGCCCTGCTGGCTGACAATGCCGTTTATGACGCGAAAACGTCACGGGCATTGGTCAACGCCGCCTACACCAACCTGAAGAGCTATGCTAATGGATCGGCTATCATCTTGGGTGTCATCCCCGCCGACAACATCTTGTTCGGTGGAAGCCAAAGCCAAAACATCGAGTTAGACGCGAATGCCTTTACGGTGACCAACTCCGCTATCGTGGCCGCTTATCGGGCAAACTATGCGCTGATCAACGTCGCCAACTGGGCGATCGGCGAAATACCGAAAGTGACGGACGACACGTTCGCACCGGGCGAGCAAAACAAGCTGGTGGGCGAGGCGCATTTTATACGTGCCTACGCCTATTTCAACCTGGTACGCAGCTGGGGTGGCGTACAGCTGCAGCTCGAGCCCACCACCGACCTGTCATCCCTCGGCCACATCAAGCGAAGCAGCCAAGCGCAGACCTACGAACAAGTGCTGGCCGACCTGCAGACCGCCGAGCAATTGCTGCCGGAAGACGACGCGCATACGCGCAACCGCGTACAGCGCGCCGTCGTACGTGCGCTCCGGGCCAAGGTCTTGCTGTATACGCAGCAGTTTGATGGGGCAGAGGAAGAGGCGACGGCCGTCATTGAAAACGACAAATACGCGCTGGTTGAACCTTATTCGACGTTTTTCCAGCCACCCTTCCTAAGCCGTGAATCGGTGTTGGAGATGTCGGCCACCACCAACAATACCGGCGTGTCGGGCAGCCCTTGGTTTCCCGCATCGGGTACGCCACGGGGCTCGTACGAGTACCGTCCGACCAACGAAATCATTACGCTGCTCACCGACCCCGAGGTGGGGGGGGATCGACATGCGTTATTGGCCACCCGCGGGTCCGATACTTACGTCAACCTGTATCATACTACAGCACCCAACATAAACTCGTCGTACGTGATCCGCCTTGCCGACCTATACCTCATCCGGGCGGAGGCGCGCGCGCGGAAGGCCAATCCGAACATCCCCGGCGCCATTGCCGATCTGAACGCCGTACGCGGACGGGCGAACGCCGTGCGCTACCCCGAGGGTGCCGCGACCCCATCCCACCTTATCCAGGCCATTTGGGACGAGCGCCGGATGGAATTCGCCTTTGAAGCTGACCGTTGGTACGACTTGGTGCGTACCGAACAAGCGGAAAACGTGTTGGGCGTCAGCCCGAATTTCTGGCTGTTTCCCATACCGCAGGCGGACGTACTGGCCGATCCGGACCTACAAGACGACAACAACCCTGGCTATTAACCTCAAAAATCAACCCGTATCATGAAAAAAACGCGTTTATTCATTCTATTCCTTGCTTTCTGGGCGTCTTCCGTCCACGGGCGAGACGACTATTACTTTGGCGGACACGGACGCCTGAATCCAGAAATCCCCACGCCGGAGGCGTTCTTTGGGTTCTCCATCGGGCATTCGCTCGTGCGCTACGACAAGGTGGTTGAATATTTCAAGCTGCTGGCCGAACTCTCAGACCGGGCATCCCTGCAGGTGTTCGGCAAGTCCTGGCAAAACCGCGAGCAGGTCAAGCTGTTCGTGACCTCGGCGTCCAACCAGGCTAATTTGGAGCAAATCAGGCAAGACCACCTCCAATGGGTTGACCCAAGCACCGACGCGGACATCGCCGGCCAAAAAATCATCGTGGAGCTGGCTTACAACGTGCACGGCGGGGAAATCGCCGGGACCGATGCGGCCGTTTTGGCAGCCTACTTTTTGGTAGCTTCCGAAGATCCGGATATCGTGCAGCGCTTGGACGAAGCCGTGGTATTGATCGAACCGGCCCAAAATCCCGATGGACGGGAGCGTGCCGTCAACCATATTAACGGTTTCCATGCGGGCCCAGCGATCGCCGACCCGGCGGATGTCGGGCATAGCGCGGGCCATACGCCGCATCGCGGAAACCATTTCTGGAATGACCTGAACCGCGACTGGCTTCCGCTGAGCCAAATTGAAAGCCAAAACCGCGTCGCGTTCTACCACCAGTGGTACCCTAACGTCTACCTCGACTTCCACGAGATGGGCAGTGCCAGCACCTATTACTTCGAGCCCTCGCCGCCGTCGACATGGAACAGCATCCTGCCCCAAAGCAATTACGAGGTACTCAACGAAATCCTAGCCAAGCACTTTTCCGCGGCGCTAAACGAGGTGGGCTCCCTGTTCTACACCAAGGAAAGCTTTACCAACCTGTCGCCGATTTATGGGTCCACGTATCCCGATTACCAGGGCGGGGTCGGTACCACACTGGAAGTCGGCGCCACCTCGGGCGTGGCCATCGAAACAGCGGCGGGGATACGGACTTTCTCGCAAAACGTGCGCGACAACTTCCTCATCAGCATCGCCGGATTCCGTGCCGCAACGGACGACAAGGAGACCTTTCTCAACTACCAACGGGATTTTTTCAGGAGTGCCATCGAGCAGGCGAAGCAGCAGCCGAATACCCACATCGTATTTGGAAGCAAAACCGACAAGAGCCTCAATAGCCTGTTTATCGAACATTTGTTACGCCATCAGGTCGAGGTATACGAGCTGGACCGCGCCTTCAGCCAAGACGGTAAGGAGTTTGAGCCCGGCAGCGCCTATGTGGTGGCGCTGCAGCAGGCGCAATTCCGCATCCTGCAGTCTGTTTTTGAGGAAAATGAAACCAACAACTTCGACGAGAATACTACATTCTACGATGTGTCGGGATGGAGCACGGTACACGGTTTCGGCGTGCCCTTTGCCAAGACGAAAGCCGCGGTCAGCGCCGGGGCACGAGTGACGCAAGCGCCTGCGGTCAAGGGAGCGGTACACGGGCGATCCAACCTGGCCTATGCCTTTGAATACCAGGATTACTTAGCACCGAAAGCCCTGTATTTTCTGCAGCGCAATGGCGTGCAGACGCGGGTGGCGCAGAAGTCGTTTACAAGCAAAACCATGCAAGGCGAGCAAGCTTTTTCGCCCGGATCGATTGTGATTCCGGTGGCGTACCAGCGCATTCCGCACGAGGAACTGTACAACTTGCTGCAGGAAGCGAGCCAACTGGCCAATATTACGGTACACGCCATTTCGGACGGTTATAGCGTGGCCGGCATCGACCTGGGCAGCAACAACGTCCGGGTGTTGAAAAAGCCCGAAGTTGCGATCATCACCGGTGGCAACTGGACCTCGCTGGGCGAAGTATGGGCATTACTGGGCAATACGCACGACATCCCTTTGGTCAAAATTTCGCCCGAAACGGCCCTGCGCATCGACCTGTCGCGCTACACGACCATCATCCTGAATGGTGGGCAACTGACCGAAACATTGGGCCAGCGCATCAGCGACTGGGTGGATAACGGCGGCACCTTGGTAGCCTTGCCGGGATCGGCAGCTTGGGCAGCTGCCTTGACCGCTCCCCAAACCGACGGTCAGCGCAATGAGACTGCGCAACCGGGAGGTGCGACGCCGGGGCGCGGCGGACAGGGCGGGGGAACCCGGGTGTACGGCGTCGTGGTACGCGGTGAACTGAACCTCGAGCACCCGCTCGCTTATGGCTTCACGAGCAAAGAGTTTTACACCCTCCGCAACAGCACGCAGGGCTTGCCCGACTCAATCCCCGGCAACGTGGTGCTGAAGGTAGTATCCAACGAACTCGTCAATGGTTATGCCAAGGCAGAAACACTGGACGCCATCAACGGTAACGTGGTCGTCACGTCGGCCAACCGCGGCCGTGGAAACGTGGTCGTCTTTGGCGAGTCTCCCGCATTCCGCGGGTATTGGCTCGCGCCGGGCCGCTTGCTGACCAATGCCATCTTTTTCGGGAACCTCAGCAGTAACACGCGGTTTGGCGGCCTCGCCGAAGTCCAGTAATTCTGCTTGAAAGGTCAGAAAAAGGCTGTCTCACCTAAAATGAGGCGGCCTTTTCGTTTTTGTTGCAACCGGTTCGATCCGCGGAATCGCGGCCATTGGGGCCTTTATTTCGGTTTCATGTCGGTTTCGGCCTTCCCTGGGAGGCGTTTTCAAACCTTTTCCCGTGTGCAAAGGCGCGCAATCTCCTATTCTATGGCCACATTCCCACAAATATCAAGCACTTTAGGGGTGAGGCTGTGCATACAGGAGCCGTGTCCGGGGCTAGCCGCTACGGGATATGCAGGCGTCGGAACTTGGATAAGGCAAACATTGGGGTGCATGGCAAATACCTCCCCGAATATTTCCATGTCCATATATAATGTTTATTATTGCAGGAGCTCAACACTAGACCCGAATGATATGTTGTTCCCGATTCCATTTTTGGAAATTCAAACCAATCCTGATCTGGAGCAAAACCCGGGAAACTGATAGATTAAAGGCATTATAAAACCGAGAGTGCCGGTTGCGAATCACCCTTAATCGTGCATGGCCATGCTGGACATCACGGGTTAAGCGTTGAGATGAATCAGGGAGAGCCCCGAGGCGGTTGCGTCGGGGCGATTCTCTTTCTAAAGATTTAGGAGGGAGGGCGTAGCGTAGGTGGCTAGGCGAGGTCCACGAAATGGTGAAGTTGAGCGTTCATCGGCCTAATATCAAAAAAACGCCGACGGCAAGACCGGTCGGCTATTGACACAACCTGTAATTAATTTAAAATCCGAATAATGAATAACTGGAAGGCTGTATTTCTAATACTTTTCTTAACTGTCAGTGTTGGCGCTTTTGCCCAAAAGATGAATGAAGTGGTTGTGGAGTGGAAACAGGCGCCTACGTCTGGGAGCGTCGCCGTAACTCACGGTAGGTTATCGCGGCTCGAAATCGCCGTCGGCAAAGGAAGGACCCGTGATCGCACGTTCGAATTCGCCGACGAGGGTCGTGCCCGAATTCGCCTGTCATTAGACAGCACCAACACAAAAGCAGGCAGCCATCCTACGGTGATCACGCTGGAGGCCTCGACGGGGTCGTTTTCATTTTTCCTGCGCGACGTCACATCGGAATCCCCGATTTATATCCCGGAGTATGGTGTCGTTGTATTGAAACGCGACGATCCGCGGTCATACGATGCCGTCGAACGGGCGGTTTTGTCAAGGAAATCAAAGACCAAAATCCAACAGCTTACCGACGCCCCTATGGAGGCATCTTTCGCTTCCGTGGAGAATCGCACGCGGGACATGTCGGTACCCACCTGGTTGGGGACAAGCCGGGATTTTCGGATTTTCCAGATTACCGAAGCGTTGTCAGACCTTTCGCCCGGCGAAGCCAATATCATCTCTCCCCAAAAATCGGTTACGGCGGTAACCTTGCCTGAAACCGGGAACCACCCTATAAGCTACCTGTACACGGTAGGGCGGGGTGTGGGCGTGCAAGACAATGTTTCACGCCGCCTGGAGCAGGGGTCGTTGCCCATATTACACAGTACCTTGACTGACGATGATGTCCAATACCGCTCTACCACATTCGTCTCTTTCGAAAAGTCGGCCCTTTCGGTCGGATCTAGATTTGGCACGGATTTCCTGGTCGCCGATAGCCATAGCGGGGGGCATATGTTCACGGAGGGCCAGCGCGAACTATTGGCCGCCAGGCAGGACGAGGTGCTTAATCCGGCGGAAGAAACCGTATTGTATTTCCGGTCCGAAGCCATTAATACAGGTGCCGTGCCGCGCTATGCATGGTTCAAGGCGCCGCGACCTGGCACGGGGTGGTTTCATAAGAACGATTATACCTTCGATGCGGCGACCGGCTTTTCCAGCTACGCTTCCGGGCGGGTATTCTGTGTGTCCCGGCTGAACGGAGAGCCCTTGCAGAACGAGGAGATCGCCATTTTACTGCAACCGAACGAGAGGGCGGTATTCGAGTTTATTGTCCCCCATAGCCCGGTTGACAATGAGCGGGCCACCGCACTGGCCAGCCAGTCTTTTACCCAACGATATGCCGAAGCTAAGAAGTTCTGGCAAGACAAACTCGATCAGGGAGCAACCATCAAACTGCCTGAAAAACGAATCGAAGAAATGATGAAAGCCGGGTTGTTACATCTGGACTTGATTACGTTTGGTAACGACCCTGACGAGACATTAGCGCCAAACATTGGGGTATATTCGCCGATAGGCACGGAAAGTTCGCCGATTATCCAATTTTACAACTCGATGGGTTGGAATGAAGTCGCCAAGCGCTCCCTTACCTATTTTCTGGATAAGCAGCATGAAGACGGGTTCATCCAAAACTTCAACGGCTATATGGTCGAAACAGGTGCCGCGCTCTGGACAATGGGAGAATACTTCCGGTATACGCATGACATGGACTGGGCGCGCCAGTCTGCGTCCAAGTTGCTGAAATCGGCCGACTATCTCATCGCGTGGCGCAATCAGAGCAAGAAGGACGAACTACAGGGCCGAGGATACGGAATGATTTCAGGAAAAGTTGCCGATCCGGAAGACCATTTCCACCAGTTTATGCTCAACGGTTATGCCTATATCGGTATGAGCCGGGTTGCGGAGGTACTTGCCGCCATCGGGCATCATGAAGCCGATAGGATCGGCCAGGAAGCCACCGCTTGGAAATCGGATATCCGCCGATCGTTCTTCCATAGCCTGGCGCGATCGCCGGTCGTTCCGCTAGGAGACGGCACGTGGAGCCCAACCGCACCGCCTTGGACGGAGGCCGCGGGGTTGCGTGCGCTCTATATGGAGCCTGAAGCGTTTTGGTCCCACGGTACCGTAACGGTATCCGATGCCATGCTGGGGCCGCTCTATCTGGTATTTTGTGAAGTGCTCGACCCTGACGAGCCTGCCGCGAAGATGCTGCTAGATTACAATAGCGAGCTGTTTTACCAAGGAAATGCGGCATTCAGCCAGCCCTATTACAGCCGCCATAATTGGATGCAGGCCAAGCTTGGAATGACGAAGCCGTTTCTCGAAACTTACTACAGCACCCTTGCGGCACTGGCCGACCGCGAAACGTATACATTTTGGGAGCACTTATACAAGTTGTCGCCCCATAAAACCCATGAGGAAGGTTGGTTCCTGATGGAAACGCGATGGATGCTTTATATGGAAGACGGGAACGACTTGGACCTGTTTAAGACGATACCGCGCGCCTGGATGGCCGACGGAAAAACGATTTTAATGGATGGCATATGGAGCTACTTCGGTCCGCTCCGCGTGGAAGCGAATTCGCATGTGGAGGCAGGGTTTATCGAGGCCTCCGTCGAAAGCATAGGAGAACGGAAGCCCGACACCGTACGGATTAGGCTCCCGCATCCGGACTGCAGGAAACCCACGCAAGTATTAGGCGGGATCTATGACGAAGAAACCGAAACCGTCATCGTCACGGATTTTAACGGGAAAGCGACGGTCCGGTTGGCGTATTAGGGGTGCCTGTAGTTTTTGCGTGATATCCGGCACTAACCGGATTATCGGAGCCGTTGCAGGATTGAACGATTTGAAACAACCTTCAAACGCTCCTGTTTAGCCGGCTCCCTTTGACGAAGCGTAGGCTTATCCCGCCTACCGTCGCAAGCAGAAAGCCCACTACGTTTTCATCGGTGAAAGGATGATACTTATGGCCAAACGTATCGATATCGGCGGGGTATTCTTGTTTAATATTGCCTATCAAGGCCAGCGGGTCTAGTGTTAATTTCCTATTTTGCAATTAACATATTATGAACCCATGAGATTACTGACGTATTTCAAATCCTTGTATCGAATCGATGAAGAGCTGGAAGAGTTTTTTAACCGTATTGCCGTTAGCAAAGTATATCACAAGGGCGATGTGATTTTCGAGCCAGGAGCATATCTCAGACATGTTTATTTTATCGAAGAGGGATTTGCCCGGGTATACTATTATAAGAACGGGAAGGATGTTACGCATTACTTTTTTGGTCCCCAAACATTCAGTACGGGCATTGAAAGTGTTTTTTATCGGAAGCCCAGCCTGTTCGGCTTACAGGCCACCGTTGAAAGCCGCATCGTTACTTTCCCGCTTGCGCCCATACAGGAATTGGCCGAAACCCATATCACCGTCAACCATATCATCCAAAAAATCCTTCTGGATACCTTGATTGATTTTTCAAAGCGGTTTTATAATAGCCAGTTTGAAACCGCACAAGAACGGTATAATGCGTTACTTAAGGAAAATCCACAATTATTTCAAAACGCTTCTTTGGGGCATATCGCTTCCTATTTGGGCGTATCCCAACAGACCTTATCCGTTATTCGCGGAATGAAGTAGCGCCATTTTTTAAGATTTCTGAAATGTTATCAACAGGGCAAGTCGCAATTTTGTCCCGTTGAAACAAGGACGGATCTTAAAAGATGAAATTAAACGGGTTTAGGAATTTAGTGTTTTGCTGTGTAGCGGCCGGTTTGTCTTGGCCGCTACAAGCGCAGGAACAGCTATCACTCTTTAAAACTGCGGTGGAATACGCCACGTCGCACAATATGGGGCTGCGCAATGCTGTGTTGGAAAACCAAAAGGTAGCCTTGGAGCGCGATGCCGTAAAGGGCAAATTACTCCCTTCTGTTTCGGTCAATGCCTTATATGGCTATACAAATTCTACGCTCGCGCTGGATTTGCCGACACGGCAACTCCCTATCCTAGGGACCGAGCTGTTTGACGGCGCTCAAAACGTCGGACTGTCTTCGCAACTGGCTTTTGGAGGAGTAACAGCCAAACAGGTACTGTTTAGTGGATTGCAGATTACAAATGGTCAACGGGCGTTGGAAAAGAAGTATGAAGCCCAGCAGTTGCTATTGGAGGCCGGTTACGAAGAGATCGCGGGCGAGGTTGTGATGAGCTTTGACCGCCTCATGTTGCTGAAGGAAGTGGATAAGCTAATCGACGATTCGGAGCGCAGATTAGAAAAAGAACGCCTTAAGGTGTTGAAAGCGATCGAAAACGGGCTAGCCATTCCGTACGACCGGGACAAGATACAACTGGCTATGCTCGATATCCAAAGCCGCAGGGCAGAGGTGGAGAGCAGTCGTGAGCTTCTTTATTTCAGACTACAGGAAGCAACGGGTATGGCGATAGAGGAGCTCAAGCAGGTTTCTTATACATTGGAAGAAATAGTTTTGCCGGCCGACACGGAGCTGCATTTGAATCGGAAGGAACTTGAAGCGCTGCGCATCTCGCAACAAGCGCACGAATACCTGCTGAAAAAAGAGAAAGGGGCGAGACTCCCCGTGGCTTTTGCATTTGGAAATGTGTCCTATGCGAATGCTTTTTCGACGGATCTGACCATTCGAGACCTGCCAGTACTGGGCGATGCAAAGCTTCAGACGAATAGTCTTCGCCTGGCGCCGAATTACTTGGTAGGGGTGGGGCTGAGATGGAATGTTTTTCAAGGCAACTCCCGGAAGTCTGCCATCGGAAGCGCAAAAATAGATGCCCAAATCAATGCGAATAAGCTGGTCGATATGGAGGAAAAACTCCGCTTATTAAACCGCAAGACGAAAGCCGATTATGACTTGGCCCTCAGAAAAGTTGCGGTCAACAAGCAGCAACGCACGGTAGCTCAAAATAATCTTACGCTGGCTACACGCCAATTTGACGAAGGCTTACAAAGCGTGACAGAGCGTTTGGACGCCGAAAACGAATATTATAAACAATCCTTGGCATTTTATAATCAAATCCTTAGTCAGCGTACAGCTGCTATCGAAATGTTGAAGTCGAATGGGACGCTATATCAAACAATCATCAACAAGTAGGCATACCATGAAAAGAATCATATACTTATTCGGTGTATCGGTGATTTTGCACGGCTGCGGTAATTCATCCAGCTTACCAAAACCTTTGGAAGGAAAGATCGAAAAAGAGCAGATAGCCGTCACGACAAAAGTCCCCGGAAAAATAGAAGAAATCCGAGTTAAAACTGGGCAGTTTGTGCACAAGGGAGATACCTTGATGGTGTTGGAACTGCCGGAAGTAGAAGCCAAAGCCTTGCAGGCTAAAAGCGCCTTGGCTGCCGCGCAAGCGCAGTACGATATGGCGGTAAAAGGGGCTACCGATGGGCAAATGCAGCAGTTGCAAGCCAAGGCAGCTGGATTAAAGGAACAATACGATTTTGCGCAAAAGTCGATCAACAGGATGCGAAATTTATTGCAGGACTCGTTGATTTCGCAACAGCAATACGATGAAACCTACGCCAAATACCAAGGAGCTAAAAACCAGTACCTAGCTGCCCAAGCGGAGATTGAAGACGTACGTCGTGGAGCCCGTATCGAGCAACAGAAAATGGCGCTTGCCCAGCGCGAGCGTGCTCTGGGAGCCGTTACGGAGGTGGGTGTTGCCGCTCGTGAGCGCTACATACTTGCTCCGCAGGATATGACGATAGAAACGATCAACTTGCAGGTCGGAGAGCTGGCCTTAGCTGGCTATAGTTTAGCCTCCGGTTACCTCGTGGATGAAACCTTTTTCAGATTGACCGTGCCAGAAAGCCGCGTCAAGGAATTTGCGGTGAATACAGAGAAAACCTTGACCATCCCTTACCTGGACGGTAAAGAAGTGCAAGCAAGGGTAGAAAGCATCAAAGCCCTCACATCCTACGCGTCGATTAGCACAGCCTATCCCGATTTTGAAATTCAGGAAACCTTGTTCGAGGTGCGCTTAGCTCCCGTAGATGTCCAGTTAGGCAATGAATTGTTGACTAAAGCTTCTTTTGTCGTGAAATAACGTAAACGAATAATGAAGAACCTGTATCATTTAATTAGGAGAGAGTTTACGCTTTTCTATCAAAATAAAGTGTTGCTCGTTTTGTTTCTGGGTGCGCCCATCATGTACGGTATTTTAGTCGGGAGCGTCTATAAGAAGGGAAAAGTCACGGACTTGCCCATCATCGTGGTCGATGAGGACAGAAGCCCACTGTCGCAACAGCTTATTGACATGTTCAATGAGAACGAAGTGATTTATGTGTCGGACGTTCTGCCAGACTTGACCAATTCCTCCGCATTGGCGATGAAACGCGAAGCAACGGTTGTCGTGCATATCCCTCGAAATTTTGCTGCAGAGGTGAACTACAATCGTCCCACCGAAATAACTTTATTTGTGAACGCTTCGAATACGCTGACGTCCAATTATGCCATGATGGCCGTCAACGTGTCGGCAAGCACGATGAAAGCAGGCATCCAAATCAAATCGCAGGAGAAAAAGGGTGTTCCGTCCTATGTGGCCGCTCAGCAATACGAGCCTTTTAAGCTGACCATTGTCAAGCAGAATATCCGTTCGGGAAACTATTTATACTTTATGCTGCCAGGCGTGCTTCTCACGGTACTGCAGCAGGTGATGATGCTGGGCTTGGCCTTGAGCTTTGCGTCCGAGTTCGAAAGAGGTACCTTTGCTGAATTGGTGTCCAAATCATCCAATGTCTTTGTCTTGATCCTAGCAAAAATCGCCCCTTATTTGCTCATGTCTGTTTTTATCTACGCGTTATATTATGGCTTTAGTATTTGGTACCAAATGCCTATAACCATCTCCGGAACAGGGTTTTTTAGTGCATCATTGTTGTTTCTGCTAGCGGTATGCTTTATTGGGATCTTGGTTAGCGTGGTAATCCCCAACCAGTTGAAAGCTACCGAAATATTGATGGTCATCGCCACGCCGTCTTTTATACTGAGTGGGTTTACGTGGCCCTTAAGCCAGATGCCCGGTTGGGTCGTCAGCATAGCTAATCTCATTCCATTGACCCATTACCTGCAGGTCTTTCGCGTGTTGGTGATTGAGGGGGGCACAATGGATCTCGTACGTTCGCAAATCTGGGGAATGGCCATTATTGCTATCGTCACCTTCGTGGCAAGCGCCATTATATTGCAGGTCAAGATTCGAAAAGCTCAAAGAGCGGCTGAACTCGCAGCCTAAGGGTTTTCTGTACTGTTGGTCGCGGCAAATCCCTGAAAAAGACAGTGGTTTAGTGAAAAAAAATGCTCATGCGGGAGAGATTGGGACGTGGATATTATCAGGCGATTTGTAAATTTACATAAAAATTTTGTCCGATGATCGTAAAACACTTAGTCGCTGAATTCGAACACGAAGTAATCAGCACCAGAAAATTATTGCTTTCCATTCCCAAAAAAGACGTGAATTATAGACCGGCCCCCGTCTGTTGGACAATGGGTGAGCTTGCGCAGCATATTGCCACGATCTATTACTGGTACGTGGGAACGCTTACCCAAGACACCTACGATTTGGCGGCCGATAAGCTAGATCGGGGAGCACCGGACGACATCGCCGCCACCGTGGCGCTTTTTGAGCGGCATGTGGAGTTGGCCCGGGCGGCGCTGGCCGGCCTCACCGACGAACGCCTGAAAGACCTATGGACAATGAAGTCCGGCGACCGGACGGTTGTCGGTCCATTGCCTCGCGGTGTGGTAGCGCGTAGCTTTCTTTTTAACCACTTGTACCACCACCGGGGAGAAATGATTGTTTACCTGCGGGCCACCGGCAATACCGTTCCGGGCCTTTACGGACCCACGTATGAAGAAAGCGCCGCCGCGACGAACTAATCCTTGAAAACCGGTCTCACGAAGTGATCGGGCGGATGGATAGGCAATACTCATCGCTCTTGGCGTGTGGGAGCCCGTGGTGGGATTAGGCGATTCTTCTTACTTCGGCAATCGCTTGCCCGTTTTGCCGTGATAACGAAGCGACTCATGGCCACCTTCAAAAACGACGTGGATATCGACATAGTCTTCTTCGTAATCGGGCTTAATGCTGCCGTCGCGCGTTCCCCAGCGTATCCCTTTGCGGACACCGATGTACATGATGTCTTTCACGTCATGATCGGTCGCGACGTCGTCCAATGCTTTACGGAACAGATCGAAGCTCACTGAATTCGCGGTGAACAGCCGCCCGGATTCGGCGGTCGTCGATGACATGATACCCTTGTCGACGGAGTTACCCCGGATGGTCGCATTCCCAATGGAGCCGGGTTGATCGGGATCTTCTGCCCGTACGCTGGTAAAGTCCTTGTAGAAAAGCAAGGATTCGATTCTCCGGTCGCCGATGTGCTCGATAGCCTTATCATAGGTTTTCCTGAACGCTTCCGGATTGAAATTCCCTTGGTATTGAAAAGCCAGCCTTTGCGGAAAATAGGCCATTCTTAGCCGCAACCAATCCATATTGCCCGTTATCCCGTAGGGCGCAAAGAAACCGGTGGCAAAAATAGCGAGGATCAGCACCAAGCTTACTGACCGGGCCAACACGGTCGGATTACGTCCAACCAAAAGCAGGAGCCCGGTTTTTCTTCGTTGGGGAAAGACCGTATCCGCTTTAAACGTTTCGGCGTCCGCCTGGATTTCAGCCGTCGGCAAATCGGGCGATAAAGTGCCATGCCCCGGGTCGCGCATGTCCTCGTAAAAGGTTACTAGGGCCCCTTCGTCCAGCTGACCAAGCTGATCGGCGGTCATGAACTGGCGTATGGTTGTCTGATACGGCTTTCCGGATCGGGGAAACACGGTGACTTCGATAACCATCAAATCCCGTTTTTCCATCATCCGTAGACCGGCATAATACATGCGGTCTATCCGTGCAGGGGATGCGCTGCCCCCACCATATGCCGTGCCGGACGCCGACACGCGTGCTTTATGGTCGACATATCCAAGATATACCGCCCCGAATGCCCAACCCAGCGCAATGGATCCGGGAATGAGCACGACCAGCAACCACGCCGGTAAAAATCCCTGAATCTGTGCCACGAATGAACCGATGAGGAGACCTAGAAAAAGCCAAACGAGCGCTTTATAGGTGAAAATGCCGAGCCGCTCCAATCCATATGGTATGGTCCTGTTCCTTAACTCCGTCATCAAGGATAAAGATACATATTTGGTATAATACCATTTTAGCGTATGCTGGCTTTTTCGCTAGTTTGTCTCTTTCTCCTAACCCCATTGTCCTTGTAGGTAGCATGGTTGTAAACAAAGCGTTTAAAAAACAATATAGGATGGAAAACGAATGGCAGGAGCCAATGTGCAGTTGATAGCCCCAATCCCACGCGGTAGGTTCCTTTTTTGGCAGCAGGGCCGTTTTTAACATCTCTTAACAAATTCGATGTAACATAATAGGGCCGGGATCCGTTATATACGCAGTGAATAGATCACGCACGTAATTTTTGTCTTTTCATAATTAGGTTTATAATTGGTTAGTTTGAAAGCCCCGATTCTCCCCGTTTCGGGGCTTTCTGTTTTCTAATCCGTGCAAAAATCTCCGAAAGAGGACATTCGGACAACATGAAAGGTATTGGTCATTTCAACACCGTTTACGGCCCGTATAAGCTCGGCGAAATGGCCATTAATTAGCCCTGGTAATAGGCAGCGACCATATGGCCGCGGACACTCTAACGGCACAAAGCCGGTAATTTTCCCAGACTGGCATTATGGGAAGCGTTTGGGGCCGCCTTCGAAATCGTTCCGTGGATTATGAAATCTGGTTTTTTTGGGTGCGAAAAGACGTTGCCGCAATTCGGGAAAGCGTACGGCAGCCGTGATCCAAAGCAAGGCCTGCAGCAGGACCGGCGAGGTGAGGGCCTCATCGTGCAGTAGGCGCGTCACCAGGGCACCGCCCAGATAGGCCGCTAACAGTAGGGTGCCCAACAATCCGGTTCGTGGAATGATGAAAACAATCACGGAAATAAGCTGGATAACTCCGATCAGGACAAAAGTTTGGGCATCGATACCATACGAAGCGGCTTGCGCTACGGCCGACTCTTCTTGAATGAGTTTGAAAGTAGCACTGAAGATGAGCAATTCCCGGAGAAGCAATTTTTCTCCAATTGGACTAAAGATCATTCCCGTTATCGCCATTACTGAGAACATTACTAATTTGTCATTTTGGTCTTATTTCAACGGGATATTGTATGGTTTTCCAATATCAATATATCAAGGCTGGTCTTATTAAGGAATACGAAAGGCACAAATGCGGATATAGTTATTATTAAACCTGTATAACCAATAATTAGACGTCTCATTTGCCTTGAGCACTAAAATGAATCTAGGAATACAATATATTACGATTAAAAATAAACTGAATTTCCAGTTGAACTCAACAAGTTTCTCCAAAAGGGTCTCAATTCGCTTTATATTTATCAGGGTGTGGATAAATTCCCGCTGGTGTTGCGGCTGCTTTTTTCACTGCGCCTACATCCTCTTGCTGTCCCTCTGCGCGAACATTCAATAGGCGCCTATATCTCCAAGAAAATGTTAATCTATCGGTTTACTGATTGATTGGCGTGAAGAAACCGGTGATTCCAAATTTGGATCCTAATAGGAGACTGGGGGATTAGTGCCTGGTATCTTATCTCTAGTTCTTCCGTTCCAGCCGTGTGGAGTAGTAGGCTTTAATTTTCGCCTCCCATAATTTGCCCTGCGTCTCCAACTGTTCCATGGCTTGTTAAAATCCAGGGATAAGGGGCCGGATTGCCGGTGTAGCATAGGCTAGGTACGTCGGATCCTCATCGCCCCGCTATCGGACGAGTTGCTTCACGCTGGATCATCTGAATGTAAAAGAGACGGGCGACAGGATGGATACCCATGCCAAACTGAGTAGCTTCGCGAGCATTAAAAAAGTTAGTTTTAGATGGAAAAAATGAAAAAAGTAGCATTAATTACAGGAAGTTCATCAGGTATCGGCAGAGAGGTAGCGGTTCAGTTAGCTAAGGACGGGTTTATAAGTGTCGTCAATTATCGTAACAATCTGCACGGTGCGGAACAGACGTTACAACTAATAGAGCGTGCGGGGGGTGAGGGATATATCATCCAGGGAGACGTAACCTCCGAAGCGGATGTCAAAAATATGGTTTCAACAATCGTAGAAAGATCTGGCACGATCGATGTGCTGGTCAATAACGCCGGTGTGTGCAACTTTGCTCCTCTGGAAGGCATTACCAGACAAAGCTTCGATGATCACTTTAATACGAACGTATGGAGTGCGATTTTAACGATCAGGGAGTCCGCACCATATATGGAAAGGGGCGGTAGCGTGATTAATATAAGCTCGAAAGTCAGCAAGAACCCATCGCCCCATTCTCTTTTATATGCAGCATCGAAAGGCGCTTTAGATATTATTGCAACTACATTAGCAAAAGAATTCGGTGCACGGGGCATTCGTTTTAACACGATTGCACCTGGTGGGGTAGACACTGAAGGAAATAGGAAGGCTGGCATTTTTCCGGATAATGAGATCGGTCGCCAGGTTATAGCTGAGACGCCCTTAAATAGGTTCGGTCAACCCGAGGATATCGCCAAAGTTATAAGCTTTCTTGCCTCTGACGAAGCGGGATGGATAACTGGAGAAAGAATCACAGTTTCTGGCGGATTACTTTAAATCGAGAAGTCGCGAAACCGAGGCAAGGGATGCATCGACTCCAGTGGCCGGCACGTAAAAGCGACTGTGTAAGGGACTGCGGTATTTCATTTTTGTTTGCCGCCGCGCGGCGGCAAACAAAAATGAAATACCGCAGTCCCTTACACAGTCGCTTTTACGTGCCGGCCACTGGAGTCGATGCATCCCTTGCCTCGGTTTCGCGACTTCTCGATTTAAAGTAATCCGCCAGAAACTGTGATTCTTTCTCCAGTTATCCATCCCGCTTCGTCAGAGGCAAGAAAGCTTATAACTTTGGCGATATCCTCGGGTTGACCGAACCTATTTAAGGGCGTCTCAGCTATAACCTGGCGACCGATCTCATTATCCGGAAAAATGCCAGCCTTCCTATTTCCTTCAGTGTCTACCCCACCAGGTGCAATCGTGTTAAAACGAATGCCCCGTGCACCGAATTCTTTTGCTAATGTAGTTGCAATAATATCTAAAGCGCCTTTCGATGCTGCATATAAAAGAGAATGGGGCGATGGGTTCTTGCTGACTTTCGAGCTTATATTAATCACGCTACCGCCCCTTTCCATATATGGTGCGGACTCCCTGATCGTTAAAATCGCACTCCATACGTTCGTATTAAAGTGATCATCGAAGCTTTGTCTGGTAATGCCTTCCAGAGGAGCAAAGTTGCACACACCGGCGTTATTGACCAGCACATCGATCGTGCCAGATCTTTCTACGATTGTTGAAACCATATTTTTGACATCCGCTTCGGAGGTTACGTCTCCCTGGATGATATATCCCTCACCCCCCGCACGCTCTATTAGTTGTAACGTCTGTTCCGCACCGTGCAGATTGTTACGATAATTGACGACACTTATAAACCCGTCCTTAGCTAACTGAACCGCTACCTCTCTGCCGATACCTGATGAACTTCCTGTAATTAATGCTACTTTTTTCATTTTTTCCATCTAAAACTAACTTTTTTAATGCTCGCGAAGCTACTCAGTTTGGCATGGGTATCCATCCTGTCGCCCGTCTCTTTTACATTCAGATGATCCAGCGTGAAGCAACTCGTCCGATAGCGGGGCGATGAGGATCCGACGTACCTAGCCTATGCTACACCGGCAATCCGGCCCCTTATCCCTGGATTTTAACAAGCCATGGAACAGTTGGAGACGCAGGGCAAATTATGGGAGGCGAAAATTAAAGCCTACTACTCCACACGGCTGGAACGGAAGAACTAGAGATAAGATACCAGGCACTAATCCCCCAGTCTCCTATTAGGATCCAAATTTGGAATCACCGGTTTCTTCACGCCAATCAATCAGTAAACCGATAGATTAACATTTTCTTGGAGATATAGGCGCCTATTGAATGTTCGCGCAGAGGGACAGCAAGAGGATGTAGGCGCAGTGAAAAAAGCAGCCGCAACACCAGCGGGAATTTATCCACACCCTGATAAATATAAAGCGAATTGAGACCCTTTTGGAGAAACTTGTTGAGTTCAACTGGAAATTCAGTTTATTTTTAATCGTAATATATTGTATTCCTAGATTCATTTTAGTGCTCAAGGCAAATGAGACGTCTAATTATTGGTTATACAGGTTTAATAATAACTATATCCGCATTTGTGCCTTTCGTATTCCTTAATAAGACCAGCCTTGATATATTGATATTGGAAAACCATACAATATCCCGTTGAAATAAGACCAAAATGACAAATTAGTAATGTTCTCAGTAATGGCGATAACGGGAATGATCTTTAGTCCAATTGGAGAAAAATTGCTTCTCCGGGAATTGCTCATCTTCAGTGCTACTTTCAAACTCATTCAAGAAGAGTCGGCCGTAGCGCAAGCCGCTTCGTATGGTATCGATGCCCAAACTTTTGTCCTGATCGGAGTTATCCAGCTTATTTCCGTGATTGTTTTCATCATTCCACGAACCGGATTGTTGGGCACCCTACTGTTAGCGGCCTATCTGGGCGGTGCCCTGGTGACGCGCCTACTGCACGATGAGGCCCTCACCTCGCCGGTCCTGCTGCAGGCCTTGCTTTGGATCACGGCTGCCGTACGCTTTCCCGAATTGCGGCAACGTCTTTTCGCACCCAAAAAAACCAGATTTCATAATCCACGGAACGATTTCGAAGGCGGCCCCAAACGCTTCCCATAATGCCAGTCTGGGAAAATTACCGGCTTTGTGCCGTTAGAGTGTCCGCGGCCATATGGTCGCTGCCTATTACCAGGGCTAATTAATGGCCATTTCGCCGAGCTTATACGGGCCGTAAACGGTGTTGAAATGACCAATACCTTTCATGTTGTCCGAATGTCCTCTTTCGGAGATTTTTGCACGGATTAGAAAACAGAAAGCCCCGAAACGGGGAGAATCGGGGCTTTCAAACTAACCAATTATAAACCTAATTATGAAAAGACAAAAATTACGTGCGTGATCTATTCACTGCGTATATAACGGATCCCGGCCCTATTATGTTACATCGAATTTGTTAAGAGATGTTAAAAACGGCCCTGCTGCCAAAAAAGGAACCTACCGCGTGGGATTGGGGCTATCAACTGCACATTGGCTCCTGCCATTCGTTTTCCATCCTATATTGTTTTTTAAACGCTTTGTTTACAACCATGCTACCTACAAGGACAATGGGGTTAGGAGAAAGAGACAAACTAGCGAAAAAGCCAGCATACGCTAAAATGGTATTATACCAAATATGTATCTTTATCCTTGATGACGGAGTTAAGGAACAGGACCATACCATATGGATTGGAGCGGCTCGGCATTTTCACCTATAAAGCGCTCGTTTGGCTTTTTCTAGGTCTCCTCATCGGTTCATTCGTGGCACAGATTCAGGGATTTTTACCGGCGTGGTTGCTGGTCGTGCTCATTCCCGGATCCATTGCGCTGGGTTGGGCATTCGGGGCGGTATATCTTGGATATGTCGACCATAAAGCACGCGTGTCGGCGTCCGGCACGGCATATGGTGGGGGCAGCGCATCCCCTGCACGGATAGACCGCATGTATTATGCCGGTCTACGGATGATGGAAAAACGGGATTTGATGGTTATCGAAGTCACCGTGTTTCCCCGATCCGGAAAGCCGTATCAGACAACCATACGCCAGTTCATGACCGCCGATCAGCTTGGTCAGCTGGACGAAGGGGCCCTAGTAACCTTTTACGAGGACATGCGCGACCCGGGGCATGGCACTTTATCGCCCGATTTGCCGACGGCTGAAATCCAGGCGGACGCCGAAACGTTTAAAGCGGATACGGTCTTTCCCCAACGAAGAAAAACCGGGCTCCTGCTTTTGGTTGGACGTAATCCGACCGTGTTGGCCCGGTCAGTAAGCTTGGTGCTGATCCTCGCTATTTTTGCCACCGGTTTCTTTGCGCCCTACGGGATAACGGGCAATATGGATTGGTTGCGGCTAAGAATGGCCTATTTTCCGCAAAGGCTGGCTTTTCAATACCAAGGGAATTTCAATCCGGAAGCGTTCAGGAAAACCTATGATAAGGCTATCGAGCACATCGGCGACCGGAGAATCGAATCCTTGCTTTTCTACAAGGACTTTACCAGCGTACGGGCAGAAGATCCCGATCAACCCGGCTCCATTGGGAATGCGACCATCCGGGGTAACTCCGTCGACAAGGGTATCATGTCATCGACGACCGCCGAATCCGGGCGGCTGTTCACCGCGAATTCAGTGAGCTTCGATCTGTTCCGTAAAGCATTGGACGACGTCGCGACCGATCATGACGTGAAAGACATCATGTACATCGGTGTCCGCAAAGGGATACGCTGGGGAACGCGCGACGGCAGCATTAAGCCCGATTACGAAGAAGACTATGTCGATATCCACGTCGTTTTTGAAGGTGGCCATGAGTCGCTTCGTTATCACGGCAAAACGGGCAAGCGATTGCCGAAGTAAGAAGAATCGCCTAATCCCACCACGGGCTCCCACACGCCAAGAGCGATGAGTATTGCCTATCCATCCGCCCGATCACTTCGTGAGACCGGTTTTCAAGGATTAGTTCGTCGCGGCGGCGCTTTCTTCATACGTGGGTCCGTAAAGGCCCGGAACGGTATTGCCGGTGGCCCGCAGGTAAACAATCATTTCTCCCCGGTGGTGGTACAAGTGGTTAAAAAGAAAGCTACGCGCTACCACACCGCGAGGCAATGGACCGACAACCGTCCGGTCGCCGGACTTCATTGTCCATAGGTCTTTCAGGCGTTCGTCGGTGAGGCCGGCCAGCGCCGCCCGGGCCAACTCCACATGCCGCTCAAAAAGCGCCACGGTGGCGGCGATGTCGTCCGGTGCTCCCCGATCTAGCTTATCGGCCGCCAAATCGTAGGTGTCTTGGGTAAGCGTTCCCACGTACCAGTAATAGATCGTGGCAATATGCTGCGCAAGCTCACCCATTGTCCAACAGACGGGGGCCGGTCTATAATTCACGTCTTTTTTGGGAATGGAAAGCAATAATTTTCTGGTGCTGATTACTTCGTGTTCGAATTCAGCGACTAAGTGTTTTACGATCATCGGACAAAATTTTTATGTAAATTTACAAATCGCCTGATAATATCCACGTCCCAATCTCTCCCGCATGAGCATTTTTTTTCACTAAACCACTGTCTTTTTCAGGGATTTGCCGCGACCAACAGTACAGAAAACCCTTAGGCTGCGAGTTCAGCCGCTCTTTGAGCTTTTCGAATCTTGACCTGCAATATAATGGCGCTTGCCACGAAGGTGACGATAGCAATAATGGCCATTCCCCAGATTTGCGAACGTACGAGATCCATTGTGCCCCCCTCAATCACCAACACGCGAAAGACCTGCAGGTAATGGGTCAATGGAATGAGATTAGCTATGCTGACGACCCAACCGGGCATCTGGCTTAAGGGCCACGTAAACCCACTCAGTATAAAAGACGGCGTGGCGATGACCATCAATATTTCGGTAGCTTTCAACTGGTTGGGGATTACCACGCTAACCAAGATCCCAATAAAGCATACCGCTAGCAGAAACAACAATGATGCACTAAAAAACCCTGTTCCGGAGATGGTTATAGGCATTTGGTACCAAATACTAAAGCCATAATATAACGCGTAGATAAAAACAGACATGAGCAAATAAGGGGCGATTTTTGCTAGGATCAAGACAAAGACATTGGATGATTTGGACACCAATTCAGCAAAGGTACCTCTTTCGAACTCGGACGCAAAGCTCAAGGCCAAGCCCAGCATCATCACCTGCTGCAGTACCGTGAGAAGCACGCCTGGCAGCATAAAGTATAAATAGTTTCCCGAACGGATATTCTGCTTGACAATGGTCAGCTTAAAAGGCTCGTATTGCTGAGCGGCCACATAGGACGGAACACCCTTTTTCTCCTGCGATTTGATTTGGATGCCTGCTTTCATCGTGCTTGCCGACACGTTGACGGCCATCATGGCATAATTGGACGTCAGCGTATTCGAAGCGTTCACAAATAAAGTTATTTCGGTGGGACGATTGTAGTTCACCTCTGCAGCAAAATTTCGAGGGATATGCACGACAACCGTTGCTTCGCGTTTCATCGCCAATGCGGAGGAATTGGTCAAGTCTGGCAGAACGTCCGACACATAAATCACTTCGTTCTCATTGAACATGTCAATAAGCTGTTGCGACAGTGGGCTTCTGTCCTCATCGACCACGATGATGGGCAAGTCCGTGACTTTTCCCTTCTTATAGACGCTCCCGACTAAAATACCGTACATGATGGGCGCACCCAGAAACAAAACGAGCAACACTTTATTTTGATAGAAAAGCGTAAACTCTCTCCTAATTAAATGATACAGGTTCTTCATTATTCGTTTACGTTATTTCACGACAAAAGAAGCTTTAGTCAACAATTCATTGCCTAACTGGACATCTACGGGAGCTAAGCGCACCTCGAACAAGGTTTCCTGAATTTCAAAATCGGGATAGGCTGTGCTAATCGACGCGTAGGATGTGAGGGCTTTGATGCTTTCTACCCTTGCTTGCACTTCTTTACCGTCCAGGTAAGGGATGGTCAAGGTTTTCTCTGTATTCACCGCAAATTCCTTGACGCGGCTTTCTGGCACGGTCAATCTGAAAAAGGTTTCATCCACGAGGTAACCGGAGGCTAAACTATAGCCAGCTAAGGCCAGCTCTCCGACCTGCAAGTTGATCGTTTCTATCGTCATATCCTGCGGAGCAAGTATGTAGCGCTCACGAGCGGCAACACCCACCTCCGTAACGGCTCCCAGAGCACGCTCGCGCTGGGCAAGCGCCATTTTCTGTTGCTCGATACGGGCTCCACGACGTACGTCTTCAATCTCCGCTTGGGCAGCTAGGTACTGGTTTTTAGCTCCTTGGTATTTGGCGTAGGTTTCATCGTATTGCTGTTGCGAAATCAACGAGTCCTGCAATAAATTTCGCATCCTGTTGATCGACTTTTGCGCAAAATCGTATTGTTCCTTTAATCCAGCTGCCTTGGCTTGCAACTGCTGCATTTGCCCATCGGTAGCCCCTTTTACCGCCATATCGTACTGCGCTTGCGCGGCAGCCAAGGCGCTTTTAGCCTGCAAGGCTTTGGCTTCTACTTCCGGCAGTTCCAACACCATCAAGGTATCTCCCTTGTGCACAAACTGCCCAGTTTTAACTCGGATTTCTTCTATTTTTCCGGGGACTTTTGTCGTGACGGCTATCTGCTCTTTTTCGATCTTTCCTTCCAAAGGTTTTGGTAAGCTGGATGAATTACCGCAGCCGTGCAAAATCACCGATACACCGAATAAGTATATGATTCTTTTCATGGTATGCCTACTTGTTGATGATTGTTTGATATAGCGTCCCATTCGACTTCAACATTTCGATAGCAGCTGTACGCTGACTAAGGATTTGATTATAAAATGCCAAGGATTGTTTATAATATTCGTTTTCGGCGTCCAAACGCTCTGTCACGCTTTGTAAGCCTTCGTCAAATTGGCGTGTAGCCAGCGTAAGATTATTTTGAGCTACCGTGCGTTGCTGCTTGTTGACCGCAACTTTTCTGAGGGCCAAGTCATAATCGGCTTTCGTCTTGCGGTTTAATAAGCGGAGTTTTTCCTCCATATCGACCAGCTTATTCGCATTGATTTGGGCATCTATTTTTGCGCTTCCGATGGCAGACTTCCGGGAGTTGCCTTGAAAAACATTCCATCTCAGCCCCACCCCTACCAAGTAATTCGGCGCCAGGCGAAGACTATTCGTCTGAAGCTTTGCATCGCCCAGTACTGGCAGGTCTCGAATGGTCAGATCCGTCGAAAAAGCATTCGCATAGGACACATTTCCAAATGCAAAAGCCACGGGGAGTCTCGCCCCTTTCTCTTTTTTCAGCAGGTATTCGTGCGCTTGTTGCGAGATGCGCAGCGCTTCAAGTTCCTTCCGATTCAAATGCAGCTCCGTGTCGGCCGGCAAAACTATTTCTTCCAATGTATAAGAAACCTGCTTGAGCTCCTCTATCGCCATACCCGTTGCTTCCTGTAGTCTGAAATAAAGAAGCTCACGACTGCTCTCCACCTCTGCCCTGCGGCTTTGGATATCGAGCATAGCCAGTTGTATCTTGTCCCGGTCGTACGGAATGGCTAGCCCGTTTTCGATCGCTTTCAACACCTTAAGGCGTTCTTTTTCTAATCTGCGCTCCGAATCGTCGATTAGCTTATCCACTTCCTTCAGCAACATGAGGCGGTCAAAGCTCATCACAACCTCGCCCGCGATCTCTTCGTAACCGGCCTCCAATAGCAACTGCTGGGCTTCATACTTCTTTTCCAACGCCCGTTGACCATTTGTAATCTGCAATCCACTAAACAGTACCTGTTTGGCTGTTACTCCTCCAAAAGCCAGTTGCGAAGACAGTCCGACGTTTTGAGCGCCGTCAAACAGCTCGGTCCCTAGGATAGGGAGTTGCCGTGTCGGCAAATCCAGCGCGAGCGTAGAATTTGTATAGCCATATAAGGCATTGACCGAAACAGAAGGGAGTAATTTGCCCTTTACGGCATCGCGCTCCAAGGCTACCTTTTGGTTTTCCAACACAGCATTGCGCAGCCCCATATTGTGCGACGTGGCGTATTCCACCGCAGTTTTAAAGAGTGATAGCTGTTCCTGCGCTTGTAGCGGCCAAGACAAACCGGCCGCTACACAGCAAAACACTAAATTCCTAAACCCGTTTAATTTCATCTTTTAAGATCCGTCCTTGTTTCAACGGGACAAAATTGCGACTTGCCCTGTTGATAACATTTCAGAAATCTTAAAAAATGGCGCTACTTCATTCCGCGAATAACGGATAAGGTCTGTTGGGATACGCCCAAATAGGAAGCGATATGCCCCAAAGAAGCGTTTTGAAATAATTGTGGATTTTCCTTAAGTAACGCATTATACCGTTCTTGTGCGGTTTCAAACTGGCTATTATAAAACCGCTTTGAAAAATCAATCAAGGTATCCAGAAGGATTTTTTGGATGATATGGTTGACGGTGATATGGGTTTCGGCCAATTCCTGTATGGGCGCAAGCGGGAAAGTAACGATGCGGCTTTCAACGGTGGCCTGTAAGCCGAACAGGCTGGGCTTCCGATAAAAAACACTTTCAATGCCCGTACTGAATGTTTGGGGACCAAAAAAGTAATGCGTAACATCCTTCCCGTTCTTATAATAGTATACCCGGGCAAATCCCTCTTCGATAAAATAAACATGTCTGAGATATGCTCCTGGCTCGAAAATCACATCGCCCTTGTGATATACTTTGCTAACGGCAATACGGTTAAAAAACTCTTCCAGCTCTTCATCGATTCGATACAAGGATTTGAAATACGTCAGTAATCTCATGGGTTCATAATATGTTAATTGCAAAATAGGAAATTAACACTAGACCCGCTGGCCTTGATAGGCAATATTAAACAAGAATACCCCGCCGATATCGATACGTTTGGCCATAAGTATCATCCTTTCACCGATGAAAACGTAGTGGGCTTTCTGCTTGCGACGGTAGGCGGGATAAGCCTACGCTTCGTCAAAGGGAGCCGGCTAAACAGGAGCGTTTGAAGGTTGTTTCAAATCGTTCAATCCTGCAACGGCTCCGATAATCCGGTTAGTGCCGGATATCACGCAAAAACTACAGGCACCCCTAATACGCCAACCGGACCGTCGCTTTCCCGTTAAAATCCGTGACGATGACGGTTTCGGTTTCTTCGTCATAGATCCCGCCTAATACTTGCGTGGGTTTCCTGCAGTCCGGATGCGGGAGCCTAATCCGTACGGTGTCGGGCTTCCGTTCTCCTATGCTTTCGACGGAGGCCTCGATAAACCCTGCCTCCACATGCGAATTCGCTTCCACGCGGAGCGGACCGAAGTAGCTCCATATGCCATCCATTAAAATCGTTTTTCCGTCGGCCATCCAGGCGCGCGGTATCGTCTTAAACAGGTCCAAGTCGTTCCCGTCTTCCATATAAAGCATCCATCGCGTTTCCATCAGGAACCAACCTTCCTCATGGGTTTTATGGGGCGACAACTTGTATAAGTGCTCCCAAAATGTATACGTTTCGCGGTCGGCCAGTGCCGCAAGGGTGCTGTAGTAAGTTTCGAGAAACGGCTTCGTCATTCCAAGCTTGGCCTGCATCCAATTATGGCGGCTGTAATAGGGCTGGCTGAATGCCGCATTTCCTTGGTAAAACAGCTCGCTATTGTAATCTAGCAGCATCTTCGCGGCAGGCTCGTCAGGGTCGAGCACTTCACAAAATACCAGATAGAGCGGCCCCAGCATGGCATCGGATACCGTTACGGTACCGTGGGACCAAAACGCTTCAGGCTCCATATAGAGCGCACGCAACCCCGCGGCCTCCGTCCAAGGCGGTGCGGTTGGGCTCCACGTGCCGTCTCCTAGCGGAACGACCGGCGATCGCGCCAGGCTATGGAAGAACGATCGGCGGATATCCGATTTCCAAGCGGTGGCTTCCTGGCCGATCCTATCGGCTTCATGATGCCCGATGGCGGCAAGTACCTCCGCAACCCGGCTCATACCGATATAGGCATAACCGTTGAGCATAAACTGGTGGAAATGGTCTTCCGGATCGGCAACTTTTCCTGAAATCATTCCGTATCCTCGGCCCTGTAGTTCGTCCTTCTTGCTCTGATTGCGCCACGCGATGAGATAGTCGGCCGATTTCAGCAACTTGGACGCAGACTGGCGCGCCCAGTCCATGTCATGCGTATACCGGAAGTATTCTCCCATTGTCCAGAGCGCGGCACCTGTTTCGACCATATAGCCGTTGAAGTTTTGGATGAACCCGTCTTCATGCTGCTTATCCAGAAAATAGGTAAGGGAGCGCTTGGCGACTTCATTCCAACCCATCGAGTTGTAAAATTGGATAATCGGCGAACTTTCCGTGCCTATCGGCGAATATACCCCAATGTTTGGCGCTAATGTCTCGTCAGGGTCGTTACCAAACGTAATCAAGTCCAGATGTAACAACCCGGCTTTCATCATTTCTTCGATTCGTTTTTCAGGCAGTTTGATGGTTGCTCCCTGATCGAGTTTGTCTTGCCAGAACTTCTTAGCTTCGGCATATCGTTGGGTAAAAGACTGGCTGGCCAGTGCGGTGGCCCGCTCATTGTCAACCGGGCTATGGGGGACAATAAACTCGAATACCGCCCTCTCGTTCGGTTGCAGTAAAATGGCGATCTCCTCGTTCTGCAAGGGCTCTCCGTTCAGCCGGGACACACAGAATACCCGCCCGGAAGCGTAGCTGGAAAAGCCGGTCGCCGCATCGAAGGTATAATCGTTCTTATGAAACCACCCCGTGCCAGGTCGCGGCGCCTTGAACCATGCATAGCGCGGCACGGCACCTGTATTAATGGCTTCGGACCGGAAATACAATACGGTTTCTTCCGCCGGATTAAGCACCTCGTCCTGCCTGGCGGCCAATAGTTCGCGCTGGCCCTCCGTGAACATATGCCCCCCGCTATGGCTATCGGCGACCAGGAAATCCGTGCCAAATCTAGATCCGACCGAAAGGGCCGACTTTTCGAAAGAGACGAATGTGGTAGAGCGGTATTGGACATCATCGTCAGTCAAGGTACTGTGTAATATGGGCAACGACCCCTGCTCCAGGCGGCGTGAAACATTGTCTTGCACGCCCACACCCCGCCCTACCGTGTACAGGTAGCTTATAGGGTGGTTCCCGGTTTCAGGCAAGGTTACCGCCGTAACCGATTTTTGGGGAGAGATGATATTGGCTTCGCCGGGCGAAAGGTCTGACAACGCTTCGGTAATCTGGAAAATCCGAAAATCCCGGCTTGTCCCCAACCAGGTGGGTACCGACATGTCCCGCGTGCGATTCTCCACGGAAGCGAAAGATGCCTCCATAGGGGCGTCGGTAAGCTGTTGGATTTTGGTCTTTGATTTCCTTGACAAAACCGCCCGTTCGACGGCATCGTATGACCGCGGATCGTCGCGTTTCAATACAACGACACCATACTCCGGGATATAAATCGGGGATTCCGATGTGACGTCGCGCAGGAAAAATGAAAACGACCCCGTCGAGGCCTCCAGCGTGATCACCGTAGGATGGCTGCCTGCTTTTGTGTTGGTGCTGTCTAATGACAGGCGAATTCGGGCACGACCCTCGTCGGCGAATTCGAACGTGCGATCACGGGTCCTTCCTTTGCCGACGGCGATTTCGAGCCGCGATAACCTACCGTGAGTTACGGCGACGCTCCCAGACGTAGGCGCCTGTTTCCACTCCACAACCACTTCATTCATCTTTTGGGCAAAAGCGCCAACACTGACAGTTAAGAAAAGTATTAGAAATACAGCCTTCCAGTTATTCATTATTCGGATTTTAAATTAATTACAGGTTGTGTCAATAGCCGACCGGTCTTGCCGTCGGCGTTTTTTTGATATTAGGCCGATGAACGCTCAACTTCACCATTTCGTGGACCTCGCCTAGCCACCTACGCTACGCCCTCCCTCCTAAATCTTTAGAAAGAGAATCGCCCCGACGCAACCGCCTCGGGGCTCTCCCTGATTCATCTCAACGCTTAACCCGTGATGTCCAGCATGGCCATGCACGATTAAGGGTGATTCGCAACCGGCACTCTCGGTTTTATAATGCCTTTAATCTATCAGTTTCCCGGGTTTTGCTCCAGATCAGGATTGGTTTGAATTTCCAAAAATGGAATCGGGAACAACATATCATTCGGGTCTAGTGTTGAGCTCCTGCAATAATAAACATTATATATGGACATGGAAATATTCGGGGAGGTATTTGCCATGCACCCCAATGTTTGCCTTATCCAAGTTCCGACGCCTGCATATCCCGTAGCGGCTAGCCCCGGACACGGCTCCTGTATGCACAGCCTCACCCCTAAAGTGCTTGATATTTGTGGGAATGTGGCCATAGAATAGGAGATTGCGCGCCTTTGCACACGGGAAAAGGTTTGAAAACGCCTCCCAGGGAAGGCCGAAACCGACATGAAACCGAAATAAAGGCCCCAATGGCCGCGATTCCGCGGATCGAACCGGTTGCAACAAAAACGAAAAGGCCGCCTCATTTTAGGTGAGACAGCCTTTTTCTGACCTTTCAAGCAGAATTACTGGACTTCGGCGAGGCCGCCAAACCGCGTGTTACTGCTGAGGTTCCCGAAAAAGATGGCATTGGTCAGCAAGCGGCCCGGCGCGAGCCAATACCCGCGGAATGCGGGAGACTCGCCAAAGACGACCACGTTTCCACGGCCGCGGTTGGCCGACGTGACGACCACGTTACCGTTGATGGCGTCCAGTGTTTCTGCCTTGGCATAACCATTGACGAGTTCGTTGGATACTACCTTCAGCACCACGTTGCCGGGGATTGAGTCGGGCAAGCCCTGCGTGCTGTTGCGGAGGGTGTAAAACTCTTTGCTCGTGAAGCCATAAGCGAGCGGGTGCTCGAGGTTCAGTTCACCGCGTACCACGACGCCGTACACCCGGGTTCCCCCGCCCTGTCCGCCGCGCCCCGGCGTCGCACCTCCCGGTTGCGCAGTCTCATTGCGCTGACCGTCGGTTTGGGGAGCGGTCAAGGCAGCTGCCCAAGCTGCCGATCCCGGCAAGGCTACCAAGGTGCCGCCGTTATCCACCCAGTCGCTGATGCGCTGGCCCAATGTTTCGGTCAGTTGCCCACCATTCAGGATGATGGTCGTGTAGCGCGACAGGTCGATGCGCAGGGCCGTTTCGGGCGAAATTTTGACCAAAGGGATGTCGTGCGTATTGCCCAGTAATGCCCATACTTCGCCCAGCGAGGTCCAGTTGCCACCGGTGATGATCGCAACTTCGGGCTTTTTCAACACCCGGACGTTGTTGCTGCCCAGGTCGATGCCGGCCACGCTATAACCGTCCGAAATGGCGTGTACCGTAATATTGGCCAGTTGGCTCGCTTCCTGCAGCAAGTTGTACAGTTCCTCGTGCGGAATGCGCTGGTACGCCACCGGAATCACAATCGATCCGGGCGAAAAAGCTTGCTCGCCTTGCATGGTTTTGCTTGTAAACGACTTCTGCGCCACCCGCGTCTGCACGCCATTGCGCTGCAGAAAATACAGGGCTTTCGGTGCTAAGTAATCCTGGTATTCAAAGGCATAGGCCAGGTTGGATCGCCCGTGTACCGCTCCCTTGACCGCAGGCGCTTGCGTCACTCGTGCCCCGGCGCTGACCGCGGCTTTCGTCTTGGCAAAGGGCACGCCGAAACCGTGTACCGTGCTCCATCCCGACACATCGTAGAATGTAGTATTCTCGTCGAAGTTGTTGGTTTCATTTTCCTCAAAAACAGACTGCAGGATGCGGAATTGCGCCTGCTGCAGCGCCACCACATAGGCGCTGCCGGGCTCAAACTCCTTACCGTCTTGGCTGAAGGCGCGGTCCAGCTCGTATACCTCGACCTGATGGCGTAACAAATGTTCGATAAACAGGCTATTGAGGCTCTTGTCGGTTTTGCTTCCAAATACGATGTGGGTATTCGGCTGCTGCTTCGCCTGCTCGATGGCACTCCTGAAAAAATCCCGTTGGTAGTTGAGAAAGGTCTCCTTGTCGTCCGTTGCGGCACGGAATCCGGCGATGCTGATGAGGAAGTTGTCGCGCACGTTTTGCGAGAAAGTCCGTATCCCCGCCGCTGTTTCGATGGCCACGCCCGAGGTGGCGCCGACTTCCAGTGTGGTACCGACCCCGCCCTGGTAATCGGGATACGTGGACCCATAAATCGGCGACAGGTTGGTAAAGCTTTCCTTGGTGTAGAACAGGGAGCCCACCTCGTTTAGCGCCGCGGAAAAGTGCTTGGCTAGGATTTCGTTGAGTACCTCGTAATTGCTTTGGGGCAGGATGCTGTTCCATGTCGACGGCGGCGAGGGCTCGAAGTAATAGGTGCTGGCACTGCCCATCTCGTGGAAGTCGAGGTAGACGTTAGGGTACCACTGGTGGTAGAACGCGACGCGGTTTTGGCTTTCAATTTGGCTCAGCGGAAGCCAGTCGCGGTTCAGGTCATTCCAGAAATGGTTTCCGCGATGCGGCGTATGGCCCGCGCTATGCCCGACATCCGCCGGGTCGGCGATCGCTGGGCCCGCATGGAAACCGTTAATATGGTTGACGGCACGCTCCCGTCCATCGGGATTTTGGGCCGGTTCGATCAATACCACGGCTTCGTCCAAGCGCTGCACGATATCCGGATCTTCGGAAGCTACCAAAAAGTAGGCTGCCAAAACGGCCGCATCGGTCCCGGCGATTTCCCCGCCGTGCACGTTGTAAGCCAGCTCCACGATGATTTTTTGGCCGGCGATGTCCGCGTCGGTGCTTGGGTCAACCCATTGGAGGTGGTCTTGCCTGATTTGCTCCAAATTAGCCTGGTTGGACGCCGAGGTCACGAACAGCTTGACCTGCTCGCGGTTTTGCCAGGACTTGCCGAACACCTGCAGGGATGCCCGGTCTGAGAGTTCGGCCAGCAGCTTGAAATATTCAACCACCTTGTCGTAGCGCACGAGCGAATGCCCGATGGAGAACCCAAAGAACGCCTCCGGCGTGGGGATTTCTGGATTCAGGCGTCCGTGTCCGCCAAAGTAATAGTCGTCTCGCCCGTGGACGGAAGACGCCCAGAAAGCAAGGAATAGAATGAATAAACGCGTTTTTTTCATGATACGGGTTGATTTTTGAGGTTAATAGCCAGGGTTGTTGTCGTCTTGTAGGTCCGGATCGGCCAGTACGTCCGCCTGCGGTATGGGAAACAGCCAGAAATTCGGGCTGACGCCCAACACGTTTTCCGCTTGTTCGGTACGCACCAAGTCGTACCAACGGTCAGCTTCAAAGGCGAATTCCATCCGGCGCTCGTCCCAAATGGCCTGGATAAGGTGGGATGGGGTCGCGGCACCCTCGGGGTAGCGCACGGCGTTCGCCCGTCCGCGTACGGCGTTCAGATCGGCAATGGCGCCGGGGATGTTCGGATTGGCCTTCCGCGCGCGCGCCTCCGCCCGGATGAGGTATAGGTCGGCAAGGCGGATCACGTACGACGAGTTTATGTTGGGTGCTGTAGTATGATACAGGTTGACGTAAGTATCGGACCCGCGGGTGGCCAATAACGCATGTCGATCCCCCCCCACCTCGGGGTCGGTGAGCAGCGTAATGATTTCGTTGGTCGGACGGTACTCGTACGAGCCCCGTGGCGTACCCGATGCGGGAAACCAAGGGCTGCCCGACACGCCGGTATTGTTGGTGGTGGCCGACATCTCCAACACCGATTCACGGCTTAGGAAGGGTGGCTGGAAAAACGTCGAATAAGGTTCAACCAGCGCGTATTTGTCGTTTTCAATGACGGCCGTCGCCTCTTCCTCTGCCCCATCAAACTGCTGCGTATACAGCAAGACCTTGGCCCGGAGCGCACGTACGACGGCGCGCTGTACGCGGTTGCGCGTATGCGCGTCGTCTTCCGGCAGCAATTGCTCGGCGGTCTGCAGGTCGGCCAGCACTTGTTCGTAGGTCTGCGCTTGGCTGCTTCGCTTGATGTGGCCGAGGGATGACAGGTCGGTGGTGGGCTCGAGCTGCAGCTGTACGCCACCCCAGCTGCGTACCAGGTTGAAATAGGCGTAGGCACGTATAAAATGCGCCTCGCCCACCAGCTTGTTTTGCTCGCCCGGTGCGAACGTGTCGTCCGTCACTTTCGGTATTTCGCCGATCGCCCAGTTGGCGACGTTGATCAGCGCATAGTTTGCCCGATAAGCGGCCACGATAGCGGAGTTGGTCACCGTAAAGGCATTCGCGTCTAACTCGATGTTTTGGCTTTGGCTTCCACCGAACAAGATGTTGTCGGCGGGGATGACACCCAAGATGATAGCCGATCCATTAGCATAGCTCTTCAGGTTGGTGTAGGCGGCGTTGACCAATGCCCGTGACGTTTTCGCGTCATAAACGGCATTGTCAGCCAGCAGGGCGTCGGTGGGCTTTAGATCCAGGAAAGACTCGCATCCCGAGAAACCGGTGGCGATAGCTGCGGCGAATAGCGGTGCGATGATATATTGTCGTAACGTCTTCATGTTGTTCTTTGGATTACAGGGTGAGGTTAAGGATAAACTCAAACGTGCGGGGCTGAGGCACGGTCGCCCAGTCGTAGCCCGCGGTATTTTGGTTCGAACTCTGGGCGCTGACTTCCGGGTCGAGCCCACCGTAGGACGTCCAGGTCCAGAGGCTGGTGCCGGAAATGGTTGCTTTTAGGCGATTGATGCCCAGCTTATTGGTAAACGAGGCCGGCACCGTGTAGCTTATCGCCACATTGCGCAGCCGCAGGAAGGACGCATCTTCCAAGTATCGGGAACTGAGGCCGGCAACCTGTCCGCTGTAATTGTTGGCCGGCGCGTTATTCTGCTCGGGGTTGCCCGTGAAGCGCGTTGGTTTGGGAATGTCGGTTACGTCTCCGGGATTCTGCCAGCGTTGCAGCTGCCGGGGATCGAATCCGATGCCGTTCTGCACGCCGCCGTGTACCAGGAAGAAGTTGTGCATGTTGAGCACGTCATTTCCTTTGGTAAAGTAGAAGAATACGTTTAAGTCAAAACCTTTGTACGACAGGGTGTTGGTAATGCCCCCAACAAAGTCAGGCTGTGCGCTACCCACGATCTGGCGGTCGGCATAGGTGATGATACCGTCCCCATCCACGTCGTCGTAGACGGCGTTTCCAGTCTGCGGATCAACGTACAATTGTTTATACAGGAAGAACGAATTGACCGGATACCCTTCGCGCAGGATCGACGTGCCTCGGTTGGTGGCGCCCATGGTCTGCTCCTGAGGTATGCGTTCAATCCGGTTTCGGTTGGTCGAGATGTTGAAATCCGTCGTCCATCGGAATTGGTCGTTGTGGATGTTTATAGACTGCAGGGTAAACTCCAAGCCCTTGTTGCTGACTTCGGCATAGTTGCGCAGGACGGCCGAGTAGCCGCTTCGCGAGGGAACGGTTACCTCTTGAAGGCCGTTCGTCGTATATTTATAATACCCTTCAATGGTGGCGTGCAGGCGGTTGTCCAGCACGGAAAAATCCAGCCCGACGTTGGTTTGCTGCGTCGTTTCCCAGGTCAGGTCGGGATTGCCCAGGCGGCCGGGCGATAAGGCCGGCTGGTCGAGATAGGCCTGTGCGTTCGTTGACCATACGGCGAGCGCGTCGTAGTTGCCTATACCGTTCTGGTTGCCCGAAAAGCCATAGGAAGCCCGCACACGCAGGGCGTCGAATACGCCGAGTTCGTGGATGAAGTCCTCGCGGCCGGCGTTCCAGCTGATTCCCCCGGCAGGGAAGTAGCCCCAGCGCACATTCCGGCCGAAACGGGAAGAACCATCCGCGCGGAAGTTGAACTCGATATTGTACTTGTCGTCGAATGTGTAACCCGCCGTACCAAAGAAGGACACCAAGCGGTTTTCGCTTCGCGAGGAGCCACCCGACGTGGTGCCACCCGACGAAACTTCGCGCAGCACATCGAAGACGTAATCGCTGCCCGCCGCATTTACTCCCTGTAATTGCTGGGCATACACCGTGTTGCCGAGCAGCGCGTTGACCTGGTGCTTGTCGCGAAAGGTTTTTGAATACGTTAGGGTCTGTTCGGCCGTATACACCTGGATGGTTGTATTGCTGGCGCTCGCCGCCCCGTTATTGGTCAAGGCAAAGTCCGAGAAGCTGCGGGATCCGTTACTGGTATAATCGAAGCTGCCGCTGGTGCGAAACTTCAGTTCGGGCAATAGGGTGTATTCCCCATACAGGTTTACGGTATTGCGCCACGTGACGTAGCTATTGTCTACGTGCTCGATGAGGCGGAGGTGGTTGTTGAACGTCGCGTGGTTCAGCAAGTTGCCCTGTTCGTCGTAGATGGGCAGGAACGAGCGTGGAAAGATGGCCGAGCCGATGACACCGCCCGGGTCATTGTCGTTGCTGTACACCCTGCTGCGCTCGGTGCGCACCACGCTGTAGCTGGTACCGACCTTCAGCCGTTCCGTGACGTTGTTGTCGTAGTTGGCGCGTCCCGAAAAGCGGTTAAACTCATTAGGTTTCACGATCGACTCCTGGTTAGCGTACCCGAGGGCTAGGTAGTGGTTGCTGTTGGCCGAGCCGCCTGCGAGCGAAAGTTGGTAGTCGGCGGTGCCGGCGGTTTGGAATAGGCCGTTAATTCGGTCGTAAGTGGGCAGATTGGCGATGTTGTCTCGACTGAAGTCGGGCGAACCATCGGCCTGCGTGAAGGGGAACACGACGTTCCAGTTGGCCGGGCGCTCACGCTGCAGGTATTCGGCTAGCGACTCGCCATTTTCGCTGGCGGTGTTTGCCCATGCCTCGTAGAGGAGCTGTCCTGTTTCGGGGCCTGTCGTGACCTCGAATTTGTTAATGGCATTAGCGATGCCCTGCTTTGCGTTGATGTTAAACCGGGAGCCCGCATTTCGCTTACCGCGCTTGGTAGTGATGACGACCACGCCATTAGACCCTTGCGATCCGTATATCGCCGTTGCATTTGCGTCTTTGAGCAAGGTTATGCTTTCGATATCGGCCGGATTGATGTCGGCTAGGGGGCTGGATTGCAAGTTGCCGCCCAAGCCTCCTATCGGCAGGTTGGTGTTTAGGAAAATCCCGTCGACAATGTACAGCGGCTCGACGCTTCCGCCAATGGAATTGTTGCCGCGGATGATAAAGCTGACGCCACCGCCTGGCGAACCTGAGGTAGACGTCACTTGTACGCCGGCGGCCGTACCCTGCATAAGCTTGATGGGATCTTGGTCAGCCTGGGCCGCCTGCGCTTCGCTAAAGGTTACCGTCGTAATTGCCCCCGTGATGTTCTTGCGCTGCTGGGTAGTGTAACCTGTGATGACGACCTCTTCCAGGAAGCCTGCGTCTTCTTTGAGGATAATCTGGATATCCTCCGTGGCGCCGTCCACCACCCGGTCCTGCTGCTCAAAACCGAGCGAAGTGAAACGGATAGTCATGGGAAATTGCGCCACGGCGAGCGAGAACCGCCCTTCCTCATCCGTGAGCGTAGCGTTGTGAGCGCCGAGTTGGTGGATAGATACCCCGACGACCGGCTGTCCATCCGTTTCGGACAGCACCCTTCCTCTGACGGTGGTTTGCGCGAATGACGCGACCGAGGGAACTAAAGCTACGAGGAGAATCAGTATCGTTATTTTTTGAGCCTTCAGAAGTGTGGCTCGTATTGTGTTTGGCATAATGTCTTTAATTAGATGAGTTGGAAGTATTGCGCTGGTCAAAACCGGACATGGAAAACCTGTTCGGAGGGGAGTACCCCTCCGTTACATCGTGTTGATCGGAAGTAAAGACAGGTATTACATAGAAAGGCACATACACATTCGACACACCGCCGTCGAGAAAGGCCGTTGAGGGGAAAGCTTGGTGAGTTGAATTACCAGAGTAGTCGAAACATCCATCGGATTGTACATAAATATAACGATTAACGATTAATGTCTACCATAAGAGTAGACATTATTTTATTTTCGACAAAAGTAGGCGCAATAGTTAAGCTTGCAAACCCATAAAACATGCCTATTTACGCATGTTTTATACCTATTTATGTTCATTGGTGCCGTCCAGCGCCTGCTGGGCATGATGGATTCTGTTTTCATCAGTGGGGGCTCAGGCATCGTGCCGGCATTGGCGGTGAGGCTTGCGGCAGCTTTGGGACAGTTCATCAACCTCGGTTTGGATCCTTTTGTGGATTACTCCGAAACAGAAAATACTACCGACGGAGTTAATGAGACATGACCCTGAATCTCCCTGCCGACGCTGGTGATTTTCCGCGGTCGCGAAGTCGGCTGCCGTTGGGGTGCAGGTTTCGAGAGTCGCGCCTTTACGAGCTCAACCGTTCACGCAAGATCTCACGGTAGAAGCGTATGCTCTCTTCCAGCTGGGTGATATAGGCTTCTTTTTCGTGGATAATCCGAAGGTACAAGTCCCGCACTTGGGAGCTCTGCTGCGCAGTGGCTGGATCGGGCTGGGTGATTCCCATGAGGCTCGCCAAATCGGTTCGCAGCACGTCGGCGATATGCTGCAAGCGGTCGAGGTCGATGCGCGTTGCACCGCTCTCGATATTTTGGTACGTTTTCAATGCCACGTGCAACGCCGACGCCATATCAGCCTGCGATAAACCTCGATCTTTGCGCAATAGCTTGATTTGGGCTAGAATGGATGGTGTTGCCATGGTCGATCTCTTTCTACAACATAATGCTACCTACGTGCACCCTTTAGGGCGCAGCTCGGCAAATATACTCCTTTTCAATTAAGTCTATCAATATAGTAGATATTATTTTTCATGCTTTGACCCGTTGTTTATTCTTAAGGGCTGTGTTGGACGCTGATTCTGATATAAATACGGTTATTGAAAATAATCGTCAACCAATAACCTCGCCAAGGTGTGTTAGGTGTGTAAAAAAATCAGGGTGCTTGCGCCTATTGTTCACGCTTAAAATTAAAGACACGCCATGTTTTACCACGTTCAAAACCTTATAAACCCGATTGTCGACGATGAACCGGATCCGTCGGCAGCAAATGCCTTGCAGGAAGGCCTCGGCGGTCAGTTCGGCGAGATGCGCACTATGATGCAGTTTCTGTTCCAAAGTTTCAATTTTCGCGGAGACGGCATCCCGTACCTGGATTTGATCCAAGGCATCGGCTTAGAAGAGATCAGTCACGTCGAGTTAGTAACGAAGACGATTTCGCGCTTGCTTGACGGCGCGCCGGGATACAAGGGCGGGAAGTTCGACGTGCCAGGCAAAGGCGGCAAGGCGACGATGGACATGGCCAAGGAACAGAAAAACCCGCATCATTTTATCATGGGTGCCCAAGGGGCGCTGCCCGTTGATGCGTCCGGCAATCCCTGGAGCGGCTCCTGGGTGCACAACCACGGCAACCTTGTCCTGGATCTCATGGACAACTTGGTATTGGAATCGACCGGCCGTATCCAGAAATCCCGTATTTATCAAATGTCGTCCAACAAAACCCTGCGTGCAACGATTTCCTTCTTGATCGTGCGCGACGAGGCGCACCAGATGGCATTCGCGAAAGCCTTGGAGACGCTGGGCGTCGATTGGGGCAAGGTATTGCCCGTTCCCAAATTCGATTCCACGCAGTATCCGGAAGTGAAAAAGCTTATCGACGCGGGCGTCCATCGCGAGCAGTATACGTTTCGGTTGGACGGGTCGGAGATGGATAAGATTTTTCGCGGTTCAGCCCCTGCCAACGACGGAACGGAGCTCGTAACCCTGGATGAACCTCGTCAGTCCTATCCCAACCCCATCGCGCCCGAACGGCCCGAGGAGTTTGCGCCGGGTCTGGACCCCGAATTGCAGGCCATGGCCGACGCACTCGATGAGTTCAGGGAGAAAACCGTGAAGGACATGGAGAAGAAAGCCGGCCCGAATCCGCGCAATAAGAAGAAATAGCTGTTTATGGGGTTAGCTTTTCGTACGTCTTGAATATATGATTTCGCAAGGCCGGGTTAACGAGACTAGCCTCTAATAGCTTACAAACGTTGGCTCCTGATACCGTTCGCGAATGAATCTTTTTCTGCCGAGCCCAACTCGACGGGACAACCTTAAATATATTTCATCTCGGTGGCATTATGGATCAGCGCGGCGACGTTGCTCACTTTAAATTTTTGCAGAAGGTTGCGCCGGTGGCTTTCCACCGTCAGGGGACTGATAAATATTTTCTCACCTATCTCCACTGAACTTAAGCCCGAAGCGAGCAAGGAAAGCACCTCTTTTTCTCGACGGGTAATGACAGGGAGGTCACCCGCCTCATGGTCGCTCAGTATATTTTCAATTCCATTGCTATAGACGGTCTTCCCTTTAATTGCGCCGTGGATACCCGAGACCACTTCGTCTGACGACGCATTTTTCAAAAGGTATCCACTGGCGCCTGCATTTAACATCCGCTGGATAATGCTGTATTCGTGGATATTGCTGATGGCAATGACATGGATGCCGGGATAGTGTTTCTTGATCGTAGCACATACGTCGATTCCGTTGCTGTCAGGCAGACTGATATCAAGCAATACGACGTCGACGGCATTATTTTGCAAAAAGCCCAGCATCGACCCGGCATCCGCAAATTTACCTATCAGCTGTATAGGTTCCGCATCTTGCAGAATGTATTCAAAGCCCTGTAGCACCACAGGGTGATCGTCCACGACAATAACTCGAATGGCTTTATCTTCCATGTTATAAAGGTATTTGAATATTAACCGTAGTGCCCTCGCCTGGTTGTGAAAGTGTTTCTATATTTCCGTTCAACAAAGATATTCGGTTATGGATATTGATTAATCCCAATCCTTTTTCCAGGGTTTCTTCTTGCCGTCCCATTCCTTTGCCATTGTCCTCTACGGTCACAAAAAGCCAATTGTCCAATTCGCTGCATTGCACGATGACCTTGGTGGCATTGGCGTGCTTAATGGCGTTGGCCAGCAGTTCTTGGATGACGCGGTAGAGCGACACGCGCAGTTGGTCGGGGTAGTGATTCTTAATCCCCAAGTTTTGGAAGACCACTTTAATGCTGGGCGTGCTCATGTACTGGCAGAGGTCGGATAAGGCCGGCGCCAAACCATTAAACCGCAACGATTCGGGCATCATATCATGAGCGATCCGCCGGAGCTCATCAACCGAATAGTCTAGCTGGCGGACGACGTCGTTTATGTCGTTGCCACCGATGGGATCGTCTCCGCCCGTTCGTGCAACAATGGAGGATAGCTTTAGTTTCACGCCCGCCAGCAACCCGCCCAGGCCGTCGTGGAGATCCTTTGCCATGCGGCTTCTCTCGGCTTCCTGGCCTTGGAGCATGGCGTCGTATTGATTGAGCCGTTCGTGTTGGCGCATGCTGCGAAGCTCTTCTTCATGTAGCAGATCCTTCTGTATAAGAAGCCGGGTGTTGTTCCGTCCGATTTTCCTCCAAAAATAAGCGATGCACATGGCCAGTACAAACCCCGCTCCTAATACGAGCCCCCACCACCGGCTTTGGGCGATCGCTAACTCCTGTTGCTTGTTTTGAGCTTCAAGCCGAAGAATGCGGTTTTCCTTTTCGGCCGTTTCATATTGCCGTTCGAAATCCAACAGCTTTGTACTTACATCCCGCTGGTATATCGAATCCTTGGTCATAATGAGCGAATCCATGTACCCATAGGCGATTTTATAATTTCCCAGGCGATATTCTAGCTCCGCCATTTCCCGTTGGTATATGGCACGGTTTTGAAGACGGGAATAGGGCTGGTAGGTATTTGACAGTAAGAGGTATTTCCGTGCCTGATGATAATCACCTAACCCTTTATAAAATGTGCTCAACTCGAAACTGAGGTCTTTTAATATGTAAGCATCGCCAATTTTCTCAGCGGCCGACACGCCTTTCGCATAGTTTTCCAAGACTTTTTGCCTATCGCCCATGTGCTTATAATAAGTAAGCTCCGTCCGATAATAAGGCGGCATGGAAGTCGCGGAATGCGGGAAGTGCCGAACATAGGCCTTCGCACTATCCAGATAGCTTCTCGCCTGTACCAGATCGTTCATCAGCAACGCATTTCGAGCTGCGTTGATGAATATGTCCAATCGTTCTTCCCTCCGGTCAGGTACGGCGACCGTGGTGTTAAGGGCCTGCCTGTAATAGCTGTCCGCTCTCTTAAAGTTTGACAGGTTACTCATCAGCATTGCGATATTCTGTAATTGATAGCCCACCTGGGCACTATCCCCGGCCAGCCGAGCATAAGGAATCGTCCTATGGATAATGACCTCCATGAATTCAGCGCTCCGGTCCTCTTTCTGCAGCACGACCCCATAATTGTTCCACAGCTTGGAGCGATACAGATAGCTTTTCGCCGTTGTATTGCTGGCTAATAAGCTATCGGCTCGGGCAAATTCCGCTTTTGCCTTTTGGGGTTCGAAGTCCATCAGGATATTGGCGTGGTACAGGTGATACAGGCCCTGCTGATAATCCGTAGGCGGATCCTCCATCAGCCGGCGTGCTTCCGCTAGATATTGATACGCCTTTGTGGTATCGTAGTCGATCCAAAAGATGCTTACATTCAAGAGTGCCTCTATCTTCGATTCCGTGTCAGGCGCCATGCGGGCATCATTCAATAAACTGTCGGAATATTGCCGGACAGCGTCCTGTGCCTCCGCGATATGAAAGCAGAATACGCAGAGTGCCCCAAACCACCCGACTGCCGACTTGAAAGATTTACTGGTATACATATCGTTATTCCCCTTGCCCC